>Ga0299912_10001761_pt1 | contig 17502 bp, 18 predicted proteins | sample RVTome_2_FD_207667 | JGI IMG/M metagenome (GOLD analysis project Ga0299912, IMG submission 207667) | Soil microbial communities from uranium-contaminated site in the Upper Colorado River Basin, Wyoming, United States - RVT95D214 (version 2) ... | reverse complement strand
GGTTGGAATCATCAATGTGTTCTTCCAACCACTGCGTATCGACTAAAAAATCCACGCCAGCGGCCTTGGCCGGAGCTCCATATGTAATCGCAACAATGGCCATGGTCAGCGCCACGACCTTAAGCGCCCAATCGCGCGGTCCAATTTTCTTCATTTCATTCCCCTCCTAAACTTATGTTTGAAAATACGGTTATGGTTGAGTGCCGGGACGATCATGCAACGCGGTCAAAACCTCAATACGGTCCTTCAGCATATCCCGGACTTGACGAAACCGCTCAAGAACATCGGCTTCGCTTTCGCCCACAACGGACTTTGCGGGGTCCATCAGCGGCCACGCAATGCGGCGGACCGCGCCCAAAAATACCGGGCAGACTTCATCGGCGCACAACGTCACCACCGTATCCACATCCCTGGTATCCAGATCGCCGACCAATTTTGAATCATAGCCCGAAATATCGATGCCGATTTCCGCCATGACTTTGACCGCATGGGGGTTAACGTTTGTCGGGTTAGAACCGGCGCTGCGCACCCGCACCTGGTCACCGAACGCGTGGCGGGCTAGGCCTTCGGCCATTTGACTGCGCGCCGAGTTGGCGACGCACAAAAATAAAATATCCTTCATACCATGCCCTGCCCGTTGTTCCGCCGCGCCTGAGAGGGGGCGGCTTGATACCATGCGCGGGTGCGGTTCACGATTGCAACCACAGACAACATCACCGGCACTTCAACCAGCACGCCGACGACGGTGGCGAGCGCCGCCCCGCTATCGAACCCGAACAGGCTGATGGCTGCGGCCACGGCCAATTCAAAAAAATTACTGGCGCCAATCAATGCCGATGGGGCGGCGACATTATGGCTTTCCCCCACCCAACGATTGAGCAGATAAGCTAGACCGGAGTTAAAATACACCTGGATCAAGATCGGCACGGCGAGAAAAACAATGATCAATGGCTGGTCAAGAATTTGACCGCCTTGAAACCCGAACAGCAACACAAGGGTCAGTAAAAGCGCCGAGATGGAGATTGGGTCCAGTGTTTTCAAAACGCTTTGAAGTCGCGCCTCGCCGCCAGAAGAAAGCAGAGCGCGACGGATGACCTGCGCGATCCCCACCGGAACAGCGATATACAAAACCACAGAGAGAAACAACGTATCCCACGGAACCGTGATGGACGACAGACCCAGCAACAGCCCGACGATGGGCGCAAAAGCGAACACCATGATCACATCATTCAACGCCACTTGGCTAAGCGTAAAGTGCGGCTCACCATCGCAGAGGTTGCTCCACACAAACACCATGGCCGTACAAGGAGCGGCGGCCAAAATAATCAAGCCAGCGATATAGGAATCGATCTTCCCGACAGGCAGATATGGCGCGAACAGATAACCAATGAACAACCAGCCCAACGCTGCCATGGAAAAGGGCTTCACCGCCCAATTGACGAACAGCGTCACGCCGATACCCCGCCAATGCTCCCGCACACGGTGCAATACGCCAAAGTTGATTTTGAGCAGCATCGGCACAATCATCAACCAGATAAGCGCCGCCACAGGCAAATTGACTTTGGCGATTTCCATCGCCCCAATAGCCTGAAACGGCATGGGGAATATATAACCCAGTCCAATTCCGACAACGATGCACAAAGCGACCCAAAGCGTCAGATAACGTCCGAAAAAACCGAGCGCAGCCGCGTTCTTTGGCGAGGACATCCAAAAATTCCTTCCGCGTGAATCTAAGCCGATTTTTCACAACAAGGTGATGCGGGCGCAACGGTGCTGATGCACAGGTCGGGACGCCCGCCGCAACAATCATCCACCAAGAACCCCAGCAATGCATTGAGGTTGGCGAAGTTTGCGGCATAGATGATCTGACGCCCTCTTTTTTCGCGGCTGACCAAGCCTGCATAGTGAAGGTCTTTTAAGTGAAAGGATAAATTTGACGGTGTAACCCCCAGCACTTCGGCCAGCTCACCCGCCGGCATGCCACCTTTAGCGACGAGGCTACGAAAAATTTTCAAACGCATTTCATTGGCCAAGCCGGTAAGGATCGTCGTCGCTTCCTGGACATTCATTGCAATTTTTATCCTTATTGTGCTGTGACGCTAAAAACCATTGACTTTATTATTTCAATATTTATTGAATTGTCAAAATGTTTTACATGCACACCAAACGAAAGAAAGAGCGCCATGAAACAAACTCTTATCCTCGCCGCATTGATCGTCATTGGGGCATTCGCACCCGCTGCCCAAGCCGCCCCCTTGGAGGTTCAGGCCGTAACCAATGACGTATACGCTATCGTCGGCCCCCACGAACAACGCAATGCGACGAACTTCGCCAACAACGCCACGTTCGGATTTGTCGTTACGGAAGAAGGCGTGTTGCTGGTCGATCCCGGCGGCAGCTACAAAGGTGCAGCCGAAATCGAAACCGCCATCCGTTCCGTAACCGACCAGCCGGTGAAAATTGTCATCAATACGGGCGGGCAAGATCACCGCTGGCTGGGTAACGGCTATTTTAAAGAACGGGGCGCTCGCATCATCTCGTCGGCGGCAGCTCTGGAAGACCAAAAGGCCCGCACCAATGACCACTTTTTTCTTCTTACCCAACTCATGGGCGAAGAAGCTTTGGCGAGAACAAAGCCCATCCATGCTGATGAGACCTTTGAGAGCGAACTAGATTTAACCTTCGGCGGACATCGTTTTGAAATCCGCCACGATGGACCCGCGCATACCTTGGGTGATGCCTATATATGGATGCCCGACGCGCGTGTCATGTTTACAGGCGACATCGTTTTCACCGGACGCATGCTCGGCACGGGACCCGCGCGCAACACACAAAGCTGGATCAACGTCTTTGAATCCATGGCCGCCTTCGATCCGAAGCACATTGTTCCCGGTCACGGACACGCCACCACGCTGGCCCAAGCGAAAGCTGAAACCTATGATTATCTGGTGTATTTGCGCACGGAAATCGGCAAAATTCTAGAAGCCGGGGGAACGATCGAAGAAGGCATCGAAATCGATCAATCTGCATTCCGTCATCTGGCCGTATTCGAAGAAATCAGCAAACGTAACGCTCAAAACGTATACATGCAGATGGAGTTTGAGTAATCCATCGTGTCACATGCCCGTGTCATATGAATGTCATCAACATCAAATACACACGACGTTGCGCCTAGAAAAATGAGCGAGATCAACATGAATAAACGGATCGGCATCAATGGTTTTGGCCGCATGGGCCGCTTAGCCTTGCGCGCCGGATGGGGCCGTGTCGGCCTAGACTGGATGCGCATCAACGAAATCAACACCGACGCAGCTGGCGCTGCGCATCTACTGACGTTTGATTCGGTCCATGGTCGGTGGGATATCGAAGCGGATAATGAAGATGACGCCGTCACCATCGAAGACATGTCCATCCCCTATACCTCCATCCCAGCCATCGAAGACGGTGCCTGGGGAGATTGCGATATCGTCTTGGAATGCACTGGCAAGTTCCGCAAGCCGGAACAATTGCAATGCTATTTCGATCAGGGCGTCAAAAAGGTGATCGTCGCCGCACCGGTTAAAGGCGAAGCGCTCAACATCGTTTATGGCGTAAATGATCATGCATACGACCCAGCCAAGCATCGCTTGCTGACGGCGGCAAGCTGCACCACCAATTGCCTGGCTCCGGTGGTCAAGGTAGTGCATGAAAAAATCGGCATCAAACACGGCGTCATCACCACCATCCACGACGTTACCAACACCCAAGTGGTGGTGGATTTTCCGCACAAAGACATGCGTCGCGCGCGGTCCTCATTGATGAATCTAGTGCCAACCACCACCGGATCGGCCACCGCGATCACGATGATCTATCCTGAACTGACGGGCAAACTGAACGGCCATGCGGTGCGGGTACCGCTGCTCAACGCGTCGCTGACCGACTGCGTGTTTGAAGTCGAACGCCCGGTTACGGTTGATGAAGTCAACGCCCTATTTAAAGAGGCCGCTAAAGGCGAACTGGCCGGAATCTTAGGGTTTGAAGAACGTCCGCTGGTGTCTACCGACTTCGTGAACGATCCGCGCTCCAGCATTATCGATGGTCCGTCGACCATGGTGGTTGATGGCACGCAGCTTAAAATTCTGGCGTGGTACGACAATGAATGGGGCTATGTGAACCGCATGGTGGATCTCGCCAGTAAAGTTGCCGTCAGCCTGTAAAAACAAATATTCGTAGCTACTAAATATTCGTGCTCGCAACATTTACCTGAACCAACCTCGACCCTGGACACACAAAAACACCAACTTAACCGTTGCAACAAAAAAACATTTCCATATGATAGACCCGCTTACAGGAGTGCCCTCGGTCGCACGTACACTCAAAAGAATTGGCGTGCAACTTTAAAAAAATACCGGGGCTTTTAGGTACCTGCGGCTGATCCTTGGGACTGCCGCGATGTGTAAACCGATCTACTTCTGGAGGCACCTTCATGACCAGCATGCCCAACTTGGACTTAGGCCTTAATCCGAAACGAGTGATTGATGCGCGACATACGGACGGCCCAATCACCCTGGTTAAGCTTAACCATGAGATCAAGGCCGCGCCGCTGGAGGCCGTGCTTTCCATTCTCACAATGGAAGCGAGCGCCGAAGAAAATCTCCGCTCGTTCTGCCGGTCGACAGGCAATCAGTACCTCGAATGCGATCATCAAGATGGGTACGATATTCACTGGATCAAGAAAATCCAAGCCACGACTGAATGTGCAACATGCAGCAGTGTGCGAACGCTTTTAAGCGGCGTGATTACGGTTGGCGTCTTAGCGTACACGGCCCCGCTCATCGTCTCAGGCGGCGAATCCACAATAACAACGATCCTTTTCATCCTCTCGCTCTGCGCGTTACCGCCCGTCGCATATGACAGCTTCAGACTGGCCCTTAGAACGAGCAAGCGATTAACGCGTTCGCCGGATAATTTTGCCTAGATGATTAGAGCGCATATAGAGTGTCCGGGATAAATTGCTTGCCCTGTGCATACCTGCAAATTAAAATGGCTTAGAATTTCACCGCTAAGTTGTCAATATTGTTTGGTTTAGGGGGGGATTTGAACCAATGACTTAAATTGTCGACCTCCATTCAACCCTCCCGCTTTAACGATGAAGTCAATAATGGCGTCAACGCCATCGCTCTTTTGCACGTTGGCAAAGACAAACGGGCGCACGCCGCGCATTTTTTTGGCATCCCGGTCCATCACGCCCAAATCCGCGCCGACCAACGGGGCCAGTTCGATCTTATTGATTACCAAAAGATCGGAGCGTGTGATGCCCGGCCCACCTTTGCGCGGAATCTTATCACCCGCGCACACGTCGATCACATAGATCGTAATGTCGGCCAATTCCGGTGAAAAAGTAGCCGATAGGTTATCGCCGCCTGATTCGATAAACACCACCTCAAGGCCGGGAAAGCGTTCCGTCATATCGCGCACTGCCGCTAAGTTCATTGATGCGTCTTCGCGGATCGCGGTGTGCGGGCAGCCGCCCGTTTCCACTCCGGCGATGCGCTCCGGCACCAATGCGCCGTGACGGGTGAGAAACTCGGCATCTTCGCGGGTGTAAATATCGTTGGTGATGGCAGCGATGTCATAAACATCCCGCAACCGCAGACACAACGTTTTTAGCAACGCCGTCTTGCCCGATCCCACCGGGCCACCGATACCGATGCGCAGGGGATTGCTCGCTTGATGTTGGCTCATGATCTGAACAACCTCGAATACTGGGTTTCATGTTTCATGGACATCCAGTCCACACTAAAGGCAGCACTTCCTAAATCAGCCGGGTCACGTTCCAGGGCTTGGGCCAAGGCGCGCTCAATCACCGGCTCCAAGGCGGCGACGATCTTTTGCCCATCGGTCTGACCCAAGGGCACCAAGCGCACAATGGCGCTGGTGATGTTGGCGGCAAACGCATGCAGATACGCGCCCAGCGCCGCCTGCAAACCGATACCCGCAAACGCAGCCGCAGCCGCAACGGCAATGGCGTATGATGCATGCACGCCGTGTTCTTTTAAGGCGGTGGCAAAATGCGCCAAGGCCTCATCCGGCCAAGCCGCCAACACGGCATCAAAAAACGCCAGCCCCTGGGCGCGCGATTCCAAGCCCAACTCGGCGCTGCCCTTCAGCGCATCGCCCCATGCGGCGGCCTCAATAAATTTTGTCACATCATGTTCTTCCGCCGCCAGATACGCGGCGACAAACAAATCGGCATCGATACGCCCGCTGCCGAATTCCACGATAAATACGATCCATGCCTCGGCGGTTTCACGATCCGACACCTGAGCGCTCTCCACGGCGAATTCCGCGCCATGCGAATACGCATACGAGCCCACCGGAAACGATGGCGACAACCACGCCAACAGGCGCAGCAGCCCCCTATCCGTGATGGGAATGGGCGTGGGTATGGTCATGGCGACCATGGCCCTCTTCTCCTGCCTGGGGGCTGTCATAGGCACCCGCTTCCGGCGCGAACGGTGCAGACACCCGCAATACCGTTGCGCCCAAGCCTTCGAGCATATGCATCAACACATGATCGTACTGAATGCGCAAGATGCCCCCCGGCAAAACTTCCAACGGAGTATGGCGATTGCCGATATGCCACGCCAAACGCGCGGTATGTTGGCTGTCTTTACCTGTAATTTCCAGCACGTCTTCAATGGCGGCGCGCACCAGCAACACCCCACCTTCGGTCAAGACCAGACCGTCGCCGTCTTCAAAGCGCGTGGCGTGCGCCAGATCCAACAAGAACGGCTCTCCCGCGTCGTCGATTAGGCGCACCCGGCGGCGAAAGCGATCTTCAAAGCTCAGCGTCACCGTGCCCTTGGTCTCAGTAGGCACCCACTTCGATTTAGAAATCACCTGCGTGGCATGGCGCATGGTCCGTCTCCTTAAAACAGAAAATACCGCTGCGCCATGGGCAGCACGTCGACCGGTTCACACGTCAACAACTGGCCATCGGCGCGTACTTCATAGGTTTCGGGATCGACTTCAATGACGGGGGTGTAACTGTTAAGTGCCATATCGGCTTTTTTCACCGTTCGACATCCTTCGACCGCCACCAGTTGTTTCAGCGTTCCATAGCGATTATCGATTTCTTCTTCGACCGACGTTTGGCTGACAAACGTCACCGATGTTTCTTGCAACGCCCGGCCCAAGGCACCAAACATCAATCGATAATGCACCGGCTGCGGCGTGGGGATAGAGGCATTAGGATCGCCCATGGCGGCGGAAACGATCATGCCGCCTTTCACCACCAAATCGGGTTTGACGCCGAAAAACGCGGGTTTCCACAACACCAAATCAGCCAACTTGCCCGCAGCGATGGAGCCGACATGTTTGGCGATGCCGTGGGTAAGAGCGGGATTGATGGTATACTTGGCGATATAGCGTTTGACACGAAAGTTATCGTTATTACCAACTTCTTCAGCCAGTCGCCCGCGCTGGCGCTTCATTTTGTCCGCCGTCTGCCAGGTGCGGATGATCACTTCACCCACGCGCCCCATGGCTTGGCTGTCGGATGAAATCATCGAAAATGCGCCAAGATCGTGCAATATATCTTCCGCCGCGATGGTTTCTTTGCGGATACGGCTTTCGGCAAAGGCCACGTCTTCGGGAATACGCGCATCCAAATGATGGCATACCATCAACATATCCAAATGTTCATCGATGGTATTGACGGTATAAGGCCGCGTCGGGTTGGTTGATGAGGGCAACACGTTTTGTTCACCGCACACCTTGATGATGTCAGGCGCATGGCCGCCGCCCGCCCCTTCGGTATGAAAGGCATGAATGGTGCGGCCCTTGAACGCGGCGATGGTATTTTCGACAAAGCCCGATTCATTTAACGTATCGGTGTGAATGGCGACGCCGATATCGCTATCTTCGGCGACGCTCAAACAGGTATCAATGGCGCTCGGCGTGGTGCCCCAGTCTTCGTGCAGCTTTAATCCGCATGCACCCGCACGCACCTGTTCCAGCAAAGCATCGGGGCGGGACGCGTTGCCCTTGCCAAAAAAGCCTAAGTTCATCGGTAGGCCTTCGGCGGCCTGAATCATGCGTTCCATGTGCCACGGCCCCGGCGTACAAGTGGTGGCGTTGGTGCCTTCGGCCGGACCGGTGCCACCGCCCAGCATGGTGGTGATTCCCGAATGCAGCGCGTCCTCAACCAATTGCGGGCAAATCCAGTGAATGTGCGCGTCGATGCCGCCTGCAGTAACGATACGGCCTTCACCCGCGATCACTTCGGTACCGGGGCCGACGATGATATCCACGCCCGGCTGGGTATCGGGATTACCACCCTTGCCGATACCGACGATGCGCCCACTGCGAATGCCGATGTCGGCTTTGACGATGCCCCAATAATCAATGATCAGCGCGTTGGTGATGACGGTATCCACCGCACCCTGTTCGCGTGAAGCTTGAGATTGGCCCATGCCGTCACGAATGACCTTGCCGCCGCCGAACTTAATTTCTTCGCCATATATCGTGCGGTCTTCTTCGACCTCGACAAACAATTCGGTATCGGCCAGACGCACCCGATCACCGGTCGTCGGGCCGAACATGGCGGCATAAGAAGATCGATCAATCGTAAAAGCCATGGCTCAAATCCCCCGCTTGTCGTCAATGGGGCCGTCAACATGCGCATTGAAGCCGATGGCGATACGGTCACCCGCGTAGGCCACCAATTGCACGTCGCGGGTTTGGCCCGGCTCGAAGCGCACCGCAGTACCCGCAGGAATGTCGAGGCGAAAGCCACGGGCCTGTTCACGGTCAAACGTCAGCGCCGCGTTGGTCTCATAAAAATGATAATGGCTGCCGACCTGCACCGGACGATCACCGGTATTGGCGACCGACAGCGTACAGGTCGGGCGACCCGCGTTCAGCTCGATGGCGCCGTCTTTCGTAATGATTTCACCGGGAATCATCGTCATTCTCCTCGCTCAACGGATCGGTTCATGCACGGTGACGAGCTTGGTGCCGTCGGGAAAGGTGGCTTCGACCTGAATGTCGTGGATCATTTCGGCGATGCCGTCCATGACCTGGGCGCGGGTGAGCACACGCCCGCCCGCCTGCATCAACTCCGCCACCGACCGACCATCCCGCGCGCCCTCGACGACAAAATCAGAAATCAGCGCGATGGCTTCAGGATGGTTGAGCTTAACGCCGCGCGCCAGCCGCTTACGCGCCACTTCGGCCGCCATGGCGATCAGCAACTTATCCTTTTCGCGGGGGGTGAGTTTCATCGTTTATTCTCCCTATTACACCTGCCACAACCGAGGCATCCGCCCGGGCAGACCTTTCACTTCATGGCGCATGGCAGCCCAATACACCCCAAACGCGATGCGTAGCGCTTGGGCGTCAAACGCCAACCAGCGCACCACCAGCACTCCGTTCACCACCGTTGCGGCGCATTTGATCCCTTCCGGCACAATGTCGAGCAGTTCGCGCACGAACGGCAAATAGCGACCAACATCATCGGCGACGAAGATCGAGGTCGCCGCCGCGCGCGCACCGCCGAAGCCCGCCGGATGATCCAACTGCGCCTTCAAATTATTCGCCATATGCAGCGCATCCGCCCACACCAGTCTGCCCCTTCGGCGCACTTCCCACACGTCGCGGACTAAGCCGGTGCGCAGCGTTTCACCCATGGCGGTGCGCCCGAACACTAGCATTTCCGCGCCCAAAAACTGAGCCCCCGGCGCAACGTCAACCTGGGTACGGCGGCGCAGGCGGGCCTGATCGAAGATGATAGTTTCTTGCGGCAACCACTCCAGCCAAGCGTCTTCAGCGATGTTCAGACCGACTTCAAATATCGTATCCGGCCCCTTGGAGCGATAAACTTTTTCCGCCGCCTGACCAATCACTTGAACGGCGCCGCCACGCTCGACGTCGACCTCGACTTCCAAACAGTCGCCGCCTAAGAGCCCGCCAGAGGTCGTCACCAGCGCTACCGAAAGCACATCGCCCGTCGCTTTGCCGGGGAACAGTGCGCGCAGGGGCGAAGATTGATAGATGTCTTTTAAACGTGTCTCATCACCGCTCAGCGCAAACGTCAGCGAGGCCCGCCCCCGCATGCCTTTTGAAACCTGCACGGGCGTTTGCGCGCAATCGGCGGCAACAATCCTAGACGGTGAGATGGCGGCGTACATCGTCCTCCACCATATCTGCTTTGGCTCCGGCAAGAACCACTTCGCCCCGATCCATGACGCAAAATGCATCGGCCAGATCGCGGGCGAATTCAAAATACTGCTCGACCAACAATACCGCCATATCGCCGCGCGACGCCAACAGCCGAATCACACGCTCGATGTCTTTGATGATCGACGGCTGAATGCCTTCGGTCGGTTCGTCCAATACCAACAGGCGCGGACGCATTACCAGTGCGCGCGCAATGGCGAGCTGTTGTTGCTGCCCGCCCGATAAATCCCCGCCCCGGCGACCGAGCATGTCTTTGAGCACCGGGAACAGATCAAAGATTTCATCGGGAATGTGCCGCAACGCCCGTGGCAACGGCGCAAAACCGGTACGCAGATTCTCTTCCACGCTCATCAAGGGAAAAATTTCGCGTCCCTGGGGCACATAGGCTATGCCGCGCCGCGCGCGTTCATGCGGGCTGAGATGGGTAATATCGTCGCCATCCCATAGCACCTTGCCGCCGCTGGTTTTTTGTTGGCCGACGATGGCGCGCATCAGCGAAGTCTTACCCACGCCGTTGCGCCCCATCACGCACGTCACCTGCCCCAGATCGGCGTTCAGGTTTACGCCCCGCAGAGCTTGCGATGCGCCATAATGAAGATCGATATTTTGAACGTTCAACATGCCCGGCATCCCCCCATCATCGACCCAAATACACTTCGATGACTTGTTCGTTGTTTTGCACAACTTCCAGGCTGCCTTCGGCCAGCACCGAACCTTCGTGCAACACATTGACCCGGCAATCCAGTGCGCGCACAAACACCATATCGTGTTCAACGACGACGACGGAGCGAGTCTGGGCGATGGATTTAAGCAAATGCGCCGTAGTTTCGGTTTCCGCATCGGTCATGCCCGCAACCGGTTCATCAACCAACAGCAAATCCGGGTCTTGCATCAGTAACATGCCGATTTCCAACCACTGCTTTTGTCCATGCGAAAGCGAGCCTGCCTGATCATTGCGTTGCGATGTCAATGAAATGGTGTTCAACACGGCATCAATGCGATCCATCTGCTCGGCGCTTATGCGAAAAAATAGGCTCTGATGAGGGCGGCGTCCGCCGGCCAGCGCCAATTCCAAATTGTCGAACACGGTATGGTTTTCAAACACCGTCGGCTTTTGAAACTTGCGCCCTATTCCTAAATTCGCGATGGCCGCCTCATCCAACTCGGTTAGATCAATGCCGCCGTCGAATTGCACGATACCGGTATCGGGACGGGTCTTGCCGGTGATCACATCCATCATCGTCGTTTTACCCGCGCCGTTGGGACCGATGATGGCGCGCAGTTCGCCCTTCATGATGTAGAGGCTCAAATTGTTCAACGCCTTAAAGCCATCGAAACTGACCGATACGCCATCCAAATACAAAATGGTGTCGGAAGTGTTGGGTTTGCTCATCGCCCTTCTCCCTCTCCGGCGTATTCATGCGGTCGCAGAAATTTTGCTAAACGCAGCCGCTGGCGCTCGAACGCATCCAAAATGGCTTGAGTGCCGACGATGCCCTTGGGTAAAAATAGCGTGGCGACGATAAACAGGCCGCCCAACATGAACAACCAGGCTTCGGGCAGCGCTCCGGTGAAATATGTCTTGGCGTAATTTACCGCCAATGCACCGATGATCGGCCCCACCAGCGTGCCGCGTCCGCCCAACGCTACCCAGATGACGATTTCAATGGAGTTCGCGGGCGAAAATTCGCTGGGGTTGATAATACCCACCTGTGGCACATAGAGCGCGCCCGCGATCCCTGCCAAAACCGCCGATACGGTAAACACGAACAGCTTATAATATTCCACCCGATAGCCCAAAAAGCGCGTGCGGCTTTCACCGTCGCGGATCGCGATGATCACGCGGCCCAGCCGCGAGTCCACGATGAAGCGACACACCAGATAACCGCCCACGACCGCCAACGCCGACAGCGAAAACAACGTCGCGCGCATACCGTCGGACTGCAGATTGAAGCCTATAATATCCTTAAAATCGGTCAGGCCGTTGTTACCGCCAAAGCCCATATCGTTGCGAAAAAACGCCAGCAGCAGCGCATAGGTCATCGCCTGGGTGATGATCGATAAATATACCCCCGTCACGCGCGAGCGAAAAGCGAACCAACCAAATACAAACGCCAGCAACCCCGGTGCCAAGACCACCATCAGTAAAGCGAAGCCGAAATTGTCGAAGCCGTACCAGTACCACGGCAATTCCTGCCAATTGAGAAACACCATGAAATCCGGCAATTCCGGATTGCCATACACACCTCGATCACCGATCCGGCGCATCATATACATGCCCATGGCATAGCCGCCGAGCGCAAAAAATGCGCCGTGACCAAGGCTCAGGATTCCGCAATAGCCCCACACCAAATCGACCGAAATAGCCAGCAATGCATAGGTCAGGTACTTGCCCATCAAGGTCACGATATAGCTGGGCATATGCAGCGCCGAGCCTTCGGGCACAAGCAAATTCAGCACCGGCACCAAAAACGCGCCGACAAGCAAAATGCCCAAGATCATCGCCGCTTTGCGGTCGCTCAAAATGCGTAAGATCATCGGTTGATGAGCCATGGCTTATGACTCCACTGCGCGGCCCTTGAGGGCGAATAGCCCACGGGGTCGTTTTTGAATGAACAAGATGATGCCGATCAATACCAAAATCTTGCCCAACACCGCGCCCGCGTAGGGCTCTAAAAATTTATTCAAGATGCCGAGCGAGAACGCGCCCACCAGCGTACCCCACAAGTTGCCGACGCCGCCGAACACCACCACCATGAAACTGTCAATGATGTAGGCTTGGCCTAAGTTGGGCGAAACGTTATCGATTTGACTGAGCGCTACGCCCGCCATGCCCGCAATGCCTGAGCCCAGCGCAAAGGTCAGCGCATCGATCCAGCCCGAACGGATGCCCATGGAAGATGCCATGGCGCGATTTTGCGTCACCGCGCGCATCTGCAAGCCGAACTGGGTCTTGCGCGCCACCAGCGCCAGCATGCCTAACACTGCCAACGAAAAGACGATGATCCAGATGCGGTTATAGGTCAGCACCAGCCCGGTCGAGGTTTCGATGGCGCCAGACATCCAGCTGGGGTTGCCAACCTCTTGATTGGTAGGGCCAAAGATCGTGCGCACCACTTGCTGCAAGATCAAGCTGACTCCCCAGGTCGCTAACAACGTTTCCAACGGACGCCCATACAGATGACGGATCACGCCACGTTCGATCACCATGCCGACCGCGCCCGCAACCAAAAACGCCGCCGGAACGGCTACCGCCAGCGACCAATCAAAAGCGGCGGGAAAGTGCGCACGAAACACGTCTTGCACCACAAACGTGGTATACGCGCCCAGCATCACCATTTCGCCATGCGCCATATTGATCACGCCCATGACGCCAAACGTAATGGCCAGCCCCACGGCGGCCAATAGCAGCACCGAACCCAACGACACGCCCTGAAACACATTGCCCAGCATGGCCCACTTGGCGAGCTTTGCTTCCACGGACTGGTGAGCGTTTTTCACCGCGTTGAATACGCCAACGTCTTGTTCGACGGGTTGGCCCGCATCGTCCATAAACGCCAATCGCCCCAACAGCGCGACGACATCGGGATCGGTAAATTCGGCGAGCGCTTCTGCCGCTTCGATACGCGCTTGCGTATCGCTTCCGTGTTCCAATACGATTGCCGCACGGGCGCGAATCAAGCGCGATTTAACATCCGCCACATCTTCACGCGCCAGGGCGCGTTCGAGCATGGGAAGAATTGCAGGATCACCCGCCTTAAACACTTCATCAGCGGCGCTTATTCGTTTGGCGGCATCGCCGCTCATTAGCGTCATGGCACCCAGCACGCCCTTTAATTGGCCGCGCAGTTTATTGTTGATGCGAATTTTTTCGATTGAATCTTCGGCAGATTCGCTCGCCGCCTCACCCGATACGGGATCGGTCATGAGATATACATCGCCGGATTTTTTGCCGATCAAGACCCGTCCGTCGGCATCGCGCACGAATAAATTGCCTTCCATCAAGGCGCCCAATATGGCTGCAGATCGATCATCACCGACGGCGGCAAGCGCATCGATTGCTTGGCCTTTTTCGGCATAACCATCGGCGTTGAGGCCATGCACGGCGTCGGCGAAATCGTCGGCGGTTGCGGGAGCGGTTAGAAGAAGCGCCACGCTCAAGGCCATCATTGACAACCCGCGCACGTTAAAGATCTTCTGCAACATGGTTCCCCGCATGGACCAGATTAAAAGGAAATCAAAGAAGGTAAATTTGAAAATTTCCCGGGGTGAACTTCGGGAGGAAAATCCACCCCGGGGATCGTTATAGACAGAGAGAAACTTGAATTATTTCGCCGCGTATTTCGGCGTTTCGCAGTTGCCGCAGACCCATGGATAGGTCCAGTCGGCGGTCAGCTTGGCGCTTTCCGGCAAGAAGTCGGACCAGGCATCGCCCACCACTTCACCATCGGTTTTCCACACAATGTCAAACTGGCCATCGTCTTGGATTTCGCCGATCAGCACCGGCTTGGACAGATGATGGTTGACGTTCATCACCGCCATACCGCCGGTCAGGTTGGGAACCTTCTGGCCATACATGGCTTGACGCACGGCGTCGATGTCGGTGGTGCCGGCTTGTTCAACGGCCTGAACCCACATCTTAAAGCCGATATAGGTGGCTTCCATCGGATCGTTGGTGACGCGCTTTTTGTCTTTAATGAAGGCCTTCCAGGTTTTGATGAAGGCATCATTTTCCGGCGCTTTGACGCTCATGAAATAGTTCCATGCTGCCAAGTGACCGACCAACGGCGCGGTATCGAGACCGGCGAGTTCTTCTTCGCCAACCGAGAACGCCACCACGGGGATGTCTTCGGCTTTGATGCCTTGGTTGGCGAGTTCTTTGTAGAACGGCACGTTGGCGTCACCGTTGATGGTGGACACCACGGCAGTCTTTTTGCCGCTTGAGGCGAACTTCTTGACATCGCCAACGATGGTCTGCCAATCGGAATGGCCGAACGGCGTGTAATTTTCCATGATGTCGGCGTCGGCAATGCCCTTGGCGTTCAAATACGAACGCAAGATTTTATTGGTCGTGCGCGGGTAAACATAGTCAGTCCCCAACAACACGACGCGCTTGGCGGAGCCGCCGTCGGCGCTCAGCAGATAATCGACGGCCGGAATGGCCTGTTGGTTCGGCGCGGCGCCGGTGTAAAACACGTTGCGCGAGCTTTCCTCGCCTTCGTACTGCACCGGGTAGAACAGCATGCCGTTCAATTCTTCGACCACCGGCAAAACCGACTTGCGCGACACCGAGGTCCAGCAGCCGAAGATCACGTTGACGTTTTCCTTGGAAATCAGCTCGCGGGTTTTTTCGGCGAACAGCGGCCAGTTGGACGCAGGATCGACGACCACGGCTTCGAGCTGCTTGCCCAACAGACCGCCTTTTTTGTTTTGTTCGTCAATCATCATCAAGACCGTATCTTTAAGCGTGGTCTCGGAAATGGCCATGGTCCCGGAAAGGGAATGCAGCACACCCACCTTAATAGTGTCGGCAGCTTGAACGGCAGTTGCCCCCAGAACCGTGGCGGCGATAACACCCGCGCCGGCCAAGGTTTTCAAAGTCGTTTTCATAAGAATTACTCTCCTCCAATTGAGAATGACGTTGTTGCACCGCCTACCCAATCGCAAGATGCGGGCCAACCTGCCCAAGCCCTGTGCATATCTCAAATTTTATCGATTTTTCAATCGACTATGCAATGTTCACCCGCTTAACGCTCCGCCTTACCCTGTCGCTGGCGAGGCAAAGCTGCCCTTGAAATGAGCAGTGTCATTTTTCTGCAATATTTATAAGCAGTTAGCGATCTTGACCGGAGCAGCATCGCACCGCATTGTGGGGACACAGGGGCTGATCTTCGATCTCCTCCTGAGAGGCGTTGTTGCACCACAACCGTCTCGCCCCCCGTGGCCACAAGCCACGGGGGTTCTCAGATTAGCGCCATTTTTCCTGCTTACCCCCCGCCCGATACATTTAATCATCCCAGCCCAATAGAGAAACGGATGCAAAAACGCATATATTTTATACAGTAAAGATTTGTGTGCCTTTTTTTTGAGCATATTTCCATTCACTTTCTTCACGTTTCCCATAATATCAATGGACTATTGATTAGTACTCGGCTGGATTCTCACATCAAGTTGGATTTGCCTGAAAAAAATAGATAGCGCCGTGTTCCTCAGGCGCGGGTCACTTCCGTCAAGCCCAGCTTGATTGCCCTAGCTTGCAGGAGCTTGAAGTTAGCTGCTTACCCCATGCTTACCCGGCGTTTGGCGCATCAACAAAAACACCGCTAGACGATTGATCTAGCGGTGTTTTTGTTTGGTTGCGGGGATAGGATTTGAACCTATGACCTTCAGGTTATGAGCCTGACGAGCTACCGGGCTGCTCCACCCCGCGTCAATTCTGTTTTCACCGAAGCCCGGCAGCGCATTTTGCTTTGCCCCGAACTTCGATCTGCGCTTAAGCGGGCTACTCCACTTTGTGTTTTTTTGGCCCGCGTCAATGATACGCTTTTGTATTTTGTGACGCTCCGCGCCTTAAAACAAACAGCCCGTCCCGAGGGAGTGCCTTGGGACGGGATTTGTCAGGCAAGAAGCCGGATTGTAATTCGGATATTTTGTTTTGTCGTTCGTCTGCCGGTTTTGAAGACCTGGCGGCGACTTACTCTCCCACACCTTAAGATGCAGTACCATCAGCGCTAAGAGGTTTCACGGCCGAGTTCGAGATGGGATCGGGTGGTTCACTCTCGCCATAACCACCAGGTCATCAAAACCGGCAAACGAATTTTTTGCTATTTTCCGCGTCAAAAAAACATCGCTTCCATGTTTTATGCGGGTTTTCACCTGCACATGGAGGGATATCAAGCCAATCGAACAATTAGTACCGGTTAGCTACACGCATTGCTGCGCTTCCACACCCGGCCTATCAACGTGGTGGTCTTCCACGGTTCTCAAGGGAGAACTAGTATTGAGGTGGGTTTCCCGCTTAGATGCTTTCAGCGGTTATCCCGTCCGAACTTAGCTACCCTGCTATGCGGCTGGCGCCACAACAGGTCCACCAGAGGTCCGTTCACCCCGGTCCTCTCGTACTAGGGGCAAATCCTCTCAATTCTCCTACTCCCACGGCAGATAGGGACCGAACTGTCTCACGACGTTCTAAACCCAGCTCACGTACCACTTTAATCGGCGAACAGCCGAACCCTTGGGACCTGCTCCAGCCCCAGGATGTGATGAGCCGACATCGAGGTG
>Ga0299912_10001760_pt1 | contig 17504 bp, 19 predicted proteins | sample RVTome_2_FD_207667 | JGI IMG/M metagenome (GOLD analysis project Ga0299912, IMG submission 207667) | Soil microbial communities from uranium-contaminated site in the Upper Colorado River Basin, Wyoming, United States - RVT95D214 (version 2) ... | reverse complement strand
CATTCAACGAGAGTTAGTAAACTTTCAGCGGACTTTGTATCATTCCTTGGTATATCTCAAAGGGATCGAGAAGAGATGAAAAAGGCAGGGATACTTCATGACATAGGAAAGATATGCCTTAGTGCATCATTGCTCCATAAACCAGGGGCTCTGACAGAGGAAGAGTGGGAAATAATTAAGAGACATACAATACTCGGTGAGGAGATATGTCGGCCACTTGTTTCTATGAGGAAGATACTCCCTGCGATAAGGCACCACCATGAGCGTTGGGACGGGAGAGGATTTCCAGACGGACTTTCTGGAGGAAACATTCCACTTATGGCAAGGATTCTTTCTGTTGTGGACTCATTTGATGCCATGGTATCAGAGCGCCCATATCGTGACCGCAGGTCAGCCAGGGCTGTGCTGGAAACTTTAAAATCAGAACAATATGAAGGCCAGTGGGATCCTGAATTGCTCGGATATTTTATAAAGATGATGAACCCCTTGGCAGATACTGTTTATAAATGAGATGGTTAGATTAGCAATTGCAGGCGGAAATATAGGGGGTAGTGCTCTTATTTCTCTTCTCCGGGGAGATCCAAACACAGAGCTTGTTGGCATCTACGAAAAGAAACAAGACGCTCCAGGGGTTATACTTGCAAAAAAATGGAACCTTCCTGTTTTTGAAGATGTAAAGTCTCTCAGTACTATTAACCCCGAAATGATTATCAATGTAACCGGAGATCTTAAACTCAGCAATGAAATAAGATTAGCCTTTGGAAACAGGATAGAGGTTATAGAAGGGATTGGAGCAAAGCTTATATGGGAGATTATCGAGAAACAAAAAAGGGCAAGGATAGAGGCTTTCAGGACAATAGAGAACCAGAAAACCATTTATGGCCTGGTATCAAAACTCGGTGTAGTAGAGCCTGTTGATAATTTTCTCGGACTAATACTTGAGAAGGCTATTGAATTAACCAATGCTCCTGCAGGCAGTATTGCTGTTTACGAAAATGGAGAGATGAGACTTATTGCATCTAAGGGTTTAAGCAAAAGGTTCATAGAGAATAAGGCGTGGGGTATAATGCCTGGCGGACTTACAGAGGCGGTTATTAAAAATAAAGAGATTATTTCTATTAATGATACCCAGAAGGTGGATTATACAAGAAATAACCCAGCATTAATAAGTGAGAATATAAGAGCTTTGATTGCTTTACCCGTGGTACTGAAGGATAAGGTTGCCGGAATCCTTTACATCGACGATTTCAAACCAAGGCAATTCCCTGAAAGGCAAAAGGCATCCTTAAACCTGTTAGCCGGTCTGATAGGTATTTCTATAGATAGGTATATACTGGTCAGGGACCTAAAAAAGGAGCTTGAAGACAAGACAAGGGAACTTGAAGAATTGAATGAAAACCTTGAGAAGAAGGTGCTGGAGAAGACTGAGGAGTTCGAGAAGATAAACAAGGAGCTTGAGCGTGCCAACCAGATCAAAGGCAGGTTTATCGCAAATATGGGCCACGAGTTAAGAACGCCGCTGAATTCAATCCTTGGATTCTCTGATGTGCTCATTGAAAAGACATTCGGGGACCTCAGCGGAAACCAAGAACGTTATGTAAAAAATATATATTCATCCGGGAAGCACCTGCTTGAACTTATAAATAATATTCTTGATATTGCAAAGATAGAGGCCGGCAAATACGAGATGGTATACGAAACCTTCTCGATTGATGACGTGGTAGGCTAGGTCATAAATATAATGGAATCTTTTGCTGAGAATAAGTTCATAGAGATTGTAGTCTCCGTAGGTGAAGGTATCAGCATTATCACAGCAGATAGGGTAAAACTTAAACAGATATTATATAACCTTATTTCTAATGCAATAAAATTTACTCCCGAAGGTGGTTTGGTCAGAGCGGATGTAGCTAAGGAAGAAAATATAGACAGACGTTATCCCTGGGCTCCTCCAGGACTCGAATTTGTAAAATTCTCTATCCAGGATACTGGCGTCGGCATAGGGCCTGAAGACAAGGACAGGATATTTGATGAGTTTGAGCAGGCGAATTCGACACTTTCGAGAAAATATGGTGGTGCAGGCCTCGGTCTTGCCTTCCTTGATGGACAATCAACAGAAGAGTTTGTTTTGTGTGCTGAAAGGGCATTAGCGCTCGCAATAAAGAAGGGTGGGGACAGAGTTGAGGTTTACTCAAGAGAACAGGATGAGACAGAAGAGGTCGCTCAATACTGAGTCTTTCTACGACACTGTTGAAAGTCCCATAGGTACACTGTATCTTGTATTTACAGGCAAGATACTCAGAGGGATAGATTTTAAAAAACCGGGAGAGATACTTCGAAAAGGTAACGCACCTCCTCTCATAAAAAAGGAACTTAAAGAGTATTTTGAAAATGGCAGAGAGGAATTCACGCAAGGGATAAATCTCACTAAAGGTACAGAATTTGATAAGAAGGTCTGGCTTGCACTGAAGGGAATCCCTTACGGAGAAACAAGGACCTATAAATGGCTTGCTGAAAAGGTCGGGAAACCAACCGCCTTCAGGGCGGTTGGCCGGGCGCTCAGCAGAAACCCTATACCCATCCTCCTTCCATGCCACCGTATTATAGAGTCAGATGGTTCAATCGGTGGTTACTCATCAGGCATTGATATTAAAAGAAGGCTGCTTGAGATCGAATACTATAATAAGTTAGCTAAACCCCAACTCAAGACATAAAGGTTTAACTAAGCAGAACCGGCTTATCACTGTATTTGAGTAGAAAAGTTAATGAGCTAAAAAAATTTGACTATTTTCTAAATTCTGGTAATATTAATTTTATGGAACTTAAGGTTGGTACAATAACGCATTTTTATAACAAAATAGGTGTGGCAGTTGTGGAGCTCTCGGAACCCCTGCAGATCGGAGATATCATACACATCGTCGGACATATTACTGACCTGACACAGAAGGTGGAATCCATCCAGATGGAGCACAAGAATATCGAGAGAGCAGAAAAGGGCCAGGGCATAGGCTTAAGGGTCAACGGGGAAGTTAAAGAGAAAGACCTCGTTTATAAGGTAACTGATTAGTAAGCCTCAATACCACCCTACCCGTTCTATCTGCGAGTCATAGCTCAAAAACCACTTATCTCTTCTTATGAGATAGGAAGGCAGGTTATAAGCCATGGATGAGATTGTTGTTTTCATAACTGCTTCAAACGAGGATGAAGCTGCAAGAATAGCAAAAGCACTTGTTGAGGCAAAGCTGGCAGGTTGTGTCAATATAATAAAAAACATCCGCTCTATCTATAGCTGGGAGGGGAAAATCGAGGATGAGCCAGAAGTTCTTATGATCGTTAAGACCCGAAAGCCTCTCTTCGATGACCTTATAAAAAAGGTGAAGGAACTCCATAGCTATACAGTCCCTGAGATAATAGCAATGCCTATAGTCAAGGGTTCAGAAGACTATTTAAAGTGGTTAAGGGAGGTAACAGGCTGAAAGCAGGGTTTTATCAATTCAATCCCACCTTTGGTAAAAAGGACGAAAACCTGAAAAAGGTTATGTCTGTTGCAGAAGATGCTGACGTGGCCCTTCTCGTGCTTCCGGAGTTCTTTGCAACCGGTTATCAGTTTGCCTCAAAAGATGAGGTAGCGGAACTTTCAGAGCAGATACCAGAGGGATATACAACTAAATTCCTTTCAGAACTATCTCTCAAAAGAAGCCTTTATATTGTGGCAGGTCTTCCGGAAAGAGATGGCAACAGTTTCTTCAATAGTGCAGTTCTGACAGGTCCTGATGGATTCATAGGGGTTTATCGCAAAACTCACCTCTATTTTGAAGAAAAGCTTTTTTTCAGCCCTGGCGATACGGGATTCAGGGTGTGGGATACGAAGACAGGCCGAATAGGAATTATGATATGTTTTGACTGGTTCTTCCCCGAATCAATGAGATCCCTTGCGCTTCTGGGCGCAGATATCATTGCACATCCTGCGAATCTGGTGTTACCCTATTGTCCTCATGCTATGCCGGTTCGGTGTCTTGAGAACAGGGTGTTCGCTGTAACCGCTAACAGAATCGGTAAAGAAAACAGAAAGAACGGACAATCACTGAGATTTATAGGGCAGAGCCAGATTGTTTCACCGGAAGGGAAGATTCTTATCAGGGCATCTGAAGATGATGAGGATTTGTTGGTGGCAGAAATTGACCCTGAGATGGCAAAAAACAAGTCGTTGAATTCTCTAAACAATATCTTTGATGACAGAAGACCCGAGATGTATCGAATATGCAAATAGGTTTATAAATAAAACATCATTGTCGTCATTCCTGCAAAAGCAGGAATCCAGTTTGCCATTGGTTGACAAATAGCCAATTCTGGATTCCGGGTCAAGCCCGGAATGACAGAAAAAGCACAAGAGCACTTTTTACTTTAGGTTCTCTTCCTAATTGGAAAAGTTATGAAAATTTTCGCCTGGCCGGAAAATATCAGTGATGCAAAAGCAATACAAATAGCCCTGAGAGATAAGGTAAAAATCATTGCCTTAAGAAAAACCCCGCAGTACATAGCCTCTGTTGACGCCTCTTTTACTGATGATGAGATTATTGCAGTAGCCTGCCTATATAAATACCCCGAGCTTGTTTATCTCGGTCATGAAACTGCAATTAAAAAAGCAACTTTTCCTTATGTCCCCGGATACCTTACCTTCAGAGAAGGCCCTGCAATTATCGAGACCATTAACAGTCTAAGTATCAAACCAGATTTGATCCTTGTTGACGGTCAGGGGATTGCGCATCCAAAAGGTATCGGCATAGCATCTCATATAGGAGTCCTTCTTAATATTCCTGCTATAGGATGTGCAAAGTCAAGGTTAGTCGGAGAGTATAAAGAACCCGGATTTAAGAAGGGAGCGTGGTCTCATCTAAAATATAATGGTAGAACTGTTGGGGCGGTTGTGAGGACAAAAAACAATGTTAGACCTCTTTTTGTATCGCCGGGGCACAGGATAGATTTGAAAGCCTCGATTGAGATAGTACTTGGTTGTACCAGCAAATACAGAATCCCTGACCCTCTGAGAATGGCAGATTTTATATCGAAGAAACTGAAAAGAGAAAAGTTAAGGTGATTCGATATGGACCTTTTTCCACAGGTCTTTCCAGCTTGTCTGGAATCTTTCTTTTCTGTAACGCTGGCATGGAAGAAGGATTCCGGACAAGCCAGAATGACACCAAACGCAAATGTAGCCGCAGGCTTTAGCCTGCGTTAAAAAAATCAGCACGTCAGATGTAAGGCTGCAATTACGATCTTATCCTTTTGAAGTTTATTGAAAAGCTCAACTGCCTTCTCTGTTAGTGCCATATGAACCTCGATGCCTTTTGATTCAAGATGTGATAATGTTTCCTTTGGAACTTTCATCAATCCAGAAGAACCGGTCCCAACTAACAAGATTTCGGGCTTTGCATTGATAACATCAGTGAGGTCAACGACCTGAAGATTATGACCTTCCTTCCTCCACCATGAAGAATCAACCCTTCCCGGGTAGATAATCACATCAGAGGTATAGGTCTTGCCGTCAATAGTAATTTTACCGAATGAGTAATGTTCAATCTTCATTTTACTCCTTCTATCTACAGGCATTTTATCAAATACAGGCAGGATATGGTATTTGAGCGGATTTGAATTCTGTCCACTTGAGGCGGACAGAATTCACCTCGGAGGTCGTTTCGACCGAGAATGAGCGAAAATGCTATAACCTGCCTGTTGCCACTTTTACTATGTTATACTCTATCATAAGGGAGTGCATAGGGTTCTGGTGTCCCTCCTGGACTTCAAATCCAGTGTTGCCTGTTACAAACGGGCAGGGTGGGTTCGATTCCCACACACTCCCGCCAATTTTCCCTTTAGAATCAAGTAGTTATAAAATTATTATGTAAAATAGAACCGTGAACAAGATGATTTTTTTACTTTTGTATTTTATTATTTTATCCAGCTAAATTTTGATCAATCGCCTTTAAGATTAGTTTTATATATTTCTACCAACGCATTATCTACAAGGGCACGGTATTTATTTTCTGCCTCTCTTAGTGCCTCTTCTGCCCCCTTGCGCTCAGCCCGTTCCTCTGCTTCACGCAATGCGAGATTTACTGCAGGCACAAGGTGTGATAGACGACTTTTAAGAACATAGTCTGTTGCGCCTTCCTTGAGCATTTTAACCGCCAACTCTTCACCAATTGCTCCTGAAACCAGAATTAACGGTACATCAGGGCTTTCTTTCTTTACTATCAATAATGCTGAAAGACCGCTAAATGCTGGAAGGGAAAAATCAGCAAGGATAATGTCAGGCATAAAATCTCTAAGTTCTTTTTGGAAGTCTTCTTTTGTCTCAACCCGTCTTGATGAAAATACTATCCCTCCTTTGCGTAATTCGAGTGCTATCAACTCAGCATCTGCAGGAACGTCTTCAAGTATTAATATGTGTAACTCTTTACTCATTGTTACTCCGTTTCCCCCAATCTTATAAAAATCAACGTGGTGGCTGGTTCACCAACAGCCAATATAATCCCATTTCTGAAACTATCTGGGCGAACTTATCAAAATCTACCGGCTTGGTAATGTAGCTATTTGCTCCGAGCCTGTAACTCTCCACCAGGTCACTTTCTTCTTTTGAAGACGTTAATACAACAACAGGGATTACCTTTGTCCGTTCATCAGACTTAACCTTACGCAGGACCTCTAATCCGTCAACCTTAGGAAGCTTCAAATCAAGGAGTATTACTTTAGGTATCTGATTAATGTCCCGTTCTGCATAGGTGCCGGTGCCAAAAATAAATTCCAATGCTTCTGCCCCATCCTTAACAACGTGCACTTTGTTGGCAAGATTGCGCTTTTTCAACGCCCTGAGCGTAAGCTCAACATCACTTGGATTATCCTCAACTAAAAGGATCTCGACTTCATTTATAGTCATAAGTTCCTCCTTATTATTGTATTATGATTACAGCGATGTAAAATCGATTACGGCGATTTTTTATCGTTGTCATCATTTGTTAATCATTAACCGTCTAACCTCACATTTACGATTACCAAAGTTAACAAGTAATCCTACCTTAAGCCCAGATGCCTTCAGATAAGAAATCACCTGGCTTTCAAATATTTTTGGCTTCTTACCTTCTATTGCTTTTATTTCTACAATGACTTTATCTTCTATTAAAAAATCTACTCTAAATTTACCAACATTTTGATTTTCATATTTCACTGTAAATCCTTTCTCTTCAATATATTGCAAATTTAGTTCTTTTAAAGCGATCTTAAGAGCATTTACATATATACGTTCAATAAACCCCGGACCTAATTTATTATGAACGTTAAAACAGGCTTCAATTATTTTTGCAGTTAAGGGGTCCTGACTTCCTTGGTAAGTATCGTTGTTATCTTTTCTCATCGCTGTTATCTTTCTTTATCGCTGTAATCCTTTCTCGGTAACGAGAAATAGAATGTTGCTCCCCCATTTACCTTCCCTTCAGCCCAGACCCGTCCTCCGTGCCGGTAAATAATACGTTTGACAATAGCAAGACCAACCCCTGTTCCTTCAAATTCTGATTCGCTGTGCAAACGTTGAAATACGCTGAACAGTTTATTTACATACTGCATCTCAAACCCAACACCATTGTCTCTAACATAATATATATTTTGTTCAGGTGGAATTTCTTCAAATCCCCCCTCACCCCCCTTTTCTAAAGGTGGGACGGGGGGGGTATTTTTATCTCCTCTCCAGCCGCCAACCTCGATAATAGCAGTTTCCCTGGGTCTCGTGAATTTGACGGCATTAGACAGGAGATTAACAAATACCTGCCGGATCATTGCCTGGTCGCCATGGGCAAGAGGAAGTGGTTTAATGCTAAACTGAATCGTTCGCTCAGGAGCAGCGGCTTTGAGTTCTTCAAAAACAGTTCTTGCAAGTGTGTCCATTTCTATCTTCGACATTCTTAACTCCTGTCGCCCTGTACGAGAGAATGTAAGGAGGTCATCTATAAGCTGTCCCATTTTCTGTGCATTGCTACTAACTATATCCAGAAGCCGTTTGCCTTCTTCATCGAATTTATCTGCATAATCTTCTATTATCGCATGTGTGAAGCCATCAATCGCCCGCAGTGGCGCACGCAGGTCGTGGGAGACAGAATAAGAAAATGCTTCCAGTTCTTTGTTAGCGGCTTCGAATTGGGCAGTACGGTCACGGACGCGCTGTTCCAGCTCGGCATTTAGGGTACGGATTTCTTCCTCTGCATGCTTGCGCTCGTCAAGGTGTTCGAGTTCAGTCTCATATTGTTTCCGGTAAAACACTGCCCGCTGGTGACGCCAGAATAAACCAACACTCACACCAGCGGTGCCAATTAATAAAATTACAATAATCGTGACAAGCTGGAAGCGTTCTCGAATTGGTGCATATATCTCCTCTTTATCAATCTTGGCCACCAGAAACCACGGGGAATCCGGAATAGCTCGCATCACTGCAAGCACCGGAACACCACGATAATCAATGCCCTCAGTGACCCCCTCAATTCCCAGTACCGCCATTGCTTCCGGCAATTGTTTCTCGGTAATCGGGAAACGAAGAGTCAGGGCAGTATCTTTTCTGTATCTGAGTTCATTGAGAAATATCACATTTTCCCCTTCACGACGAACTAAAACAGTCTCAGCCGTGTCACTGGGTGTCGGCCATGATTGAATGAGCGAATATAAAAATTCATAGGGATCAATCCGTAATAAGAGAACCCCGACAGGAATGGTATCATGCCCCTGTGAAATAAGGAGTGGAATAACGAGAGTAAGACGGATAACATTGGTGATTTTGCTTTTATAAAGATCAGAAAAAAACACCTTTTTTGTGCGTATTGCTTCCATAGTAAATCTTTTTGCATCAGGTCCTAAGCTTTCTTTTACGTCAGGAACAGCCAACCGTATATTTCCCTCTGTGTCAAGTAGAATGACGCTTTTGTGCTGGTAGTGTTCCTGCAGAGATTTCATATAGGTGAGAATCTCCTTCTTTAGACCGGATGCCCTGCTCTCCAGCCCCTGCTTAATATGAGGAACAATTAATGGGTTATTAAGGATAACCTTTGCATCTCCCATGCGCTCTTTACGCCAGGTTACAATCTGGCTTACCTTAAGGTCAGCTATTGCAGACAGGTCATCCTGTTTGTCTTTTTTAATGATTCCCTTCTGTTTTTCATAGTAAAGATATCCGGAAACTCCGATTCCTGCCGCCAGAATAAGGAAGATGATGATAAGATGATAGGGGATACTACGAGGTTTTATCTTAGAGATCTGGTATAGTTTATTTTCAGGCATGATTATCGTTCTTCAGATAAAATTATCCCCCAAAATTTTTTTGCTGTCAAGAATTCTTTTATGTTGAGCAGATAATTTGAAAAACGTAATTTTATATCTTTTAAAATTACATAAGAAGGATCTCTGAAGAATTTACAGTTAGGAAGTTTAAACCTTGAGAAATAGAATTGTTTAAATACCTTCTTTTGATAAGGCTGACCTTATTCCTTTTACAAGGCCCTCAAAATCTGCATCCCTTACTGTTCTTGCATCTATTATCAGGGAATCCTCTTTTATCCTTGCGATAATCGGTGGGTTACCTTTTCTCAATCTTTCCTCAAGCTCATTAACTGAGATTTCATCGGATTTTATTGAGACTACATAAGTTGGAAGATCTACCTCTGGAAGCGCACCTCCACCAGCCCTTGATGAATCTCCCATGACATTAATATGGACTTCTTTCATTTCTTTCTTTAATCTTTTAGCTATCTTATTTGCCCGCTCTTTTATCTCTTCAGGTTTCTGAAGGAGCATTCTGAGTGTTGGTATGTTTTCAACAGCCTTTTCTTCGTCAATGTATTCCATAAGTGTTGCTTCAAATCCAGCAAGTGTAAGCTTGTCTATCCTCATCGCCCTTGTCATGGGATTTTTCTGGATCTTTTCTATGTATTCCCTTTTACCTACAATCACGCCGCCCTGAGGGCCACCGAGGAGTTTGTCACCGCTGAAGGTTGTTATATCAACCCCTGTACTCACAACCTCCTTAACCAGTGGTTCATTGTGGATGCCGAATGGCTTTAAATCTATAATACAGCCGCTTCCAAGGTCGAACATAACAGGGACTTGATGCCTGCTGCCTATACTAACGAGGTCTTCTACTGAGACTTCATCCGAAAACCCTATAACCCTGAAATTCGATTTGTGTACCTTCAAGATTAGCGCTGTATTTTCATTGATCGCCTTTTCGTAATCGTAAAGATGGGTTTTGTTTGTTGTCCCGACCTCCCGGAGTATTGCACCGCTTGCTGCCATTATCTCAGGCATCCTGAAGGAACCCCCTATCTCGACAAGCTCGCCCCTTGAGACAATCACCTCTTTGCCCTTTGACAGTGTATTGAGACAGAGCAGGACTGCCGCGGCATTATTGTTAACAACAAGCGCATCCTCCGCATCCGTGACCTCTCTTAGAATCCGTTTAATGTGAGTATATCTCTTTCCTCTTTTCCCCTCTTTAATATCATATTCAAGATTAGAATAACTCTCTGAGACTTGTTTGATATTTTCGAGTGCTCTTTTAGAGAGGATAGACCGTCCGAGGTTTGTGTGGATTACAACACCTGTAGCATTTATTAGTGCTCTCAGGCTGTATGAAGAGAGTTTTTCAGTCATATTTTCAATATCAGCTAACATAACCTCTTCTGAAAGGTCTATATCAATACCTCCGATTATCTCTTTTCGCCTTGAATCGATCGTTTCTCTGATAGCCTGAAGCACATACCTTCTTGGATAGATACTCAGCCATTCCATGCCTTGTTTACTCTTCAGGATTTCATCTACAGAAGGGAGGATAGAAAGTAATTTCTGCTTTTCGTTCATGTCTTTTTCTACCATAGAATTGAAATAAGGTCAAGCTGCCTCAGTAAATCATCTTTTCAGTTATTGAAGAGTCGATATATGTTAAAATATTCCATGATATACGACATTCACGAAGAATGCGGTATATTCGGGATATTCGGACATCCGGAGGCAGCAAACCTCACATATCTTGGATTATATGCACTACAGCACAGGGGCCAGGAAGGCGCAGGTATTTGCTCCTCTGATGGAAGGCAACTCTTTCTTGAAAAGTCCATGGGTCTCGTTGCTGATATCTTCAGTGAAAAAAGGCTCAGGCGGCTTCCAGGTTACATGGCAATAGGTCACAATAGATATTCTACAGCCGGCAGTAGTGTACTGAAGAATGTTCAGCCTATTGTTGCAAACTTTGCCCTTGGCTCACTTGCAATAGCACATAATGGAAATCTTGTCAGTGCAGTAGATCTCAGGACATCCCTCGAGGCAGAAGGAGCAATATTCCAGTCCTCGTCAGACAGCGAGGTAATAGTGCACCTTATAGCCCATTCAAAAGGAGATGACTTTTATGAAAGGGTAACACATGCGGTTAAACAGATAAGCGGTTCCTTCAGCTTGCTTATACTGAGGGAAAAAGAGCTTATTGCAATCAGGGACCCTTTTGGTGTAAGACCGCTCAGTCTCGGGGTTAAAGACGGTGCATACGTTGTGGCATCAGAAACGTGTGCCTTTGACCTTATAGAGGCAACTTATATACGTGACATAGAACCAGGAGAGGTGCTCATAATAAACGAGCACGGCCTAAAATCTCTGAAGATATTCAACAGTCAAAGGAAGGCCTTCTGCGTATTCGAGCTAATTTATTTTTCAAGACCTGACAGCAATATCTTTGGAGGGCTGAATGTGAATGAGATGAGGAAAGAATTTGGAAGACAACTCGCATTAGAGGCTAATATAGATGCAGACCTTGTTATACCTGTACCCGACTCGGGTGTGCCCGCAGCACTCGGGTTCTCAGAAGTAAGCAATATTCCTTTCGATTTTGGTCTTATAAGAAATCATTACATTGGAAGGACGTTCATAGAACCAAAACACAGCATAAGACACTTTGGTGTTAAGATAAAGCTTAATCCTGTAAGAAAACTCCTCGAGGGTAAACGGTTGGTTGTGATAGACGACTCAATAGTCAGGGGTACTACAAGCAAAAAGATAGTCAAGATGCTGAGGGAAGGAGGAGGTGCAAGAGAGATACATCTAAAGATAAGCTCCCCGCCGAACATCAGCCCCTGCTATTACGGTATAGATACACCTACAAGACGAGAGCTCATCGCCTCTTCCCATCTTATCGAAGAGATCAGGAAATATGTAACTGCAGATTCCCTTTCTTATTTAAGCCTTGAAGGACTCAAGAAGATAGTCCCGAACTCTCATAATTTCTGCACTGCTTGTTTCGATAGTGATTACCCAATAAGTTTTCCGGGCGAACACCTTAATCAAATGGAATTTTTATTCAGGTAGAATGGTTAAAGATTAAGTTTAATCCGTCAGTGCAATGCAATGATTGACAGCGTATTAAGAGACATTTTCAGGATTAACCTCGGTGTAAAGAAATACGAGCGGGTTCTTTTGTTTAACGACAGGCCTTCAGAAAAAGAAAATAATACCCCCTCACCTCCCTTTAACAAAGGAGGGCAGGAGGGATTTTCAGGTGAAGATATGTCTGAATCAGATATGGAACGAAGGTCTAAGCTCGGAAGCCTCTCTTTACTTATAGCCGAGATCGGTAAGAATTTCTGCAAATCAATCATATTACATGAATATTCTGCTACAGGAAGTCATGGGGCAGAGCCTCCTTCCGAGCTTTGGGAGCTTGCATTTGGAGAAAAGTCAATCAAGGCTTTAAAGAAAGAAAAACTCCTTCTTCCTATTCTGAAGAAAACCATAAAGGACAAAGATATTAAAAAGGCAGAGGCTGTTATCAGAAGATATAAAAACAAGGCTGTAAACTGTGTAATCGCACTTTCAAATTATTCTACAAGCCATACGAGGTTCAGAGATTTTTTGACACGGGTTTGTGGTTGTCGATATGCAAGCATGCCCCTCTTCGATGTCTCTATGCTTGAGGGCGCTATGAATGTTGACTGGAAAGCACTCGCAAAAAGGACGAGAGGAATAGCAAAGGTGGTAAACATGGCTGAGCTTATCAAGGTAAAAACCCAAAATGGCACATTCATCACTTTTTCAAAAAAGGGACGAAAGGTAATATCAGATACAGGAATCCTTACCAGAAAAGGCTCATTTAGTAATCTCCCAGCCGGTGAGGTCTACCTTGCGCCACTTGAAGGAACAGCAAATGGAACGCTTATTTTGGAATGGGGTCCAACAAAACAGTTTGCATCTCCAATAACGCTTACCATTAAGGACAGTTATGTAACAGATATTTCTGGTAATGATGAGTATATTGAACATCTTCGAATGAAGCTTTCAGAAAATAAAGGCAACGGAAATATAGCTGAATTTGGCATCGGCACGAACGACGCAGCAAAAAGACCTGACAATATCCTTGAATCAGAAAAGATACTCGGTACTGTTCACTTAGCCCTCGGCGACAATAGCTCATTTGGTGGGAAAGTCAAGGCACCTTTCCACCAGGATTTTATTTTTTTTAAACCAACTGTAACATTGATCCATAAAGATGGCAGCAGGAAGGAAATTCTTAAGGCCGGCAAATGCGCTATATAATCCTCGGAACCGCAGGTCATATTGACCATGGTAAGAGTGCCCTTGTAAAGGCTTTAACAGGAATAGACCCTGACAGGCTGAAAGAAGAGAAAGAGCGGGGCATCACTATTGACCTCGGTTTTGCAGACCTCAATTATCCTGACGGTCTTACTGTCGGAATTGTAGATGTTCCCGGGCATGAAAGACTCGTTAAAAATATGCTTGCAGGTGCAGGCGGGATAGACCTTGTTCTTCTTGTTATTGCTGCCGACGAGGGGATCATGCCACAGAGTCGAGAGCATTTATATATATGCAACCTTCTCAAAATTAAATCAGGTCTTATTGCAATCACAAAGGCAGACCTTGTAGAAAAAGAGTGGCTTGAGCTTTTAGACGATGATGTAAAGAACTTTGTAAAAGGTACATTCCTCGAGGGAACAGAAATAGTACCTGTGTCATCCAAAACAATGTTTAATATCGATTTACTTAAAGAAAAGATAAAGGATGTCGCATTAAAGGTTGAACCAAAACCAACAAAAGGTCTTTTCCGGCTTCCTATAGACAGGGTTTTTACATTAAAGGGGTTTGGAACTGTTGTCACAGGAACTGCTGTCTCCGGGAGTATATCTATTGATGATGCTGTAGAGATACTTCCGAGCAATATAGAGAGCAGGGTTCGCGGGCTTCACAGTCACGGCAAGCCCATACAGACAGCTTATGCCGGCCAGAGGGTAGCAATAAATCTTCAGGGAGTTGATAAAGAAAAATTAAAGAGGGGAGATTCAGTTGTAGAACCTAAAAGATTCATACCGACAAAAAAGATCGATGTAAATGTAGAGCTTCTTTCAGATGCGCCAGCCCTGAAGAGCAAAAGCCTTGTTCATTTCCACCTCGGCACATCAGAAACCATATCAAGGATTATCCTCTATGGCAGAGACGAGCTAAAAGGAGGGGAGAGTTGTTACTGCCAGTTCAGACTTAGGGAGCCTGTTATCGCTATGTCCGGAGACAGATATATCATAAGGAGATTTTCTCCGGTAGTTACGATTGGCGGAGGCAATGTACTTGATCCATCCTCATATAGAAGGGGTCTTAAAGAAGGTATAGATGATTTAAAGATATTCGAATCTGGAACCCTATCTGAAAAGATAGCAACAAAGGTGAAAAAGGCTGGGTTACATGGCATTAAAGCCTCGTTAATTGAGGGGTGGATCAAGACAGAGATTACATCCATAAAAGATTCGATAAAAACCCTAAAGGATAATGGCATCCTGATGCAATTCGAGGACATCTTGATTCACAACAGTGCCTTCAATTCCTTCAGGGAGGCTGTAAAAAAGACCATGAATGATTTTCACAAAAAAAATCCCTTGAAGCCGGGCATGTTGAAAGAAGAGCTCAGGGCCAACCTAAACATAGAACCCAGATTCTTTAGTAACCTGATTACATCACTTAAAGATGTTGTCATTGAGAAGGAATTAGTCCGGCTTGCAACCTTCAGCGTGGCTTTATCACAGGTAGATGAGACACTTAAGACAAATATACTTGGACTTCTGGAAAAAGGCGGATTTCAGCCTCCAACCAAGGGAGAATTATCTCAATCTCTAAAATTGGACATGAAGCATCTTTTAGATATCCTGAAGCTCATGGTAAAAGAAGGTAGTCTTGTGAGGATCAACGATTCGATGTATATAACATCTTCTACATATAGAAAAATGTTTGAGAACCTCAAGGGTTTTTTTAGTAAAAAATCAGAAATGACTATAGCAGAATTCAGGGACATCCTCAATACTTCAAGGAAATATGCGCTGCCGTTTCTCGAATACCTCGATTCAAATAAGATTACATTAAGGATTGGGGATATAAGGAAGTTTTTGCTTAAGTAAATCTTACAACGTCACGCAATACGCCTGAGTAAACACACTGCATACGCTGCGATGCCTCCACCACGGCCGATAAGACCCATACCCTCATTCGTTTTAGTCTTAATATTAATTAACCCGGATGGAATTCCTGATTGCGATATCGCCTCTTTCATGGATTCAATAAATGGAGAAAGTTTAGGCCTTTCTGCGATTATAATCGCATCTATCCAGGAAACCTTATATCCATTTGCTCTTGCAAGTCCAACAATATATTTCAGAAGATTAACGCTTGATGCGTCCTTCCATGCCGGGTCAGTGTCCGGGAAATTTTTACCTATATCGCCAAGGCCGAGTGCACCTATGACAGAGTCTATAATCGCATGACACAAAACATCTGCATCGGAGTGGCCGATTAGACCCTTTCCAAACGGGATATTTACTCCGCCGAGTACCAGCTTCCTGCCTTTAACAAGCCTGTGAGAGTCATATCCAATACCTATACGCATAGAGGTTAATCTTTCCTCGTTAGAAGGAATTCTGCAATAGCTAAGTCTTCCGGAGTTGTAATTTTAATGTTCTTATACGATCCTATTATAACCTTTACCTTCCCGCCATATTTTTCTATGAGCGCTGCATCATCTGTTGAGCAAAACCCTTCTTTCATCGCCCTCTCATATGCTGTTAGGATGTTATTATAACGAAAAACCTGTGGTGTCTGGATAGCCCATAGAGAATCTCTCCTCAAGGTTTTTTTTATTATTCCATTCTCTGCTTCTTTAATCGTATCCTTTAGGGGGATGCCAAGAGTAACTCCATCAAAACCATTAAATCCCCCCTCACCCCCCTTTTGTAAAGGGGGGACGGAGGGGCTTAATAATTCTGTTATCATATTTTCAACCAAATTCCTCTCGATGAGTGGTCTAACACCATCATGTATAAGTACTATACAATTTTTATCCTCTATAAGCTTAAGACCGTTATATACAGAATCCTGGCGCTCTTTTCCACCTGGCGCTATCCGTTTTATCTTTGAGATACCGTATTTTTCAAAAATCTTCAACCCGTACTCCATGTCTTCCATCTTAAGTACAGGTATTATCTCTACTACCCCAACAACAGCCTCCAATATCTCAAGCGACCAAACAATGATTGGTTTGCCACTAAGGCTTTGAAACGGCTTGTTAGTCCCAGGGCCAAATCTTTTACCCTTACCAGCTCCTGGCACAATTACTATAACCTTCTCTTGCCTTTGAAGCCCTTTCACCCTATCCAGCCTTTATTCTTTGAACCAAATAATGCAATAGCAGACAGGACATGGTATCTGAGCGGCTTTAAATTCTGTTCCGACTTTATAATGGAACAGAATTTACCTCGGAGGTCGATACGACCGAGAATGAGCGAAGATGCTATGTCCTGTCTGTGTACCATAGGTTTATGTATCACTTAGCTGCCCTGAACTCCTCCCTTTCATATTCCTCTTTGGGCTTTGAGAATATCATCCTGCCTGCTGTTGTCTGTAACACACTTGTCACGGTCACATCTGCATTTTTGCCTATAAGTCTTCGGGCATTTTCTACAACAACCATGGTTCCGTCATCAAGGTATGCAACCCCCTGATTGTATTCCTTTCCCTCTTTAAGTATAAAAACTTTCATTGTCTCGCCTGGGAGTACAACAGGCTTCAAAGAGCTGGCCAGTTCATTTATATTAAGTACAGATACCCCTTGAAGTTCTGCAACCTTATTCAGGTTAAAATCGTTTGTTATAACCTTTGCGTTTAAGAGCTTTGCTAAGGCAACAAGTTTTGCGTCAACCTCTTTTATCTTTGGAAAATCCTCATCAACTATCCTTACTGTTATACGGGACATCTTCTGAATCTTGTGAAGGATGTCTAATCCCCGTCTTCCCCTCGCCCGTTTCATGGAGTCGGCAGCATCTGCTATATGTTGTAATTCCTGAAGGATAAACTGAGGAAGTATGAAAACTCCTTCGAGGAATCCTGTCTCACAGACATCTGCAATACGCCCGTCTATGATTACGCTTGTATCGAGA
>Ga0299912_10001759_pt1 | contig 17505 bp, 17 predicted proteins | sample RVTome_2_FD_207667 | JGI IMG/M metagenome (GOLD analysis project Ga0299912, IMG submission 207667) | Soil microbial communities from uranium-contaminated site in the Upper Colorado River Basin, Wyoming, United States - RVT95D214 (version 2) ... | reverse complement strand
CCTGGTTCGAGCTGGGCCTCATCGGCGCCACGCTGCTCACCCTCTTGGGCCTTTCGATCCTGCAGGCGATGTCATCCCTCGCGCTGCGGCTGCAACCTTACGCCTATGCCACGTTCGCTTCCGCCGCCATCATGGCCGCCTCGAGCTACGGCATGTGGCAGTTCTGGTTTATGGCTCTGTTCGGGTTTTGCGCGGCACTGTTCGGCCTCGGCTGCCGTCTTCTCGACGAAAGCAGCGAGAGCTGACGCGTCGAACGTCCAGGTGGCTCCTTACGAAGGGGATTGGAGGCGCGCTTATCAGCGCCCGATGGCAGCCGTTTCAACGGCGCCGCAGCCCTTCTTCGCCAGGCTGGCGTTCAACGCCGCCGATTCTGCGCGCGCTTCGTTGTATTCAGCCACCGCTGGCACGCCGGCCTCCGGCGAGCCAACCAAGCGGCCCCAGGCCGCCACGATCGTGTCGGGTAGCGCTTGCATCTGCTCGACCGCCTTCTGCGGCAGCGCCTGCAGCTGCTGCTGGAGCCCGAGGGAGCGTTCCTGAAGCTCGCGGCAACCCAATCCCTGCTCCTCCGAGCTGAGGACGTAGGAGCCGTCCTTCTGGTAGCCGGGCCGTGGGACGCCGCCGAAGTCTTGCATAGTCGAGCAGCCGGCCAACGCCAGGGCGAGGACGCTCGTGAGCGCCACCACCCCTCGGCGACGGATTGCTAGCCAGCCCACTGCCATCGTTATCGAATCTCTCCAGCCGCGGGCATTTTACCCACAAGCACGGGACAACGGCTTGGGCGCTGCAACAAATTCGGGCGCTGTGACTTCCCGGCAACCGCCACGGCAAATTGCACACTTTCCACGACTTTGCCTGACGGCTCGGCAAATCAGAGGCGCCGCACAGCTGCCAGCGTCGTCCTGGGTGCGGCTACAATTCCGTGCGATCGCAGGAGGGCTGTCACGCGCTTGGCAAGTTCCTCGGCGGGAGCCGACGTCGTGTCGAGCACGAGGTCGGGCGCTTCCGGCGCCTCGTAGGGAGAATCGATGCCGGTGAAGTTCGGCAGTCGTCCGGCGCGGCACTTGGCGTAGAGCCCCTTAGGGTCGCGGCTCTCGCAGACATCAAGTGGCGCCTTGACGTAGACCTCGATGAACTCGGCCGGCTCGACGAGGCTGCGGATCGCCGCGCGCTCCGCCCGGAACGGCGAGATGAACGAGCACAGCACGATCATGCCGGCATCGACGAACAGGCGCGCCACCTCGCCGACGCGGCGAATGTTCTCGACGCGGTCGGCAGCGGTGAAGCCCAGATCCTTGTTGAGTCCGTGGCGGACATTATCCCCGTCGAGCAGATAAGTGTGACAGCTGTCCGCTGCGAGGTCGCGCTCGACGAGGTTGGCAATTGTCGACTTGCCGGCGCCCGATAGGCCGGTGAACCAGACAATGCACGAGCGCTGGCCCTTAATCGAAGCGCGCAGATCCTTGCTCACCGACAGGGCCTGTAGGTGGATATTCATGCCGCGACGAAGGGCGAAGTCGACCGTGCCCGCCGCGATCACCGCATCGGTATAGCGGTCGCTGAGCACGAAGCGGCCGGTCTGGGGGAATTCCGAGAAATCGTCGACGGCCAGCGGAGCCACCGTGGCGATGGTGCAGGCGCCGATCTCGCCGCGGTCCAGTGTGCGCGCGGCTTCGCGTCGGAGCGTGTCGACGTCGATACGGTACTTGACCGCCGTCACGCTTGCCGCGAGCTCCTGCGATGCCAGCCTGAGCTTGTATTCGCGGCCCGGGAGCAGCGGCTCGTCCGCCATCCACGCCAGGTGCGCGGCGAACTGCTCGGCGAGCTGCGGACGATGCCCCGCGTGCGCCAGCATGTCGCCGCTGCCGAGATCGAAGTGATCGACGAGCCCGACGGCGGTCCGGTCCCCAGCACGTGCCTCCTCGCGGCTCACGCCATCGACGAGGATGTGGTCGACCACGCTTATGACGCCGGACGACGCCAGCTGCACCGCGTCACCGCGCTTCAACCTGCCGCTGGCGATGACGCCCGAGTACAGCCGGCGATCGCGATCCGGCCGGCTGACGGAGCTGATGGGCAGCCGCAAGGGGCGCATGTCGCCGCCCGGATCGATGTCGATCCCGTCGAGCTGCGCCTTCAGCGTCGGGCCCTGGTACCAGGGCATCCGCGCGCTTTGTCGAGCTACGTTATCGCCGAGCAGCGCCGACGTGGGGATGGCGGCCGCGGTGGCGAAATCGAACTTGCCGGCAACGTCGCGCAATTCCTCAGCGACGGCGTGGTAGGCGACGCTGTTCCAGCCGACGAGATCGAGCTTGTTGACCGCCAGCACGAGATGGCGAAAGCCGACGGTGCGAGCGATGGCAGCGTGCTGTCGTGCCGTCGCGTTTAAGCCTTGGGCGGCGTCGACGACAATGACGCAAACGTCGCCGACGGCGGCTATCGGATGGCCGCTTTGGGCCTCGGCTGCGAGGAAGCTGCGCCCGGCTCCACCACGGTCATCGCCGATCAACCTTGTGATCAGGACGGACTTCCCGACCCCCGCATCCCCGCCCACGCACAAGCGCACCTTGGACTGTGATGCATCGGGGGCCGGCGGTCGCAAAGGCATCAGGGGCAGTGTCCTCCGGGAAAGACGATCGCGTGATCGTCAGCGGTTGTGAGCCGGTCGCCTCGGAAACACATTGATATCGAGGATCGCCTGGATGAGTGCGTGATGGGCGACTTCGACAAATCCATACTGATTCGAGTTGACGTAGAAGTTCACATCGCCGCGTGCGCGCAGAAGATTGTCCGGCTGGAAGCCGCTGAAGGTGGCGATTTCCATGCGATTGGCGCGCGCCACCTCGACACCCTTGAGGATATTGACCGACTGCCCCGAGCTGCTGATGGCGATGAGCAGATCGCCGGGGAGCCCGTGGATTTTCAACTGCTCGGAGAACACGTTGGCGTAGCCGAGATCGTTGCTGAGGCAGGTGAGCGCGGCGCTGTCGTTCAACGCCAGGGCGCGGATGCCGCCATTCTTCAGGAACTCGATGGCGTGGTGGCTGGCAATCGCCGCGCTGCCGCCGTTGCCGATGAGTACGACCTTGTTGCCGCTGGCGTTCGCGCGGTGGGCGGTCTCGGAAAGCCAGTCGAAGCCCGCCTGCAGGCTCAGCGGCTTGCCCTCGCCATCGGTCACTCGAACCGCCGAGAGGGAGCGTCCGAGCTCGGTGAAGTAAGCCGAAATCGGATCGATGGGGGTTACCTCGACGACACCTTTCAACACGCTTGTTGCCCTCCGGGACCTATTGCGTAGCGCATGTTGCGCGTCTCGTTGCTATCATTTGCGCGCGCGGAATACGCCTCTCCTGGAAGCCTCCCGGTATCGGCACGGCCATAACGGCTGCAGAATTCGCAGCGAAATGCACCACGGGCGACGACAACTCTCAAGCAACTTGCCGTCAACGCCAGCCTCCGGGACGCGCGATAAGCCAGCGGCGGCAATCTATCCGCTCGCCAGCGCCCGGGCAACCTGAGCTCGGGACGGCCGAGAGGCTACCTTGACAGGCGGGGGTCTATCACTTAGCGGCGGCTGGCGGTATCGCCCGGCGGCATCACGACGCGGGCAGCGAGCAGACGCTCGCAAAGGAACGAGACATGCGAGTCTTGGTAACCGGCGCCGCCGGCTTCATCGGATACCATACCGCCAAGGCGCTGCTGGCGCGCGGCGACGAGGTCGTCGGCATCGACAATCTGAATGCTTACTACGACGTAAAGCTGAAAGAGGCGCGGCTTTCGCAGCTGCAAGGTCGCAACGGATTCGCCTTCCGCAAAATCGATCTCGCCGACCGTGACGGCATGGAGCGGCTGTTCGGCGAGGTGCGCCCGCAGCGTGTCATTCATCTCGCCGCGCAGGCCGGCGTTCGCTACGGCATGGAAAATCCGCACGCCTATGTCGATTCCAACATTGTCGGCACCTTGCACATCCTGGAAGGGTGCCGCCGCAACGGCGTCGAGCATCTGGTCTTCGCCTCATCGAGCTCCGTCTACGGCGCCAACACCAGCCTGCCGTTCAGCGTTCACCAGAACGTCGATCACCCGCTGAGCCTCTATGCCGCCACCAAGAAGTCGAACGAGCTGATGGCGCACAGCTACGCGCATCTGTATCGCCTGCCGGTGACGGGCCTGCGCTTCTTCACGGTGTACGGACCGTGGGGGCGCCCCGACATGGCGCTGTTCCTGTTCACCCGCAAGATTCTCGCCGGCGAGCCGATCGACGTATTCAACAACGGCCATCATGCGCGCGACTTCACCTACATCGACGACATAGTGGAGGGAGTGCTGCGCACCGCCGATCGCGTCCCGGTGCCAAATCCCGATTGGAGTGGCGCCGACCCCGACCCGGCGAGTTCGTCGGCGCCCTACCGGCTCTACAACATCGGCAACCATAATCCCGTCGAGCTGATGCACTTCATCTCGTGCCTGGAGAAGGCGCTCGGCCGCGAGGCGAAGAAGAACTTTCTGCCGCTGCAGCCGGGCGATGTGCCGGCGACCTATGCCGATGTCGACGAGCTGATCGCCGATGTCGGCTTCAAGCCATCGACACCCATCGAAGATGGAATTCGACGCTTCGTAGACTGGTATCGCAGCTACTATGGTTGATTAGCGCAGCGCAGCCGCGGAGGTTTGCATGCCCTCGATTCTGGTGACCGGTGCACTTGGCCAGATCGGCTCGGAGCTCGTCCCGGCACTGCGCCAGCGCTACGGCACCAACCGCGTCGTTGCCACCGATCTGAAGGTGCTGCCGCCGAGCGGCGCCGCCGCGATTGCGCCCTACGATCACCTCGATTGTACCGAGGCGAACCAGTTGCATGAGGCCGTGCGCCGTTACGACGTGGGCACCATCTATCATCTTGCGGCGTTGCTCTCGGCCTCGGCGGAAGCGGCGCCGCAGCTCGCCTGGACCGTCAACATGAGCGGGCTCTACAATGTGCTGGAGGTCGCCCGCGCCTACGGCTGTCAGGTGTTCTTCCCGAGCTCCATCGGCGCTTTCGGCCCGGATACGCAGCGCGACCTTACTCCGCAGATTGCAGTGCAGCGGCCGACGACGATCTACGGCGTCACCAAGGTCGCCGGCGAGCTGCTGTGCGATTATTACGCCGCCCGCTTCGGCATCGACACGCGCGGGCTGCGCCTCCCCGGCCTCGTCTCCTACGTCGCGGCGCCGGGCGGCGGCACCACGGATTACGCGGTGGAGATGTTCTATCATGCCGTGCGCTACGGCCGTTACACATGCTTCCTGTCGGCCGACACGCGCCTCGACATGATGTACATGCCGGACGCGATAGGGGCGATGATTCATCTCATGGAAGCCGATGCCGGACGCCTCCGCTATCGCAACGCCTACAACATCACCGCCATGAGCGTGACGCCCGCCGAGATCGCCGCGGCTATCCGCCGGCACGTTCCGGGCTTTGCCGTCGACTACGAGGTCGATCCCGTGCGCCAGGCGATCGCTGACAGTTGGCCGCGCTCGCTCGACGACAGCGCGGCGCATGACGATTGGGGCTGGGCCCCGAGTTTCGATCTCGACGCCATGACCGGAGACATGCTGGCGCGGCTTGAGGAAAAGCTGAAGGCCGCGCGCAGCCGCTAGGGCCAAGCAGGAGGGCGCGATGCCCACGTCACGACTGACGCCGATACTGGAGGCGAGGCTCGAAGATCTACGCGCTTCGGGGGGTCTGAAGGGCGCCGAATCCGTCACCGTCGGCGTGCTGCCGCCAGCGGCCGGCAAAGGAGCGCGATTTCTCGTCGCCGGCCACGGCGAGCGGCCGTTTCTGCGCATGAATTCCAACAGCTACCTTGGGTTGTCGTTTGCCGTGCGCGTGCTGGCGGCGGAGGAGGAAGCGGTGCGCCGCTACGGCGCGGGGCCCGGCGCGGTGCGCTTCATCAGCGGTACATGGGAGCCGCACGTGAAGCTCGAGGCACGGCTCGCAGCCTTTCACGGGCGAGACGCTGCCATGCTGTTCAGCTCCGCTTACGCCACCGTGATGGGTGTGTTGGCGCCGCTGATCACCGACAAGACCGCGGTGATCAGCGACGAGCTCAACCACAACTCGATCATCAATGCGATAGCGCTCGCCCGCCCGGCGCAAAAGCGCATCTACCGCCACCTCGATCTCGACGAGCTGGAGCGCCACCTCGCGGCCTTGTCGAAGACATGTGCGCGAGCGGTGATCGTCACCGACGGCGTGTTCAGCATGCGTGGCGATCACGCCCCGCTCGACAAGATCATGCAGATCGCCGCGGAGTTCGACGCGCTGTTTGCCGAGAACGTGATTGTCGTCGCCGATGATTCGCATGGCGTCGGCGGCTTCGGCGAGACGGGGCGCGGCACGGAGGAGATCGTCGGCGGGCACAAGGTCGATGTGCTGATTGGAACCATCGGCAAAGCGTTTGGCGTCAACGGCGGCTACGTCGTCGCCAATCGGACGGTCATCACCTACCTGCGCGAGACCTCGCCTTTCTACATCTATTCCAACCCGGTCACGCCGTCGGAAGCAGAAGCCTCGCTGGCCGCCGTCGAGCGCGTCGACAGCGAGGAGGGCCGGGCGCTGCTGGCGCACCTGCGCGTCATGACGGCTCGCTTCCGCGAGGGCTTGCGCGCGCTGGGGCTGGAGACGGTGGTGGGTGAGCACCCCGTGGTGCCGCTCCTGGTTCGCGATACAGCGCGCACCGCGGCCCTAGTTGCTCATTTGCGCGACAGCGGCATTCTGGCTACCGGCCTGGGCTTTCCCGTGGTGCCCAAGGGCGAGGAAGAGATCCGCTTCCAGATTTCAGCCGATCACACCACTGCTGACATCGACGAGGCGCTATCCGCGCTCGAACAGTTTCGCGGTTGAGGCGGAGCTGGGGATGCGCGGTCCGCTGCCAATCGGCATATTGCGAGGAAGGTCGCCAATGAAATCTCAAGACGAAACGCGGTTCGAGTTCCGCGAGTTCGGCACGGATCTGCTGGCCGTGAAGGAAGCATTCGCGACGCTGGGCCCCGGCCGGGAGCTTCCGGCGCTGCGGGAAACCTATATCGTCACGCGGCTCAACATTGAATCGAATGTCAAGATCCGCGGCGGCCGCCTCGAGGTGAAGGGCCTGCGCGGCCGTCTCGGCATGCTCGAGCAATGGACGCGGGTACTGAGTTCCGAATTTCCCGTGCCTGTCGAGGAGATCGAGAACGTCGTCGTCCCGGCGCTGGGACTCGACCTCGAGATCGGCCGTGGCGGTGCGCTGACGCAGGGAGCGCTGATGACGCTGGTAGCAGGGCAACCGGCGCTGGCGACCGTTGACGTCGACAAGAAGCGCACGCTGTTCGATCTCGGCGACTGCGAGGCGGAATTCTGCGAGCTGCAGATTGGCGATGATCGGTTGCACACCATTTCCATCGAGGCGATCGACGCGGAGGTGGCGCGGGAGGTGCTGCGCAAGGTGCGGTTGGAAGACGTGCAGAACGAGAGCTATGCCGCCTACCTGCAAAAGCGGCTGTTTTGAACGTAGCCAGACGCAGTCCTTGAGCCCGTGGTCGGCAAGGCGCCTAGTTGGCGCGCACAAGCTGCCCGCGCAGCTCGCCTTTCGGGAACGCGGCGGTGCGAATGACGATCGACCACAAGCCTGCCGTGAGATCCTCCCCCTGCTTGTCGGAGAGGATCGCCGTACCTTCGAACGGGCTATCGATATTGCGAAGGCGCACGAAGCCGCTGTGCGCGCCGGGCGGACCGTGGAAGCTTCCGGCCGTGGCGTAGGTGCCGAGCCCGCGATACGTGCCGCTCCACGTGAACTTCTTGGTGGCCGTATCGTAATCGGCGGAGAGGCTGCCGGCGGCCTTGCTACCGGTGCCATCCACGGGGGCCAGCTCGGCCTTGAAGGAGAGCGTCTCGGCCAGCGCCGCCCCCGGCGCTGCGCCGACCAGCAGCACAGAAGCTATCCCGACAATCGCCGCGCGAATGGCCGTTGCCGGCATCGATCATCCCTCCCTGAGGCATCTCTGGCGCCCACAATTCACGGCCTTTTTGCCAGCACCGTGACGGGGACATTTATGCACGCTGCCGCCCGCAGCGGAAGCGGGCAGGAGGCTGAAACGAATTTCCCCTGCCTGCGTTGAAGTTAGCGCGGAACGAACGGGAGAGCGTCGTTGGCACGACGCGCCTCACTCTGCGGCGCCTTCCTGCGCGCCGCCGCGAGTGCAGCCCCCTCTGGCTCCAGCCGAGAATTGGCGCTAAGTGCTCTGCAGCGGAATCGCTGCATCCCGACACGCAGGTCGCCACGAGAGGTCGCCCATGAAACAAGAGCTTTCCGATATCGCCAATGCGCTCGTCGCTCCCGGTAAAGGCATCCTCGCAGCCGACGAAAGCTCAGGGACGATCAAGAAACGGTTCGACTCGATCGGCGTCGACTCGACGGAGGAGACGCGCCGCGACTATCGCGAGATGCTGTTCCGCGCCGGCGACGGCATGAAGAACTACGTTTCCGGCGTCATCCTATACGACGAAACGATCCGCCAGAAAGGGAAGGACGGTACGCCGCTCGTCGACGTCATGCGGGTGGCGGGCGCAATTCCCGGCATCAAGGTCGACGAGGGCGCCAAGACGCTCGCCGGTCCGCACGCCGACATCGAGAAGGTGACGGAAGGCCTCGACGGCCTGCGCGAGCGCCTCGCCGAATATCACCGCCTGGGCGCCCGCTTCGCCAAGTGGCGCGCGGTCATTACCATCGCCGACGGCACACCGACATGGAACTGCATCAAAGCCAACGCGCACGCGCTCGCACGCTATGCAGCGCTCTGCCAGGAAGCGGGCATTGTGCCGATCGTGGAGCCGGAAGTGCTGATGGACGGGTCGCACTCCGGCCACGACATCGACCGCTGCTATGAGGTCACCGAGTGGACGCAGCGCACCGTATTTCGCGAGCTCTACGATGCGCGCGTCGCGCTCGAGGGCATCATCCTCAAACCCAACATGGTGATCGCCGGCCAGAAGTCCGCCAAGCAGGCAAGCTCCCAGCAGGTTGCCGAGCTGACCGTCAAATGCCTCAAGGCAACCGTGCCGGCGGCGGTGCCAGGCATCGCCTTCCTGTCCGGCGGCCAGTCGGACGCGCAGGCGACCGAGAACCTGTCGCTAATGAACCAGATCGGCGGCGTACCCTGGAAGCTCACATTTTCCTACGGGCGCGCCCTGCAGGCAGCCGCCCTCAAGGCCTGGGGCGGTAAGTCGGAGAATGTCGCTGCCGGGCAGCGCGCCTTCACGCACCGCGCGAGGATGAACTCGCTGGCGGCACTCGGAAAGTGGAACGAGCAGCTCGAAAAGGCCGCCTAACCGCCGCGGCACGCCTGCTTCGCCAAAACGACCCGATTGTGAAGCCAATCCAAATGCCGCGATTGGTCAGTCGTTTACTGCCTTCTGTCAGCCTTGCCGCGGACTAGATATCCCCAAGACCCGAGCAGCGGAGACAAGCAATGCACGTAACGATGGAAAGCGCCCTGGCGGCGATCGAGGCCGCGCGCAAGCAAGCAGTCAAGATGAAGACGCAGATGTGCATCGCCGTGGTCGACTCCGGCGCCAACCTCAAGGCCTTCCAGCGCATGGACGATGCCTGGGTCGGCTCAATCGACATCGCCATCAAGAAAGCGAAGACGGCGGTGTTTTTCGGCATGCCGACGGGTCTGATCGGCAAGTTGTCGCAGCCCGGCAAGTCCCTCTATGGGATCGAGCACTCGAACGAGGGCCTGATCACGTTTCCGGGCGGCTTGCCGATCGTCGATGAGGAAGGCGTGCTGGTCGGCGCCATCGGCGTGAGCGGCAGCTCGGTGGAGAACGATCACGCGGTCGCCGAGGCAGGCCTCAAGGTCGTGGGTGTGAGCGAGCTGCCCGAGCATCCGTGGCGCACGTGACCTTGTGCGCGTGATTCGGCGCTGCGAGCACGCAATCGGCGGGGCCTAGCCCCGCCGCGTTTACAGCTTCTCGATGTGGTCGGCCATGTTGCCGACGAGGCGCACGCGATAGCTGGCATTATCGCACTTCAAGATCCACACCGGCAGGTCAGCTTCGGAAGCCGACGGATCGCGCTTGGCGCTCTCCGCCTTGCCGCACGTGTAGCCCTGCTTGCGGACCTGCACGGCAATGATGTCGGCCGGGGTCTCGTCATCGGCCGGTTGCACTTGCGCGTTCGCATCCGGCACGGTCGAGGTTGCGGCGTTGAGTATGAGACCCGTGCCGAGCACGAGCACCGGGAACAGACCCAGCATGTTCATGGCGAACTCCTACGCGTCCTCAACCCCGGTCAGCCGTCACTTCGCAGCGGCCTCATGCGCGCGGCGTCCGGCGAGCGCCAGGAAAATATAGCTCCAACCGGAGAACAGAAGGTTGATGCCGACGAGAAGGCCGAGCGCCCACACGGCGGAGCCCGGCAGGTCCATGGCGATGAGCACGCCGACCAGCAGGGCAGCGATGCCGCTGAGCAGGAGGAAGCCCCAGCCTTCATGCGGGCGGACGCGCAGGGCCATGATAATCTCGAAGGCGCCTTCGGCGATGAACAGCATGGCGAGCAGGATGGCGAGCGTGAGCAGGCCGGTGAGCGGGAAGAAGGCGAGATAGCCGCCGGCGACCACGTAAAGAATACCGATCAGCAGGCTCCACAGGAAGCCCTGCCATCCCGGAGTGGAGAACGCGTGCAGGACCATCATCACGCCGCCGATCAGAAACAGCCAGCCGAGCACAATCTTGGCGGCGATGGTGGAGAATAATGGAAAGGCGATGGCCGCCAGGCCGGCAACGATGAGCACTATGCCGAGAGCGAGGAACCAGCCCCATTTGTCGGCGATAAGTTGTCGCGTTTCCACCAGCCTCATCTCGACGTCGGACAAAGACAACGGTTGAGCCATGGCGGTCCTCCCTAAGCAGAATGATTCCCGTAACGCTTATAGCAGAATCGCACGCCGATTTGCGGCGCTTCACGTTCTATGGTGGCATGAGTTGCTGACGGCGGTTCCAAGATGGGTCGCAGCCTGCGCGGCTTGCACGCAGCACGTAACGCGCGCACCGATTTGCGCGAAATGCTTTGAATGCTTCGCTAATTTTCCTATCGCCGCTTAAGGAGCCGGACCCATGCAACTCGACGTCGTCAAGGACTACTACGGCAAGACGCTGAAGAGCTCCGACGATCTCAAGACATCCGCCTGCTGCGATGGCGCGGCCCCTCCTGCGCACCTGCAGCGCTTATTTGAAAACGTTCATCCCGAGGTGTCGGCCAAGTACTACGGCTGCGGTCTCGTCGCGCCGGCGGCGCTCGCCGGCCGCCGCGTGCTCGACCTCGGCTCGGGCTCGGGTCGCGATGCCTATCTGCTGGCGCAACTCGTCGGAGCGAACGGCGAGATTGTCGGCATCGACATGACGGAGGAGCAGCTTGCCACCGCCGATGCGCACGTCGACTGGCACATGCGCCGTTTTGCCTTTCCCAAAACCAACGTGCGCTTTCTCAAGGGCTACATCGAGGAGTTCGGCAGTCTGGGCCTCGAGCCGGAAAGCTTCGACGTCATCATCTCCAATTGCGTCATCAATCTTTTCGTCGACAAGCCCGCGGTGCTGCGCGGCGCCTTCGATCTACTGAAGCCCGGCGGCGAGCTCTACTTTGCCGACGTCTACAGCGACCGCCGGCTGCCCGACGCCATCCGCTCCGACCCGGTGCTCTATGGCGAGTGCCTCGGCGGCGCGCTTTACTGGAACGACTTTCTGCCGATGGCCAAGCGCGCCGGCTTTCTCGATCCGCGCCTGGTGGCCAGCCGCCCCATCGACATGAAGCAGGAGGCGATCAAGCAGAAGCTCGGCCGGGCGCGGTTCTTCTCCGCCACCTACCGCCTGTTCAAGCTCGCCGGACTCGAGACGGCGTGCGAGGATTACGGCCAGGCCGTCGTCTACAAGGGCGGGCTCGCCGAGGCGCCCGATGCCTTCGTGCTCGATGGCCACCATCACATCGAGCGCGGCAAGGTCTTCACGGTCTGTGGCAACACTTGGCGCATGCTGGCCGAAACGCGCTTTGCGCCCTACTTCGACTTCATTGGTGATTTCTCCACCCATTACGGCATCTTCCCCGGCTGCGGGACGTCGCTCCCGTTCGCACCTCAGGTGGAGGGGGCGAGCACGAGCGGCTGTTGCTGATGCGTGTGGCTTTGGGAGGAAGAGGGGGACATGCCAATGCAGACGTACGATCTTTCCCGGCGCCTGACGGCCGAGGCGCTGGGGACCTGTTTCCTGGTAGCGGCCGTTGTCGGCTCCGGCATCATGGCCGAGGCCTTGGCAGGCGGTAACGGCGCCGTCGCGCTCCTGTGCAACACGATCCCGACAGGCGCGGTGCTGTTCGTCATCATCACCGTGTTCGCGCCGCTGTCGGGCGCACACTTCAATCCCGCGGTCAGCTTCGTGATGATGCTGCGCGGCGATCTCGATCGTTCCACGGCGGCCGGATACATCGCGGTGCAGATCGTCGGCGGCATTCTCGGGACACTCGTCGCCCACCTCATGTTCGACCTGAGCCCGCTGCAGTTTTCGCTGCACGCGCGCACCGGGCTTCCCCAGTGGTTCGCCGAGTTCGTGGCGACCTTTGGCCTGTTGGTAACGATCCTCGGATGCATCCGCTTCAAACCGGATGCGGTGGCGGCGGCCGTCGGCCTCTACATCACCTCGGCCTACTGGTTCACCGCCTCGACGTCGTTCGCCAACCCGGCCGTGACGATCGCCCGCTCCTTCAGCGATACGTTTGCCGGAATTGCGCCGGGCGACGTGCCGGCCTTTCTCGCCGCCCAGCTGCTGGGTGCGGCGGCCGCTGCGGGACTCATGGCATGGCTGCTTGCGCCGCGCGCTTCCGCCAAGGGCAAGCCGGCGCCGTTGGTGTGACCCCGGCCGCCCGCTCACGCGGATGACCGGAAGCATCTATCTCGACCTCGCCATCAGCGGCGTGATGCGCCGCACGGCGACGCGCCGGTTGGCACGCTCCGGTCGGAAGGTCGGGATCTTGAGGAACTCCTCGCCATAGCCCTGCGTGATGAGGTTCTCGGGCGGTACGTTGAACGTCTCGGCGAGGATGATGGCGACCGATTCCGCGCGCCGGTCCGACAGGGTGAGGTTGTCGATGTCGGAGCCGACGGCATCCGTGTGCCCTTCGATCAAGAATATTTCGTCGGGACGCCGGTCGATGATGCGGTTGATAGCGCGCGCGATACGTGCCAGCCGCGGATACTGGCTCGGCGACACGTCCCATTCGCCGAACGCGAAGTTCACCGTATCGAGGTCCACGCGGCGCATGCGGTCGCGCAGGTAGGGATTGTAGCGGATCTCGTCGAGCGAGTAGCCGCGGTCGATGCGCTCGACCGGCGGCGCGCCGAGCGCCTCGTAAATATCCTCATCGGACGCTCTGTCGTACTCGACGATGTACTTCTGCCGCGCGATGCGCACCCGCGGCGGCCGCAGATTCAGAATCAATCCCGGTCCGTCGCGGCGATCGAAGCGGCGGTTGTCGATGAGGTTCATCTCGTGCCCGTCGCGGCCGCGACGGTAGCGGCGCTTGAGCCGGCCGGATGGATCGAACTCGGAGAATATCTCCACGCCGCCTGGGCGCACCGCGATCGTGATATTGCCACCGTCGCGACCGCGTTCGCTGCGCACGCTGCTAGATGTCCTGCGCAGACGGTCCGTCTCGTCGTGGCGGATCGTCGCGCGCTGGCCCTTCTCCTGCACGATGACACGGTTGCCCGGCTCCTCGATGACGGTGCGCTTGCCACCCTGCTCGACGCGTTGGCGGCGTCCCTTCTTGATGTCCTCGATGCGGAACGGCACACCGGCTTGCCGCCGGTCTGGGGCGCCTGCAGGCGGAGCGGGATTGGCCGCAGCCGGTGGGGGCGGTGGCTGGCCGGGGGGTTGCCCAGGCACCGGTTTGGGGCTCTCCGCGCCGCCGGATGCGGCGGGAGCATTCCCTGGCTTTCCGGGCACAAAGTTCTTCTGCGCGCCACCCGTCGGTCCGGGCGGTTGATCCGGACCCTTGCGCTTCTTCTGGTGCGTATCACCGGACGGCACGGGCGGCACCGGATTGGCAGGCGCGGCAGGGCTTGCCGGCTGCGCCGGCGCAATTTGCGTCTGCGCGCCACCGGGGGCCGCTGGCGGGGGCGCCGCGGGCGATGGCGGTGCGACCTTCTCTTGCGCTGGCGGCGGAGCCGGAGCGGGCGGCTCGGGCTGCGGCGGTGCCGGTTGCGCCTGAGGGGGCGGCTCCGGCGCAGCAGGCGCTGGCTCAGCCTGAGGGGGCGGCTCCGGCGCAGCAGGCGCTGGCTCAGCCTGAGGGGGTGGCGGAGGTGTAACCGCCGGCGGCGCGGGTGGCGGTGCCGGCGGCGCCTCAGGGGGCGGCGCAGCCGGCGGTGGCTCAACCTGAGGGGGTGGTGGCGGCGGAGCGGCCGGCGGCTCGGGCTGCGGCGGCGCGGGCGGCGCCTCAGGGGGCGGCGGAGCCGGCGGTGGCTCAACCTGAGGGGGCGGTGGCGGCGGAGCGGCCGGCGGCTCGGGCTGCGGCGGTGCGGGTGGGGGAGCGGGTGGCGCCTCAGGGGGCGGCGGAGCTGGCGGTGGAACGGGCGGCGCCTCGGGGGGCGACGACGGGGGAGCGGCCGGCGGTGGTGCAGGTTGGACCGGGGCGGGTGCGGCACCGGCAGGTTCGCCACCACCATCCTTCCCCTGCTTGTCGCTGTCAGTACCAGGGGCTTCGGGCGCCGGCTCGGCTTGCGTTACTTGGAACGAACTCTCGGGGCTAGCGTCGACTGCGTCCGCAGACGGCAGCGTCATGGCATTAAGAGCGGTGAAGGAAAGTGCGGTGACGATCAGGTATCGGCTCATAAACCGGGCCTTGGCTGCGGTGTGATCCGTGCCAGCGATACCGGAAATCTTGTTGGCCGTATGTCGCGGCCCTCAATCCGGCTGGGGGTTCCGCTGATAGTGCCTGCAAACTGGTCGCTTTTCCGCCCCATTGGGCACTAATAGGCTTTCTAATCGGGGGCTTGGGGTCGGAGCTGAATGGGGCGTGAGGCACAGTCGAGACTTTACGTCGTGGCCGCCGCAGGGACAGACCCGCAGGCGCTCGCCGCAGCGCTCGATGTTGCCGATGTCGCCGCGTTGCTGATCGTGCCGGGCCCCGATGGCCAGCTCACAGCAGCATCGGCGCGGCCGCTCGTCGAGCTCGTGCAGCCGAGGGGCATCGCCGCACTGATTGAGAACGATGCCGGTCTGGTACGCGCGCTGCGAGCCGACGGCGTTCACCTCGCCTGGAGCAAGGACATCGTCGCGCGCTACCGCGAGGCACGCGATGTGCTGGGTACGCGCTTCATCGTCGGCGCCGATGCAGGGCGCTTGCGCCATGACGCCATGACGCTCGGCGAGGCCGGCGTGGACTACGTTGGCTTCGGCATTCCACCCCACGTAGAGGATCGCGCCAGCGCCGCCGAGCGGCGCCTCGATCTCATCGCCTGGTGGAGCGAAATTTTCGAGCTACCATGCGTCGCCTTCGACGTCGATAGCATCGAGGACGCCAGTGCGCTCGCCGCGGCCGGCGCCGACTTCGTCGCCGTGCATGCGAACGTGGCCGGCGGACCCTCCGAGCTGCTGGGCTTTGCCAAGGCCGTGGCCCAGGCCGCGACGGGTCCGGAGGCTATGGCATGAGGGCGGCGCGACCGACAGCCGGTTTCGGCATGCTCGTGGTGCTTGCCGTCCTTGGCGTTACCTCTGCGCATGCCGAAACGAGCTCCTGGATTCAGGAGACGACGGAGGCCCCGAAGCCGCGCCGCGGCAAGCCGGTCAAGCTGACGCCGGCGACGCCCGCGGCGCCGCAATTCACCGGCAAGGCAACGCCGGCGCAAAGCGAACACGCGAAGTCGTTGGTCAGTCCGTCCGGCGAGGATGCCGCCTACATCGCCTTCGACCAGGGCCAATACCTCACGGCGATGAAGCTCGCCGAGGAAGGCGTCAAGCGCAGCGACCCGCAGGCGCATACCCTGCTCGGGCGCTTGAATGCGGAAGGTCTCGGCATCAGCAAGGACGAGGCGGCGGCGGCCAAATGGTACGCGCGCGGCGACGAGCTGGGCGACATTCAAGCCTCGTTCGCGCTGGGCGTGCTCTATGCGGAAGGTCGCGGCGTCAAGAAGGACCGCGCCAAGGCCGCCGAGCTTTTCGAGAAGGCGGCGCGGACCGGGCATCCGCTCGCCAACTACAACCTCGGGCTTTTGTTTCTCAAGGGCGATGGTAAGCCGCAGAACCCCTACCGCGCGGCCATGCACATCCGCTATGCGGCCGAGAAGGGGATCGCGGTTGCCCAATACGACCTCGCCGGGCTCTATCAGAACGGCTCGGGCGTCGCCCCCGACGCGGTGGCCACGTCACACTGGCTGAGCAAGGCCGCCGAGCAGGGCATGGCGGAAGCGCAATTCGAATATGCGGTGCTGCTGCTGCGCGGGCTCGGCCTGACGCGCGACGAGGCGAAGGCCATTCCATATCTCCGCACGGCCGCGCAGAAAGGGCTGGCGGTGGCTCAAAATCGCCTGGCTTACGTCTATGCCGAGGGCGTCGGCGTCAAGAAAAGCCCCCAAGAAGCGGCCAAGTGGCGGTTCATCGCACGTGCCGGCGGACTGAAGGACGCCGATCTCGATGCGCTCGTCGGCAAGCTGCCGAAGGAGCAGCAGATCGCCGCCGAGAAGGCCGCGACCGAGTGGCGCGAGAAGGCGGGACTATTCTGAAGGCTGCTGAAGGCGCGCTTGCCAGCGTGCGTCTAAGGCGCTAGTCGGGCGAGCGCCTGTTCAACGGCGCGATAGGGACACCGTCGCCCGTATGCCCGCCTCAGCTTTGATGAACGTGATGATCGGCGCCGCGCGCAAGGCCGGGCGCGGCCTCGCCCGCGACTTCGGCGAGGTGGAGAACCTGCAGGTGTCGGTGAAGGGGCCTGGCAACTTCGTCAGCGCCGCAGACCACAAAGCCGAGGACATTATCTACCGCGAGCTGGCCAAGGCGCGCCCCGGCTACAGCTTCCTTATGGAGGAGCGCGGTGAGGTTGTCGGCCTCGACCGCACGCACCGCTGGATCGTCGATCCGCTCGACGGCACCACCAACTTCCTGCACGGCGTGCCGCTGTTTGCCATCTCCATTGGGCTCGAGCGCGAGGGCCAGCTCGTCGCCGGCGTCGTCTACAGCCCGATCACCGACGAGCTGTTCACGGCCGAGAAGGGCAAGGGGGCCTACTTCAACGATCGCCGGCGGCTGCGCGTCGCCGCGCGCAAGACGCTCGCTGACGCGCTGGTGACGACGGGCATTCCCCATCTCGGGCGCCCCGGCCATGCACCCTTCATGCGCGAGATCAAGTCCGTCATCAAACAGGTGGCGGGCGTTCGCCGCACCGGCTCGGCCGCCCTCGATCTCGCGTGGACGGCCGCCGGCCGCTTCGACACCTATTGGGAGCGGGGCATAA
>Ga0299912_10001758_pt1 | contig 17505 bp, 16 predicted proteins | sample RVTome_2_FD_207667 | JGI IMG/M metagenome (GOLD analysis project Ga0299912, IMG submission 207667) | Soil microbial communities from uranium-contaminated site in the Upper Colorado River Basin, Wyoming, United States - RVT95D214 (version 2) ... | reverse complement strand
ACCGCCCCTCTGGGGGCTCCGGTCGCTACGCTCCCTCCACCCCCAGAGGGGCTGCTGGGTAACTTGAGCCATGGTTGCTTTAAACCAACCCTCTCATAAAAAGTGTCTCACTTTTGGGGGCACCTCAATACCCCTCCCCCTTTTTAATAGACAAAGTAGATGCGGCAGGCCCGGTCCAGATTCTCCCTGGAGAGGGTGGAGGGTATCTGATTGAAGAGGCTGTAATCGATAATCTGCTCCAGCAAATCCCGGGGATGGCAGGCGTCCATGGAGCGCTGGGTGTTGTCATAATAATTTTCCAGGAGATAATTCACCGCGTCATCATCGTAAGCAATCTGATAGTGCACGCAGTTTATTTTAAAAATCTCCAAAAATTGTTCCCGGTTGACATGGGTCACTTTCACCTTGGAGCGGATGCGCCTTAAGAAGGCGTCGTCCACCAGGGTGCGGGGCTCCAGGTTGGTGGCGAAGACCAGGAATTGATCAAAGGGAATGCTGAACTTATGGCCGGTATGCAGGCAGAGGAAGTCCTGGTGGTTTTCCAGGGGAATGATCCAGCGGTTGAGGAGTTCCTGGGGGGAAACCTGCTGGCGGCCGAAATCGTCCACGATGAACATGCCGTTATTGGCCTTGAGTTGCAAAGGAGCCTCGTAATACTTGAGGGTGGGATTGAAGGCCAAATCCAGCATGCCCAGGGTGAGTTCCCCGCCCACCAGGATGACGGGGCGGCGGCTTCTGACCCAGCGGCGATCCCCGACCTCGGGGCCGGGGATGTTGGCCTCCTGGTGGGTGACTTCATCGAAGACGCGGATCACGTTCCCTTCCACATACATGGCATAGGGCACCAGGATGGCGTCGTCCCACATGCCTCCCAGCCTCTGGGCAATGGTGGTCTTACCGTTACCCGGAGGTCCGTAAAGGAAAAGGGGCTTGCCGCTGACTGCGGCCGGTCCCAGCAGCCCCAGGAGGTCCGGGGAGATCACCAGATTCTGGAAGGCCTGGTTAAGCCGGGGGGGAGTGACTCTGGTGAGCTTAATGCTTTGTAGTCTAACCTGGTGCCAGTAATCCTCCAGGCTTATCGGCGCGGGACCCACATAAGCGTCATACTCCAGGAGTTGGGCGGCCCGCCGTTTGCCCCCATCGGAGAGGGCATAACGATTGGCCAGGCTCAGGGGATTGGCCACCGGTCGCAAGGCGTCCGGCCCCCGCACCTCCACATATTTTTCCTTCCGGAGATAGTCCACCAGCTGGGTGAGAATGGTGGCGGGCATCTTCAGGCGCTCCACCAGATCTCCCAGGACGAAGACGTCCAGATAAAAGCAGTGTTTCAAGGTGAGGTGGGCCAGGAAGATCTCCGGGACCCCCAAATCCTTTAACGAATGGGGCTGGGGCCGGGTGAGCCAGGAGTAATCGTCCCCCGGTCTCTCGGCCGCGGCGGTCTGGGAACTCATTTTTATTCATCCTCCCGACTGGGGGAACTAACCCCATAACGATACGTTCCAAGAATCGGCCAGCTGCAAAGAAAACTTTAGGCCCAGGCCAAATAAATCCCCAGAAAAAACTCCGGGATTATTAAAGCCGTGAAAACTACATGCCGATAAGAAAACCAAAGAGGCCACCGAGAAAGGCAAACTACCACGAAAGGGTAGGGCGCAAAATCTCCGGCCTAAAACCCTCGGGTAAAGGTAGCGGGATTGCCGAAGTGGACACCACAGACGGAAAATAGCCCAGACCTCGATTCTGGGCCATTTCTTTGGTGAGCTCGGTGAGCCGGAACGAAAGGATGGTTGCAAAAGGAGGTGAGGACCAAATAAAAATTAAGCAACGCAATGTTGTGAGTTGGTCCTAAAAACAAGCAAAGCCATCAAAAAAAACCATGAACATGAAGAGGAGAACAAAAAATGAAGAACCTGCTCACCAAGATCGAGAATTTTGTCCAAGATGAAGAGGGTGCCAGCGCGGTGGAATACGGCCTGTTGGTGGCCTTGATTGCCGTAGCTATCATCGGCGCCGTCAGCACTCTCGGTGGCAACCTGAGCACCACCTTCAACACCGTTGCCGGTCAAATCGGTGCCGCCAGTTAAGGCGCTCTGATCAACCAAGTGATGCAGGGAACGGGTCCTTGCCACTCAGAGACGAGGAGTGGCCAGGGGCCCGTTCCCTGACTACGAGGGAGCTTTTCACTCCGGAGTGAGGATCATGAGAAGGGTCGATCAGAGTCAGCGGGGTGCCAGCGCCGTGGAGTTTGCCGTGCTGGCCCCTTTGTTCGTCGCCCTGCTCTTCGCCATCGTGGAGTTCGGGCTGATTCTCTATACAAAAGGCATGATGACTCATGCCAGTCGGGAAGGGGCCCGGTTCGGGGTAGTTTATCGCATTCCCCGACACAACACCGGCGAAATACAGACAGTGGTAAGGAATTTCTTAGACAAGGTCGGTTTGACCAGTCCCGCGACGGTGACGGTTACGTGGCCCGATGGCACTGTCGAGCCCTTGGTGGGCAAACGCCTGGACGTTAGAGTAAATTACACCTACCATTTTTATGTTTTGCCCAAGAATATTAATAATTATCTGCAAGGGAAAATGGCTAACCTTAACTTGACAGCCGAGACTGTCATGCGTATGGAGTGACCGTTATGCGCCGTTTACCTCCCTGGTTATGGCTTCTCATGGCCCTGGTCTTCGGGGCCACCGCCACCTTCATGGCCTTAGGGTGGATGAAAACCCAATCCCAGCGGCAGGCCAAACCCCCCGAAAAGCTGATGGCGCCGGTGGTGGTGGCCGCCAAAGATATTGACGCGGCGAATGCCCTGCGGGTGGACCAGTTAAGCGTGGCCCAATGGCCCCAAGAAAGCTGCCCCAAAGGCGGCTTTGTCAGGTTAGAGGAGGCGGCGGGAAGAGTGACGGTTCTCCCTGTAGGTGTCGGGGAACCCATCCTGGAGCCCAAGCTGGCTCCCAAGGGCACGCCTGCGGGCATGGTGGCCCTGGTCTCTCCCGGCAAGCGGGCCATGACGGTCAAGGTGGATGAAGCCTCGGGGGTGGCCGGCTTTATCATCCCCAATAACCGGGTGGATGTGGTAGTTCCCATCAACCGGGGAGAATTTAGTAAGGATCCCTTTTCCAGAGTGGTGCTGGAAAATCTGCGGGTGCTGGGCACCGGCCAAAAGATTATTGAAAAACAACCCGATGGAAGACCCCAGGTGGTTCCCACCGTCACCTTGGAGGTAACCCCCGCGGAAGGTGAGCGTCTGGCCCTGGCGGCTCAGGAAGGCCATATTTCCCTGGTGCTCCGGAGCCAGAAAGATGAAACCCCGGTGACCACCAAGGGAATTAAGACAAGCCGGCTATTCAAGAGTTCTCCTTCAGGGGCCTCGGTCCAGGACGACGAGGGGCCCTCCGTGCAGGTCATCCGCCGGCTAAAGGTGGAGAACGTTGACGCATTAGAGTCTAATGCAAACCAGGCCGGGAAAAGAATGTAATTCTGAGTGAAGGAAATCGAGTTATTTTCAGTATCAAGACCTTTTCGCTCTGCTCAGGGTAACAGAAAAACATGGTTTTACCAGGGCCTGTAAGGAGCGCCGCCGTCAGCAGTCCGTGAGCTTCTGATGGATTATTGCCACGGCCGATCCACCCCAGGGATGGAACAAGGAGATGGCCATTCGATTTTGCCTCTACTACCATTCCAAAGAGAATGGAGAGTATCTTCAGAAAATCATCAATTCTTCCCGTCAGGGGATGTTGGTGGACACCCAGAGCCTGGCAAACCTGCCGGCCAGTATCAACTCTGGGACTGACGTAGTTATCCTGGAATACCACGAAGAGGATGCCACACTAGACCGCTGGATCGAAAAGACCGCGGCTGATCCGAAAAGCCCCTCCATCTTCCTTTTCCTGCACGAGATCACCACTAACAGCCTGTGGAAGGCCCTGCGCCTGGGGGTTAAGGAATGCTTCACCTTCCCCATCAGTCTGGATGAATTCCAGGAGGCCATTGACCGGCTGCCTCGTCCCGAAGCCAAAGTGGAGTTGGCGGAAACCACCCGGATAGTCTCCTTCCTGGGCAGCAAAGGCGGGGTGGGAAATACTTTTCTCACCGCCAATGTGGCCTACCTCCTGGCCCAGGAAAAGAAGGGACAGGTGCTGGCGGTGGATCTGGACTTGCGCTACGGGCAGTTGGTTTACTTCTTTGACGCCCGGCCCAAATATACCATCATTGACGTGATCGAGAATTTTGAACGCATCGACAGCTCTTATCTCCAGAGCCTGTTCCACCCCTACGATAAGTATCTCAGCATCCTGCCGGCCCCGGCCCGACTGGAGGAGGCCGAGGCGGTTACTCCGGAACACCTGGAAAAAATCCTCCGCTACCTGAAGGATCTCCGGGTCTTCCGCTGGATTTTGTTGGATTGTTGCCATCAAATGGACGAGGTCACCCTGAAGGCCCTGGAACTGTCCGACAACATTCTGCTGGTGACCAACCCCTCCATCCCCGCGCTCTCCAATGCCAAGAAGTTGCTGGAATTGCTCAATCTCCTGGGCATAGGAGACGCCAAGTCCGAGCTGGTCCTAAATGCCTGGCAGAAGCGGGGGGACCTGAGCGAGTCCGAGGTGGTGGGCTTTCTGGGGCGGGATATCAGCAATAAAATCGCCTTCGATCCCATGCAGGTGAGCCGCAGCATCAATGAGGGCAGGCCCCTGGGGGAAATGGCCCCCCGGCATCAGGTGTGCCAGGGTTTGAGGGCCATCATCGCCAAGCTCCTGGGGAATGAGCCCGCCCAGGGAAGTGGCGGCGGCTTGGGCTGGATTAAACGTCTGGTGAGGAAGGATTAGTTATGGGAATCATGGCCCGAATTCGGGAACGGGCCCCCGGCGAACGGGGGCCGAATGCCTCCGGGCGCAGCGAGGACCAGAAGAAAGAAAACGCCTTCAATGAATTGAAGGCCAAGATCCATTATCGCATCATCAATCTCCTGGACCTCAACCGTCTCTCCGAGGCGGAAGACAGCACCTTGCAGGAAGATTTGCGCCGGGGGGTGGAAATCATCCTGGTGGAAGAAAACCAGGCCTTGCCCCTGCCGGAAAAGGAAAGGCTGTGCAAAGAGATCCGGGATGAGTTGCTGGGCTACGGCCCCCTGGAGCCCCTGCTCCACGACCATACGGTGAATGATATCCTGGTGAACAGCTACAATCAGGTCTTTGTCGAACGGAAAGGCAAGCTGGAGCGTTCCGTCATCCGTTTCACCGACAACGCCCATCTTCTCAAGATTATCGAGAAAATCGCCTCCGGGGTGGGCCGGCGCATCGACGAATCCAGTCCCATGGTGGATGCCCGCCTGCCGGACGGCTCCCGGGTGAACGCCATTATTCCCCCCCTGGCCCTGGACGGACCCTCGCTGTCCATCCGGAAATTCGCCAAGGATCCCATCCGGGTGCAGAACCTGATCCAGTTCGGCTCCATTACCCAGGAATTTGCCATGGTCTTGGAGGCCATGGTCCAGGCCCGCCTCAACATCATAATCTCCGGGGGGACGGGTACCGGAAAGACCACTTTTTTAAATGTGCTTTCCAGCTTCATCCCCAATGATGAACGCATCGTCACCATTGAAGATTCCGCGGAACTGCAGTTGCAGCAGGAACATATCGTCCGCCTGGAGACCCGCCCCCCCAACCTGGAGGGGATGGGGGAAATCACCCAGCGGGACCTGGTGAAGAACGCCTTGCGCATGCGGCCGGATCGCATCATCCTGGGGGAGGTGCGCTCCGGGGAGGCCCTGGATATGCTCCAGGCCATGAACACCGGCCACGACGGCTCCCTGGCCACTATTCACGCCAACTCCCCCCGGGATGCCTTAACCCGCTTGGAGACCATGGTCTCCATGGCTGGGTTGAACATTCCGGATAAGGCCATCCGCCAGCAGATCTCCTCCGCGGTGGAGGTGGTCATCCAAATAGCCCGCCTGAGCGACGGCACCCGCAGGATGATGGGCCTCCATGAACTCATCGGCATGGAGGGGGACGTCATCACCATGCAGGAGATCTTCGCTTATGAGCTGCTGGGTCTGGATGAGGAGCGCAACGTCAGGGGCCGCTTTATCACCACCGGTATCCGTCCCAAGTTTATGAAACGTCTGGAGGCCATGGGCATCCAGATTCCGGTGCAAATCTTCCGGGAGACCGCCAAATAATGAGGGCCTTGGCGAGTAAAACCCCGGCGGCTTTCCTGGAGGTATCTATCGAGAGACGGCCGGACTGCCGCGCCAGGGAATAGGGCGGCCGAGTTAGGATATGTTTTCTAATGTCGTCAACAGTGTAATCGGCGGTGAGATGCCGGGCCTTCTGGTCCTCCTCATCTTCCTCTTTTTTCTCTGTTTACTGGAGGGAGGGTTCTGGTACTTTGCCGATAGCCAAAGGCGTCACCAGAAGCGCTTGCAAAAGCGCATGAGATTTCTTAAGGGTCTGGACAGCGACTCCCTGCCCCAGGAGTCCCTGCTGAAACCGGATGGCTTAAGCGGCATTCCCCTGCTCCACCAGACCTTGAAGAAGATTCAACGTCTGGAGCAGGTGCAGACCTTGATGACCCAGGCAGGGGTAACCTGGTCTCTGGGGCACTATGTGCTCCTCACCCTCCTTTTGGCCGCGGTGGGTCTGAGTTTGGGCTACTTTAAATTCGGACCTTTAGGAGCTTTGATGGCCGGGGGTCTGGGGATGATGATCCCCTACCGCATCTTGAAGTTCAAGAGGAAGCGGCGCATGAAAAAGTTCGAAAAGCAACTCCCCGAGGCTCTGGACCTGCTGGCCCGGGGGCTGAAAGCCGGGCATGCCTTTGCCTCCGGATTACAACTGGTGGCCGCGGAGATGGAAAACCCCATAGGCATGGAGTTTTTTAAAACTTTCAAGGAATATAATTACGGCCTGGATCTGAACACCGCTCTCCTCAATCTCTGCCACCGCATGGATTTGCTGGATCTCAGGTACTTCACCACCGCGGTGATGATTCAACGGGAGACCGGCGGCAACCTCACCGAGATTCTGGAAAAGATCGCTACCCTGATCCGGGAACGCTTCAAATTGCGGAACCAGATCAAGGCCCTCACCGCGGAGGGACGCCTCTCCGGTTGGGTCCTGGTCTTGTTGCCCCCGGTTTTAGCCCTGGTCATCTTCCGGCTGAACCCGGAATATATTAGATTGCTGATAGATCATCCCCTAGGGCGCATGATGGCTATGACGGCCGGGATCTTTCAGGTTCTGGGAATGCTTTGCATCCGCAAGATCGTCAATATTAAGGTGTGAGGAAAAAAAGTGCCCCTTTCCCCCCTGTTGTTCGGTCTGATGGTGGCCGCGTGTGTCGGTTCGGTGGCTTTTTTCTTCCACCATAGCGGCTCCCGGATCAGGAAACGCCTGCAAATCCAGACCAAGCCGGAGTTGCGGCCCGTGGGGGCGGAGGACGCGCCGGTTTTTTTGCCTCCCGCGCTGGTTGATAAGTTCGAAGGCAAATTGGGCCTAAAGAAAGACAGCACCAAGGCCAAGGAGTTGAAAAAGAAATTGGTGCTGGCCGGCATCTATAGCGATCGGGCCCTGTCCATCTTTTTGGGGTTGAAAATAGGATTGCCCCTGGCCCTGCCTATTTTGGCCACGCCCCTTTTATTGGGGAATAACTACAACAGACTCCTGGTGATAGGGATTTATTATGTTCTCTTTGTTGGGGGCTATTTTATCCCCACCCTCATCCTCAGCCGCCTGATAGACTCCCGCCAGAAGAAGATCAGGCAGGCTCTTCCTGACGCTCTGGATCTCCTGGTGGTGTGCGTAGAAGCCGGACAGGGGCTGAACGCCGCCATGAAACGGGTGTCCGATGACTTTATGGTGAGCAGCCCGCCCCTGGCCAAAGAGCTGAACCTGGTCAATTTGGAGATCGGCGCCGGCCTGGAACGGGAACAGGCCCTGCGCAATCTGGCGGATCGCACCGGGGTGGAAGAGGTGGCCTCCCTGTGTTCCATCCTCATTCAGAGCGACCGCTTCGGCACCAGCGTGGCCACGGCCTTGAAGGTGCAATCCGAGAGCTTGCGCACCGCCAGGCGCCAAAAGTTGGAGGAACTGGCGGCAAAAACCCCGGTCAAATTGATCTTTCCTTTGATCCTCTTTATTTTTCCGGCTATCATGGTGGTGATCCTCGGTCCCGCGGTCATCAGGGTCATGGAAACCCTCCTTAAGAAATGACCGCTGCCCCTGCCCCTCCTTTAAGGGAAAGGGCCGTGGATATCCCAAATCAAATTATTGTACCGAGTGTCCCATGCAGGACCAGCTTGCCGCCGTCTATCTGGAGACCATCCGCACCCGGGTTCTCAACCAACGGGGAGGATTTGTCGGCCAGGCCGGGGGCGGCTACCGGCCCGACGCCACTGCCTGGGCCGTAGTGGCCCTCCAGGCCCTGGCCCAGGGAGCCGGCTTTCTCCAGGCCGCGCGGGCCAGTTTGGCGGACCAGCAACAGGCCGACGGCCGGGTCACCTTATCCCCCCAACATCCCGATACCTTTTGGCCCACCCCCCTGGCTATCTTCGCCTGGCATCAGGCCCCGGAGTATCGGCAAGCCCAGGCCCGGGCCAGCCATTTTTTGCTGGCCACCACGGGCGTACACTGGCAGCGGGGGTCGGAAGTTACCCCCTTTGAGCACGATCCGGCCCTGAAAGGCTGGCCCTGGATAGCCAACACCCATTCCTGGGTGGAACCCACGGCCCTGGCGGTCATGGCCCTGCAGATAACCGGCTACGGGGAGCATGAGCGGGTAAAGGAGGGGGTCCGTCTCCTCCTGGACCGCCAATTGCCCGGGGGGGGATGGAACTACGGCAATACCAAGGTCTTTGGCCAGGAACTCCTTCCCTTTCCGGAGAGCACCGGCATGGCCCTCAATGCCCTGAGAGGCGTCGTCTCTCAAGGGCAGGTCCGGAAAAGTCTGGATTTTTTGCAAGCCCGTCTTCAGGAGGTGCGCACCCCCCTGGCCCTAAGTTGGGGCTTGATGGGTTTGGCCTCCTGGGGGGAGGAGCCTGCCGGGGCCCTGGGTTGGATAGGGGAATGCCTGGAAAAACAAAAGAGATTCGGCCCTTATGACACCGCCTCCCTGTCCCTGCTGCTGGTCGCCTCCCGGGCCCGCCAGGGATTGGAGAGCGTTTTCAGAAATTAGAGGATAAGAGTGGACCACCAGGACAAGACCTCAGACCGGAAAGGCTGGACCCGAAGGGAATTCATTTATTGTTCCCTGGCCGGGGCGGTATTGGGGCTCTCCGTTTATCAGGCCTATCGGCGGTTCTTTCCGGGGGGCCTGTCCTGGCCTTTTTCCCGGGCAGAGCCCGCCGCCACCTTTATCGTCAGGGCGCCCCGCTACCAGATGAATCTCGCTTCCCTGATTTTGAGGGGACTTAAGGAGTTGGGCATAACCCCGCAGGAGATCCGGGGGAAAAGAATCCTGCTCAAACCCAATCTGGTGGAGACCAGGATCGGGGCCGAGCATATCAATACCCATCCCCTGGTGGTCAGGGCCGCGGTGGAAGCCTTTCTCCACCTGGGCGCGGCCCGGGTGCTGGTGGCCGAAGGCATCGGCCACCGCCGGGATTCGTTGCTGGTGCTGGAGGAGTCGGGCCTGGCGGAGGTCCTCTTTGAAGACCGGATTCCCTTCGTGGACCTGAATTACGACACGGTTTACACCGTGGCCAATACCCACCGGGCCACCCGGATGGCCACCCTCACCTTTCCGGACATCTTGAAGCAGGTGGACTGGATCGTCTCCCTGGCCAAGATGAAGACCCACCACTGGGCGGGAGTGACCTTGTCCATGAAGAATCTGTTTGGGGTCATGCCCGGCAGCTATTATGGCTGGCCCAAAAATGTCCTGCACGCGGTGGGTATTGATGGATCCATTTTGGATATCAATGCGGCCCTCAAACCCCAACTGGCCATCGTGGACGGCATTCTGGGCATGGAGGGGGACGGCCCCATTATGGGGACGCCGAAGAGTGCGGGAGTGTTGGTCATGGGCCGCAATCTGCCCGCGTTGGACGCCACCTGCGCCCGCATCATGGGCATCAATCCCCACCGCCTCGGGTATCTGGCCGGGGCCGCCCCCCGGTTGGGACCCATCCGGGAGGCCAGTATCCGGCAACTGGGGGAGACCATCGCCGCGGTGTCCACTCCTTTTGCCCTGATTGAGGCCATTCCCGCCCACCGGGGTATCAGACTCTAACCGCTTCCGGAAGTTGCGAGTTTACGGGGGAGGACCCCGGGACCGCAGTCTCGCTTTTTCACCCCCGCCCTGTCACTATCTCCACACCCCCTTCCCAACCCGCAGATGGAGAGAAATTCACCTCTTTCCGGGTGGAGGGAGTGAGTTTGCAGGGGTGGTGGGGAGAGTGGGTGGGAATTAAAGGGAAAGGTGTGGGGCCAAGATGCCCGGGTAATTGCTTTAATTTGCAGGACCAGACGCTTTCGGCGTCGTTAAGTCCGGTTTAATCGACTTCTCCATGGGTTTGATGGTCAGCTCCACCCGCCGGTTGGCCTGGCGTCCCTTGTCGTCGCTATTATCCGCCACGGGGCGATACTCCCCGTAGCCCGCGGCCGCGCAGCGGGCCGGATCCAGACGGTGCTCCTCGATGAGGTAGCGCACCAAGGCCGCGCCCCGGGCCGTGGAGAGTTCCCAGTTGGAAGGGAATTGGGGGGTGTGAATGGGGCGGTTGTCCGTATGCCCTTCGATGACAATATTATTGGGAATGAGTTTCAGGATCCCGGCCAGCTTATCCAATAACGGCATGGCTTCCGGCCTTAAGGTCGCCTGCCCGGAATCGAAGAGGAGAAATTCCGGCAGCCTCAACACCAGTCCCTTATCAGTGTGCAGGAGACGGACCTCCTCTTTCTCAATCTTTTCTTTCAAGGCCTCCCGAACGGTCTTGGTGACTTCTTCAATCTGGTTGGAGGGGTTGGCGGCCACCAGAGTGGCCCCCACCAGGTCGCCGCTGAGGCCGGCGGCCGTGGTTTTGTCCAGGCCGGCGTCAACGGGAAAGCCCCCCACGAAGACGGGAGCGCTTAAGGCGCGGTTGATGGATTCCTGGGCCAGGTGGACTTTCTCGGCGTCCAGGCGGGTGATGGCATACATGGTGACGAAAAAGGCCAGGAGCAAGGTGACAAAATCGGCGTAGGACACCAGCCACCGCTCATGGTTGTTGTTGCCGTCGGAAGATTTACTGCGCCGGGCGTGCCGCAGTCGCATGGGCCTTGACCTTTTCCGCGGGGCGCGGCGGCAGGGTTCTCACCTTCTCCCTTTCGGGGATGGTCTTGGGAGAATCTTCAGTCAGAAAGCCCCGCAATTTTTCTTCAATGAGACGGGGATGATCCCCATGGGACAGGGCCAGAATGCCGGCCATCACCATTTCTTTGACCAGCATGCGCCGCTGGTGCCGCAGCCGCAGCTTGTTACCGATGGGCAGGAAGAAGAGGTTGGCGGAGGCCACGCCATAGACCGTGGCCACAAAGGCCACCGCCACGCCGGTTCCCAGTTTGGCCGGTTCGGTGAGGTGCTGCATCACCTGGATGAGCCCCAAGACCGCGCCCAGAATACCGATGGTGGGGGCATAGCCCCCTGCGGTGTCAAAGACCCGGGCCGGCACCATACCGGTTTCCTCCAGATGGGCCAGCTCCACCTCCATGACCTCCCGGATTTTCTGGGTATTATGGCCGTCAATGACCAACTGCAAACCCCGCCGGAAGAAGGGATCGGAGATGCCGGCAAGTTCTTTGTCCAGGCTCAACATGCCTTCCCGCCGCCCCCGGTAGGCGAACTCGATGATCCGGGCCAGATAAGCCGGTCCTTCATCCTTGGGCTCCCGGAAAATCTGGTGGAATTCCTGCCAGGCCTGGCGCAGTTGCGAGCGGGGAAAACTGATGAAAACCGCGCCGAAGGTGCCGCCAAAGACGATGATCATGGCGGTGGCTTGCAGAATTGTGCCCAGGGAGCCGCCTTCCAGGAAGTGGCCGCCGATTAAGGCCGTGCCGGCCAACAATAGGCCGAAAATGGTGGCTTTATCCATAGCTAGGGGATCCTGGAAGGTTCAAGGACGGCCGGCGTGCCGGCTTGGTCGTGGATTCCACCTGGGGCCAAAGCCAATTTCTCCGACTGGGAAAGGCCTCCCTGGCTGACTCCCTGGAGTCTTTGGTCAGGACTAAGGGTGGCAGTGAGAGCCCGGTGAATTATTTGCCAGGGGACGGCGCAGATAACACCCCTGGGATGCTGATCAACCTATGTAATTTATCGGAAGATTAGGGAAAACCTTTAGTTCTCAGGGGACCCGAGAAGAAGCCAAATCACGGGGGTTGGAGAAAAGGGAAAATTGCCGGGTGGCCTTACCGGGTCTCGTCCTTAAGTATCTGTGGTGGGGAGATCGCTGGGGACCACGTCGGGGACGGGGACGGGGACGGGGACGGGTTGCCCGGCACGAGGCTTGGAGAGGACTTGGCGGCCGCCGTAGTGCCGGCTCACCAGTTGGAGATAGCTGCGGGTCTCCTGGGGGAGGCGGCCCTTTTCCACGTTTCTCATGCCGCAGTTGTAGGCCGCCACGGCCATGGGCACGTTGCCGTCATAGCGGTCCAGAAGTTCCCGGAGATATTTGGTGCCGCCATTGATGTTTTCCTGGGGGTCATAAGGCCGGCGCACCCCCAGGTCCCGGGCCGTCCCCGGCATCAACTGCATCAGGCCCATGGCCCCCATGTGGGAAGTTGCCTTGGGATTAAAGTTGCTCTCCACCTTGATTACTGCCTTCACCAGTTCCTCTGGCACCTGATAGCGGGCCGCGGCATTTTTGATGAGGCCGTCATAAGCCTTGGGGTCCACCGGCCGGCCGCCCCGGGAACTGGCCGTGTTAAAGAGGCGCTCCGCTTCCGAGCCGGAGGCGGCGCTGCTGGCGCCCTGGCTCCGGCCGCGGCCGGAGGAGCGGCCCAAGGCGGAGTTGAGCATCATTCGGGACAGGTGGGCATCTCCGGAATTGCGCAGAGGCCGGGGAAATTCTTGCCGCCCGCCGTTTACCGCCCGGGGTCGATCCTGCCGGGTCATTAAGGCCTCGGTGAGTAGTTGGGAGAAGCCGGAAGACCCTGCCCGCTGGAGTCCGGGGATCAGACCCGGCCCGGCCACGGAGCGTGTGGCTCCGGAGGAGGGGCGGGAGGAACCGGCGGCGGCTAACATTGACGTGCGGACCATGAACTATCCTCACGCCAATACTTTGCAATACCTATGCCGAAGGAGCTTCAAAAACCCATGTTGGTGAGAAGGTCGTTGATGGCTTCCTGGTCCAGGACCTGCGTTGCACCTACCGCCTCCGGAGCCTCAGAGGACGAGGCGGTTGGGGCCAGGGCCGAGAGCAGGCGTTCGATCTCGTCCTGGGCCAGAACGCCGCTTTCTTCCAGGGTGATGCCCCGTTGCTCGGCCTTCTTTTTCAGCTTGGTGCCCGCGGACACCACCAGGGTGAGAATCTGGAACTGCATCTGCCGCAGGAGTTTCAGCACCTGGAGGAGACGCTGCCCGGACAGATCCTGGAAAGCCAGGGCTTCCATGATGCGGGACAGGGAGGTGGTGATCCGGTCCAACACCCCGATGGATTCCTGGATCTTGGCCTCCTCCACCGGAACTTTACCGGGAGCAGCAGCCTCCGGTACCTCAGGGGTCGTTTCCGCTTGGGCGGCCAATTGTTGCAGTTTCTGGAAAAAATTTTCCCACAGAGGCAGGAAAGCCGGCGCCTGGGGCGCAGCCTGAGGCGCGGGCGGGGCCGTAGCCGGAGCCGGGGCCGCAGCCGCAGCCGGGGCCGCGTCCACGGGGTGCCCCTCCAGGGGCAGCATGGGCATGGGGAAGAGTTTTCCGGCTGAAGCTGAGATCTTGGTAAAAAGTTCTTGGAACCTGTTATCCTCGCAGGTGCTGTGCAAGATTTTCAGGACCTCTTCCACCGGGAACTGGGAGAAACCGTCTTCCTCCGGCCGGCTGGCAGCCAGCTTCACGAATGCGGCTTCCGCCTCCTGGGTGCGGAAGATCTCCCCCTGCTTGGCGATCACCGCCTTGAGGTGCTGCTTGAGAGCCTCATTGCCGCAAAATTCCAGGACTATCTGCAGAATCTCCGCCAGGGGAAAATGGAGGCCGCCCCCCTCCGGTGCCGGAGGTTCCGCCGGGGCCTGAGGTTCCGCCGGTGCCGGAGGTTCCGCCAACGCCGGCGCCTGGAACTGCTGGTTCAGTTCCTGGGCCTGGGCCACCAGGGCGGTGAAGAGGGCTTGGGCTTCCTCCCCATAAATGATGAGTCCGGGCTTCCGGTGGGCCGGAGGTTCGGCCTCCCCGTTCTCTTCCTCGGGTCCCAGGCTGATGAGCTGCTGACGTACGGCCTCACAGTCTTCCCGGATCTGCTCCACCAGGTCCAGGATATTGAGAGTGGCCTTCTCCGTCATCTCCAAGACGTCGTTCAGCTGAATCCGGGCCTGGTCCAATTGCTCCCCGGGAGTCTCCATCTGGCTGCGGATGACCTCCGCCAGGGTCAGATCCTGGAGGGAGATATTGAGCTTTTTGGCTAATTGCCCCAATTCTTCATAAATATTTAGGGAGATTTGGCGGTAATAATCCAGATCTTCCACCAACCGTTGGTTTTCGGCGCCATTGCCCTGCGCCATTTGCGGAGCCGGCGCCACCAACTGGGGAGCCAGCGCCGCCGCCGGCGCACCCCCCTTGGGAGGCTTCAGGCTGATGTTCAGGGACAGGCCGTTCACCAGGACGCGGCACTCTCCGTCTCCCAACTCCAGACTCAACTCAAACGGTTTTTCGTCAGCCATGGGACACCTTCTCGGCAATTTGCCGGGGGGACCCGGGTCCCCCAGTTTCTCTGACTTGGGAAATCGAGGCGATTATGGCCGGGCTTCGGGACGCGGACCACACATATACCGCTCCCCTCAGAACCCAGGGTTCTATACGTTTATCGACGGCCTGGAATCTTAACTTAAATGGGTTGGGGAGATTTTATTGAGAATTTGGGAGGTTGGAGGGAAAAACAGCAGATCAGGCAAGACCTCTAAACCTGGATGGGTGGGGGGAGGGGCCAGGGTCCGCCTAGGGCGGGCCTCCGGGCCCCCGTTTAGACCCTGGGCCCCTCCCCCCACAAAACCCTTCCGGGCCTACATCTTCAGATCGTCCCGGGTCTTGGCCACTGCCGCGGCGGACTTTTGCAGCATGGCCTCCTCTTCCTTGGTAAGTTTCAGGGGAATGATCTTTTCCACGCCACCTGCGCCCAGGACCACCGGCACCCCGAAGAAGAGGTCATTTAGACCGTATTCACCTTCGAGGTAAGCGGACACCGGCACCAGGCGCTTCTGGTCCTTGAGGATGGCCTCGGCCATCTGCACCGCTGCGGCCGCGGGGGCATAAAAGGCGGACCCGGTCTTCAGCAACGCCACGATCTCCCCGCCGCCTTTGCGGGTGCGCTCCACCAAGGCGGTGATGCGCTTCCTGGAAAGCAGGCTGGTCAGGGGCACCCCGGAGACGTTGGTGGAGCTCACCACCGGCACCATGTCGTCCCCGTGTCCACCCAGGACCATGGCCTGGATTTCTTCCACCGCCACCTTTAGCTCCATGGCGATGAAGCAGCGGTAGCGGGCGGTATCCAGAATCCCGGCCATGCCCATCACCCGCTTCCGGGGGAAGCCGCTCACCTTGTAAGCCACGTAGCACATGGCGTCCAGGGGGTTGCTGACGATGATCAGGAAGGCGTTGGGGGATTTGGCCACCACTTCCTTGGTCACCGCGGCCACGATGTTTTTGTTGGTGTTGATCAGGTCTTCCCGGCTCATCCCCGGTTTCCGGGCAATACCCGCGGTGATGATCACAATTTTCGAGCCCCGGGTGGCCTCATAATCATTGGCCCCCACCACTTCCCCGTTAAAGCCGAAGATGGGCCGGGCCTGCATCAGATCCAGGGCCTTGCCCTGGGGCATGCCCTCCACCACGTCCACCAGCACCACGTCCGCCAACTCCCGGGCCGCGGCCCAATGCGCGCAAGTAGCCCCCACGTTGCCCGCGCCCACCACCGTAATCTTCGGGCGAGCCATGCTGATTATCCTCCTTGGTAGTGATTTTTGGGGGGAGGGCCAGGGACCTCAGGTCCCTGCCCTCCCCCCAAGCCCCCCTCCCAACCCGCATAAGTTGATTGGTGAACTTGCCACCCCTGCTTGAAAATAAATGTAAGGGATTGGGGGAGGGGGTTTGGGGGAGGGGGTAGGGTCTGTGATCCCTGGCCCCCTCCCCCAATCACATTTCTTTAACCCGTAGCGCCCCGGGGTGCAATGAAATTTTCCTGGATCTGGCGTTGACAGGGTAGGGGGTAAACCCTATACTTCGGGCAACTGGTGGAGATATCATGGTTTTTTTGCAAGGATATCTGCGGGCCCTGAGGCTGCCCTTTTTGACCGGCTCCCTCTTCCCGGTGGCGGTGGCCGGGGCCTTGGCTTACGGCGAGCAGGGGACCTGGAGGCCCCTGTTTCTGGGTCTTACCTTCCTGGGGGTGGGCGCCTTGCATTCCGGGGCCAACCTTCTCAATGATTATTATGACTCCTTCGGCAGCGACCCCATCAATGTCCATGTGACCCCCTTCAGCGGCGGCAGCCGGGTGATCCAGAACCAGGAGTTGAGCGCGGCCACCGTCAGGTTCATGGCGTTTCTCTTCCTGGCCCTGGGGTGCGTCTGCGGCTTGGCCTTGATTTTCCTGGGACGGCCCTGGGTGGCGCTTTTGGGGACTTTAGGCCTCCTGGCCGGGTATCTCTATTCCGCCGCGCCGGTGCAGTTGATGAGCGCAGGCCTGGGGGAGGCCGCCATTTTCCTGGCCTTTGGGCCGGTGCTCACCTGGGGGGCCTATTACGTCCAGACCGGCAGCCTGAGGCCGGTGGGTCTGGCCGTGGGTCTGCCCCTGGGATTCCTTATCACCGCCATCCTCTGGATCAATGAATTTCCGGATATCAAGGCCGACGCGGAGGCTGGCAAAAACCAATTGGTGGTGCGCCTGGGAATACGAAAATCCCGCTGGGTCTATGCCGCCCTGATGCTGGCCCCCTTTGCCGGCATCATCTTCCTGCTGGAGGTCTTCCGCCTGCCGGATCTGACCATCGCGGCCCTGGCGGCTTTGCCCCTGGCGGTGCAGGCCATCCGCACGGCCTGGCGGGTCCCCCCCACGGAACCGGAGTTCATCCCGGCCCAGGCCCTCACCATTCAGACCCACGCCCTGGTGGGCTTAGGGATGACCCTGGCCTTACTTTACGCGGCCTGGTGGCGGTGAGGGAGGCGGATGGAATATTTGGGGGAGGGGGCCAGGGGCCGCGGGCCCCTGTGAGGTGCTCCCCAAAAATGAGACTGTTATAATGAGAGGCCTCGAAAGCAGGAGAGACCTTCATGCGGCAGTCTCGGTTTACGGTGGAAGAGATCGTCCGGATCATTGCGGAGTCGGAGCTACCTAC
>Ga0299912_10001757_pt1 | contig 17506 bp, 11 predicted proteins | sample RVTome_2_FD_207667 | JGI IMG/M metagenome (GOLD analysis project Ga0299912, IMG submission 207667) | Soil microbial communities from uranium-contaminated site in the Upper Colorado River Basin, Wyoming, United States - RVT95D214 (version 2) ... | reverse complement strand
TAGCAGCACCTTCGACACCGTATAGATTACCACCCATCGGCAGGCGGTTCACATAAACTTGCAGAATCTCCGATTTGTCCATTCCAGCTTCCAGGCGATACGCATAGTAAGCTTCCTGGAACTTATTGAATAGAGTCCGTTCCCTGGGATGTAGCAGGCGAGCCAGCTGTAAAGTAATGGTCGATCCGCCGGAGACAATTTCCCCAGAGCGGATATTCTGGTAAAGAGCCCGCAGGATAGCGACAAAATCTATTCCATGATGATCATAGAAATTCTTATCCTCGGTAGCAATGATGGCCTTAAGAAAATAAGGTGATACCTGATCCAGCTCCACCACGACTGCCCGGTTGGCATCAGCGGAGAGTAGTTCCTGGAGAAGAAGTCCGTGGCGGTCATAAAATTTAATGGAATGAAACTGATTTTTCTCGATTTCCTGGAGCCTGACCGGGAACAGGAAGGGGGAAAAACGGAAGATCAGGCTGCACAGCAAAAAGAAACAGATAATGAGGAAAATTTTATTCCTGAATTTTACTGATTTTCCTTTTAAGCTGGAGATAATTTTTTTTATTGAAGGAGATTTCATAAAATTTAAGGTGATTGGTAGTCTAGTATAATTTGAATGCGATGTAAATTCATAAATGGTTTTTACAGTCATTCCGAGCGAAGCGAAGGAATCTGAAAACATCAAAAATAATAAGAGATTGCTTCGTCATTTCATTCCTCGCAAAGACCAAAGAAGGAAAAATGTTCAGAAGTTTCCTAATATTTCATTCCTCAAATTGGAAATTCCGGACAACTGTGTTTCTCTCTCTTTACTTCTCCACTTTTAACCAGCCTTCGGCGCAGATTCCAAATTGTTCCGGCTCATACATCAGTGATATTTTCGCTGCCGGCCAGAGGAATGTGCCGGAGGTGGTAGCCCGTAACAGATAGCGATAGTTATAAATTCCCGGCATAACGTTATCGGAAAAAAGAGCTACCCGGTCGTCCCGCAATTCAGTGTGGTTAATGGGATTGCCGGAATATTCATAGGTGTCATCGTATCCTTCGGTATATTCATAGCGGGCCGAGGTGGTTTTCAGAGAAGCATCAATCGCTTCGAGTCCTGCCGGAATGGCATCATCGATCACCAGATGGTAACTGGACTGAGGTACCAGGAATTCCAGTTCGATTTCCAATACATCACCGGCCTTCACCGTCAGCGGTTGCGGTGGGAGGTCCTGATAGGTTTGCAACAGTTTGCTGGCAATCCGGTCTTTCACCGTCCGCTTGATAGAGAAGCCCTGTTGATGGGAAACCTGCGGTCCCTGCAACCGGTAGGAATAGGAAAGGGTGTAATACAAAATTCCACTGCCACTTTTAGTTATCTCAATATCGTTCAGGCCTTCAGGTAAATTGGCCATAGGGATGGATTTCTCCCGTGGCTGGTATTGATAACCTTTGAACATTTCTTTCAAAACCGAATTCCCGGCAATTAAGACGTCGACAGTATAATCCGGTGGTTCGGCTTCCCTCCGCAAGGAAATTTCCACCAGGCCGTCAATGGCTTTGGCATTTTCATAAGTATACCTCCAGCGGCCATTTTTCCGGGCGTCTAAAAGGTAGCGGGCGAATTTAGCGATGTACTCACTCTCCGGTTCCAGTTCCAGGAATAGTTTAACGGCCTCTGCGGTAGTGATGATGGGAGAGTACATGAACAGCCAGGACGGCGGCAGGTTACGCGGGCTCTCCAGATGAGCAGTCTGAGCAGTAATGAACACCGCATTCTTTATTTCCTGCAGCATTTTAACGGCTTCATTTCTCCAGCTGGGGGCCTGGGACATGAGATAGGCCAGCTGGATCTGCGCCCCCAGGCTCAGGTCATTGCGGCGGTTGAAATATTCTTCAAAATAGGTTTCGTCCCGCCGTCCCAGGGCCTGCAGGCCTATCAGGATGTTGATGCGATACTCCGCCAGCATCTTCCATTCCGGGATGGGAAAACAGGGATTAATTAAAGTATTATTGAGATATCCGATGAGATTCTGCACCGCTTCCGGCGGAATAGAATATCCCAGTTCCTGACTTCTCTTAAAAAGGTAAGCGGCATATGGCGACAGATAACAATCCGAGTAGGGACTGGAGGTCCAGAATTTGAAGCCGCCGTCACTGTTTTGCAACAGCAGGATCTTTTTGATATTAGCCTCGATAACCTGATCCACCGGTTTTACCGCCTCCAGCTGGAATCCGTATTTATCAGAAAGAAATTTCAATTGGAGCAAAGCCAGCAGACGGCTGGCGGTTTGTTCCAGACAGCCATAGGGGTAGTCCACCAGATATTTGGCGCCCTCACCAATGTTACTCAGGGCCGTGCTGGACAGAAGCAGATTAAGGCCACCGCTGTCCTTGCGGATGCTCTGATCCACCTTAAGTTTCTGCAGTTCCCGCTCGCTGGTTTCACCTACCGCCACTACCGTTTCGGTGGCCAGCAGGTCTTTGATGGCCAGCGGGATCTGCAGGGCATCCGTTTCGGAGACTGGTTTGCCATCATAAATTCCTGCGAAATGGGCGGTGAACTTCAGAGTAGATTCACCAGTCCCGCTGGTCTGGTAGGGGAACAACACTGTTTTTGATTCACCTGGATTGATACTGATTGCTTCCTGCACACCGGATGCCTCCTGCAGACTAACCGAGCTTCCTTCGATCTCTGTCTGAACCTTTACCTCGCCTTTACCTTCGGTAAGATTGGTGATGGCCACTCCGGAGAAGAACTGATCTCCGATCCGGGCAAAGCGCGGCAGAACAGCCCGCAGGATAAAAGGTTGACTCACCAGTAACTTTTCTTCCCCATAACCAAAAAGGTCTTCCTGTCCCACCGCCACCACCATGATCCGCCAGGTTGTCAGATTATCAGGCAGTTTGAACTGGAAGCTGGCCTTTCCGTTCGGGTCAGTCAGCAACGCGGGATTATAATAGGCCAGTTTCAGAAATTCTTTCCTTACCCGTGGTTCACCCATTCCGCCTAAAATTCCCCCGCCATAACCGCTGCCTTTTTGCAGCAGATCCGCTTCGGTGATGACAAACGGACGGTTATCATTCACCCGGGCTGACAGGCCGCGATAGGCGTATACCACTTCCACCAGGTCAGGCGGCGAATAGCCTGAAAGTGCCAGGACAGCTTCGTCCACCACCATTACTGTAAGCTCGCTCGGGTGACCCTGCTGATTAACCTTCTTTACTTCAATATCTACCGAGATCTGTTCTGCCGGCCGGGCTTTGAGGCGATCCGGTTTCACTTGCAGCTGGAGATAGCGGGACTCCCGGGAAATCTGGAAAGCCGCAAATCCGATGCGTTCCAGGTGTTTTCCGACTTCCTCTTTTACCGGCACAATGGGATCACCCAGTCTGAATAACACCGCTCCCACATAAGCATTGGGCAGCATCTCATCGGTGATCTTGAAATGGTAAGTGTAGGAACTCCCTTTCATTTTTATGACATCCTGTTGAAAGATCTTTTCCCGGCAGACCGTGATGAACAATTCTGCTTCCGGGAAGGGAGACTGGATGAAAGCAGTAGCTTCATCTCCAATCTGATATTCCTTCTTATCCATGATCACTTCCAGCCGATCCTCGCCGGTTTCCTCCCACGGGACATATTCTTCTCCGGCTACCCATAGTGAGGTCGCCGCCGCCGTTCCGCTGTCCGGTTTTTTCTTCAACTCGGCCAGAATGATGTAGCTTCCAGCCTCCAGCGGGGTGAAGGAAATCTGCACCGGCTGGCTTGAGCTTTTAGCCTCTTTCGTTTCCACGGTCTTTTTTACAATATTGCGCTCGGTGGTGAAGCGGCCGTCAGGAGTTTCGGTCTTTACCGAATGGTATTCCTTCTTGATGAGTTTTACATTCAGGGGAATATCGGACATTAACTTTCCTTCCGGGGAAGAAACGATGAGCGATACGTTGACCGGATTCTTTTTAGTGATGATCCAGTCAGTCAATTTCACCCCGATCAATCTCTCATCCGGCAGCAGGGTAGCCTCTTTACCGGCCGAGATGGTCTGCCGTGAGACATCCTCCACTTCCACATCAAAATAATAGCTCATGGGATAAGGGACATCGTCCTGGCGCAGCCGGATGGATTTTTCTCCCAGACCTTTAGGATCCAGTGGAAGTGTTTCTTTCAAATAGCTTCCTGACAGTTCTACCCGCTGTTCTTCTAAATAATCTGGAATGCCAAAGGAAAATTCTTCCCATCCTTTGGGCTCAAAATAAGTTTTGCGGCGGGTGATATTGAGGGAGGAAGAAGCGTCTGCCATCGGAGCACCGAAGTAATACTTGCCCTCCCAGTTGATCTGCAGGGGATCACCAGCCACCGCAATTTTTTTGTCGAGGTCAAGTTTCACCTGAAATTCCGGCACCCGGAATTCTGCCAGACGGAATTCGCCGTAAAACTGCAGACCGGGATCAGGAGTCTCAGCCACCACCTGGTAATAACCCAGGGTTTGTCCGGCCCGGGTGGAAATATCAATATTAAAGGTGCCGAAATCGCCCACTTTCACTTTGCCGATTTCTTTTTCTGCACCCATCGGATCGCGCAGTTTAATGGTATACTCCCGGCCTTTTCCATTGAGCAGTTTTCCATAGAGCAAGTAACGGGCAATCCCTTTCATCCGGACGGTATCTCCCGGGCGATATAGATAATGGTCGGAAAAGATAGTCCCGCGGGAAATGGGCCGCTCTGCTTCCCAGTCTGCCATCATCCCCAATTGCCAGATAGTCGGATTGCCATAGGAACTGGTCTGCAGGAAAGTCCAGTCATCCCCTTTTTCGGCAACGATCAGCAGCCGGGGCGGTTCGGCCGATCCATACAATTCCTGATCATACAGGATGTCATCCGGATCTGCTTCCGGCGGATACAATTCGTTGATCACCTTATTCGTTGTCCGACGCGTGGTACATTTGGCCATCTCCTGGCCAGAGAGAATCAACAGACCGCTGCTGTCGGTGAGGCCTTGAAAGCAGGGATCGATTTTGGCAATCTGACTGCCGCTGATACGATCCCATATTTTATCCAATCTTGGAAGATCATCTTCGCGGTAAATGGTGATCTTTGTACCTGAGACAGGTTTTCCATCGGTTAGTTGATTGATCTTCACAATTCCGGTGGAGGGATGGAACTGAGTGAAGATCCCCAGATTGGTTCGCAGAACCAAACCGTTGAACTGGATAGGTTGTTCAAAACATTGCACTTTGGGAGAGCGGAAGGTGTAGGCCACCACTCCATAATTGCCGCCCCGCAGGAGCGGTCGCAAGTCAAATAAAGACTTTCCCACTTTGGATTCGTTAAGGGGAACATCGATCTGCTGTTCCACACTTTTAATGGCGTTCAGCAATTGTTGAATGGAATTGTAATAATCCAGTTGTTCTCTCACTAGAATCTGATCCGGCTGCAGGGAAAATAATTTATAAAAGGCGGTGTTGATGTTAATGGTCTTTATTCCCAAGGTAGGTTCGATGTTAGGAGTAATGATCTGATAACCGCTGGGACCCCACATCTTGGGGGTGGCTTCACCGGTAGTGAAAGTAGCGGTCTGTGGATTTTCCAGTTCCTGCTCGAACTGGTCCTTGAGGCCCGGTTTCATAGTAACGGTATAGGTGGTATGCGGCTGCAGCAGGTAATCATTAACTCCCAGATCATTGTCTCCACAGCCATAGAGGTAGAAAGGTGACTGCTCGGTAGCTGGTTCAATGGAAATATACTGATCGATATCTTTATACTGCGGACGGGTGGTAAAAACCAGGATGGGAGCAGTAACCAGGTTGCCGCCGCAGCCATCGCAGAATCCGGTTCGCAGAAATTGGAAAGGAGGGAAGGTTTTAAAACGAGAGGTAATAGCATGAGGCAGCGGCCGGTTTCCGCGTTTGGTCATGAGGCCTTCAGAGATCATCAGGGTATAATCGGTATCTTTTTTCAGCAATTGTTTGGGTTTAAAAATGTAGCGGAACCAGATGCGTCCCATCCCAATATCCTGCTGGTCAGCCGCATTTTCTTCATGTTCCAGCAGGCGATAGTCCATCTTTCTATTGCTGACGGTTTCAGAGAGCGAACATTTTTCCTCCAGAGATTCCAGGTCCAGGGCGGTATTGCTGCGGATCTCAATGGCCACATCGATGTTAACCTGTAACCTTCCATCATAGGGATCAATTTGGATCTGGGGGAGCGGCGTCTGAAATTCCCAGGAGAAATCACTACCTAGTTCGTTTCCGTGAATATCCTTAACTCCGCTGGTGATAGTTACCTTAAAAGTATTGGCCAGGGGGAGACTATGAGCCGGCTGGAATACCACCGTTGTGGTACCAAGGAATCTGAAGTTTCCCTCTACTGCCGGCTCCAGAATAAAATGATCCAGGATACTTTTCCTTTCGGCATCACTCAGGGTGGTGAGGGGAATCAACGGATTGGAAAAATCGATTTTGATCTGGGCCTGTCCGCGGGTTTCGCCCTGCGGGCCATAGGAGACAATTTGCAGTTGGCTGTCGGCTGGTGCGGTTGAATCGGCACCGGCCCGATAAAAGTAGGGTGTGGTACCAGTCTGAGTTACACCGCTATCCACTTTCTCTTTTTTACCACTGCAGGAAAACAGCAGGAGTAAGATCAAAAAATGACAAATGCTTTGAAGGTAATGGATGGGTCTCATAAGTATCTCCTACAAGGAAGTGTGCTGTTATTTTGAATTGATGGGGACTTTCAGTTAAAATTCTTTTCAGGTTGCTTGTCCTATTCCCTGTTACTGATCAGGCGAATTCGAAAAGCGGGAAGGCCAGGCAGTAAAATCATTTTCCTCATTATTTTTCTTATAAACCTGCAGATGATTGCGTAAAAATTCGAGAGGATCATAATAATAATATGTTAACTCCGCCCGGGAGTAGCATTCCAGATTATATGATTGATAGAGATTGTCAGTTAATTCAGGAGCCGGTTTGATTGCCCGCGGTTTGATTTTCAGGATTTCCAGATGGAAATGGTCAAACTGCCAGCCATATTTTTCCAGCTCCTTCCGGTTCATGAAGCGGGCCAGCGGTTCTTCGGTTGAGACCTGTTCGCCCAGGGTCACAGAGATCCCGGCAATGTGTTCATAGACCGACCAGAAGCGGTTGGTCCCTACCAGTTCATGTTCGATAATGATCTGGGCGAAAGGTCCGTCATCCCGCAAGCTAATGACCCGGCCAGGAGCCAGCGGGAATATCGGTTCAGCATTATAGTTACCGTTAGGGCGTTTAATATCGATACCGGTATGAAAATGCTGAGGGATACCCGGACGGCTTTTCCGGATATGTCCAAAAGCGCCAATGGTCGTAAGTTTTATTTCTGATAAGCTAGTGCGCTGAGAGACCTGTACCGGCAGTAAGCAGGGAGAATTCTGGGGATATAAATTCTCCAGATGGAGCAACAATATGAACCCTAAAAAGAGGAATTTCTTCAGCAAGTCAGTACCTGTTTCAACTGGGAATAAATTACAAAAAATATCTGAACTGTCAATGCTTTTTCTTTTGTAATCATTCAAAAAATAATTGGATTTGAATAAGAGGACATTATAAATAGGCAGTTCTACTGGTAGAGAGCAGGTGGTCTGGGCGGCAGCCTGAGCTTGGAGTTTCACTCCTCCCGGGCGTGCAATTTCCCATAAATCCGGATCCTATCCCGACCGGCTTTCTTGGCTCGCAGCAAGGCTTCATCAGCGGCTTTGAGAACATCACCCGGTTCGGTCAGATTTTCGTCACGTTCTGCGACCCCAATGCTGACAGTAATCTGAGCCCGTTTGCTGGATCGCGGGGCACTTTCCAGATCATTTGGCTTTTTCATAGGTCGCTTCGTACTGCGGATTACAAAAAGATTGTCAGCAACAGTTTTTCGCAGCTGTTCCACATGCTGGCGGGTCTCGTTAGCGGTTTTTCCCGGAAAGACAATGGTAAACTCCTCTCCGCCATAGCGAAAAGATTTTCCGCCGCCGCCGACTTTGAGAATTCTGGAAGCCACCATTCGCAGCACCTGATCTCCCACATCATGGCCGTATTGGTCATTAAACTTTTTAAAGTAATCGATATCCACCATAGCAATGGAGTAGCGGTTGGGCAACTTCAGAAAGGTTTCATACAGCGAACGGCGGGCAGGAAGGCCGGTCAGTTCATCACGATAAGCTACATTGTGAGAATATTCCAGGATAGATACAATCAGAATGAGTCCAGAGGTGGATAAATACATGATAGCAACATCGTTGGCGCCTTTCTCCAGCAAAGCCCCGAACATGCACAGCAAAGCCCAGAATAATCCGCCTTCAAGGAAATCTTTTTTTATGACAAAATTGACTATAAGAAAAATGAAGACTATAATAAAAAGCAGCATGGAAGGTTGAGGAATGGCAACCTGTTCGAAGAAGGTACTGCTTACCAGTTTTGAATCCAGAAAGGTGAAGAACTCCAGATAACGAAATTTTACCAGAGTGTAGATGATAAAAGGCTGTATACTGATGAGGCCCAACCTTCCCACACCCCGCAGAGTAAATATCCCGCGTTCCCGGATAAAAGCAATAATCAAAATATTCAACGGCAGTAGAAAACTAAGAATATCAAAAACGATGTGGTCAACGTCAATTCCTGCCTGCGGTTGGAAACTCAGCTGGCGGAGAGTGCGATCTACAATGGCCAGAATGATAAGGGTAAAGATCAAACGGCTGCGGCTGAACCGCCATCCCAGAAATAAGCCCACAATCAGTACAATATAGGGATAGATAGTTACAAATGCGGGCATAAAAGAGATGAAGGATTCCATTTGAAGCAGTATCAAAAGACAGAAATAAATGATACTGCCCGGCAGGAAAAATTTTATGACTGTTCTCCAAACCACGCGTATTTTATCCTATTATCTGTTGTTACTATTTTCGAAAGGTAACAGGTCTAACTTTAGTCAATCTTTTGAGTTATTTGGTGGACAAGGATCTACTTGCTTTCCGGGCGGTGGAGTAAGCGTCGGGGTGGGTAGATAGCAGCCGGGAATGGTGATTTTTTATTCCCCTGATCTGGCCGTCCGGCTTGACCAGGATATGATCGAATTCTGTGAAAAGCTGGTCGGTTAATTGCTCATAAAAAAGAGTCCAACTGGTTTGTTCGATTTCCCGGTTGTAGCGCTGATAATTGTAGGCGATCCGGCCCTGCTGTAATTGCTGTTCGGTCTCTACTTTTTTCTGTTCCTCCTTTTTAAACAGACCAAAGCGGTCGGCAGTGCCATCGTTAAAGATCCAAAAGCTCTGGCGGTTCAATATAATTGCACAAGCAGCAGCCGGGGAGGACGGACTTTGATTTCTCGGTTTTGGCATGATAAACCTTCCAGAGGATTATCCCCCGGCAATTTTGGTTTGATATCCCCGGGCAGAGAGAAGCTTGACAAGCAGGTCTCTTTTATCTCCCTGAATTAAGATGATCCGGTCTTTCACCGATCCCCCGCAGCCGCAGGCTTTTTTCAGCTCTGCTGCCAATACCTGCAGTTCGGCCGGTCGGAGGGCAAGGCCGCTGATCAAAGTAACCGTCTTGCCCTTATGACCTTTTCGCTCGCGCATGATCTTTGCAGTTCCTTTAGAGGAACCCAGTTTATTCTCCGAAAGCACTTCACCTTCGGCAGTTGTGTAAACCAGACAGGTTAATTTTTCTCTCTGGTTGTTCATGACAGGTAGTAATGTATTTTGTTATCCTGATTGATTCATAAATTTTAACCACAAAGGCACGAAGACACCAAAAAATCACCAATTGCCTGTTAAAAATTTCCCACTGAACACACGAAAGCGGTCCACGGTTTACACGATCATCCTGTTTTAGAGGGGTCCGTATGCTGCCAGACGGGAATATTCATGAATAATAATTTGTGGCATGTTATATGGAAATAATTGGTGAAAATTAGTGAAATTCGTGGACCTTTTCTATCTGTTCTATGGCTAAATAATCTAAAAACACTTGTTCACATTTATTCTGAACGATGCGAGATTTATTTTACAGGCGGATTTAATTCAATCAGGTAACAGCCGGCGCGGGATTCATGGTCCAGTACCCAGTCATGAGAATTTTCATGCCGCAGTAACCAGAGCACTACCATATCACCACCGGCGGCTACCGTGAAAATCAGCCCGTAAAGGAAGATCCAGCTGATTCCGCTCAGAATCCCGATCATTGCTGGAATAAAACCCAGTATGATGCCCGGCAGTATTCCCCCCAACCGGTAAACTCTCACTAACAGCGGCTCCTGGCAGTGGGCATAGGGAGAAAGGACTTTCCAGTTCATTCCATAGCGAATGGTATTCAGGGATTTCTTCCCGAGGAAAGCCCAGGCCACTCCATGGATCAGCTCATGCAGGAAAATTCCCAGCAGCACCAGCAGAGCAAAGAATAACATTTGCTGAATAATTTCATCCCTGGCCTGTACCAGACCGTGCTTCCCCCATATTCCAAGATTCAATGAGATGAAAAAGACGGCCAATGGCATTGCAAATACCAGACTGTAGACATTGGCTGCCAGCATTGAGACCGATAGATCTTTTTTGATGGTATATTCAGGGGTCATTTATCCCTCAAAAATACATACTCTAACCGGCGCCACCGGACGCACCGCCTCCACCACCGCCGCCACCACCGGATGCACCTCCGCCTGAACCGCTGGAAGAACTCATGGTACTGCTGGCAATAGTTACCATGGAAGTGAGGGCACTGGCAAAATCGGACGGGGTGGTAAAGTTTCCTGGCGGATAATGATACCAGGGGAAATAGTGAGTTTGTTGATCAGCAGTTAAGGCAGACATCATTTTTTCGACCACATGATTTCCTATCCCTAAAGCCATTCCATAAATCAGGAAAGCATCAACTTTACCGGGCCAGATAGTTCTTTCGGTATCCTGCAGGAAGTAATATTTCCTGAGATATTTATACAGCGCAGCCAGTTTCCGCCGGCGCAATTTAGCTTCTGGGAGATAACGGATAATAGTAAAGGAAAGTAAAAAAAAGATTGCTCCGCTGATGATCGCCAGAATTCCAGGAGTACCCAGGAAGATCACTACCAGAACCCCGGCCGTACCCGCTGCTAATGAGCATAAAAGCGAATAGGTAGTTGCCCTGCCGCTTTTCTTTTCAATTAATGGCTGTTCCTTGATATGCTCCTTCACTATTTTACTCCACTGCCGAAACCAGCCGCGCACCAGGGGAGATCTTTTCTTGAAAACAGAAAACTCTACCATCGGTTTTCCTTCCCCCAGCTCGTTGAAAATAAAATCCAGTAGATTCTTTTCAAAATCCAGCAGGTTATCATCGGCTTTCTGCTGATAGATCAATTTCAGGGCAAATTCCGGTTTTTTGGTTCCCCACCATTTCTTTTCCTGCTGGGTGATCTGCTCAATGGTCAGGTATCCCCGATGCGCCAGATCGAATATGGTGGCAGTGATGGCTGAACCCGGAACCTGGTGGGCGTGAAAGAAAGTGCCGGTAATAGCTGGCGGTTCATTGACCGGAAGTTCGGAGGAAATTTTTTCATAATAAGGTACGGTATAGCCCTTACCATATTTCAAGAACAGGATTAGCCAGATGATGGGTGGAATTCCCATCAAAATGTAGGAAAAGATCCAGGCCTGGGCTTTTTTCTCCTCTTTGGACTGCTCTTCTTCCCAGGCTTTCTCTCGTTTCTGGTTGGCTTCTTTTGCCCAGGTATCCTCTTCAGCCAGGATGTTCGATAATTGAATGGCTGCGATTTGCCGTTTTTCCTCCGGGACCCAGTCCAGTGGGAAAACTACCCGGGCTTCCCAGAATTGATTGGCTGGAAGAGGTGAAACCGTGAGCACAATTTTTCCATTATCAAATTGCACATTGCCCCACAACGGACCGTGGGCCCAGGCCCGGACTTCCGGGTAGAATGCCGGCTGAGGAAGCTGAATGGAAATGTTGGCCTCTTCTATTTGTTTTTGATTGGCATCTCCAATGAACTGAAAATAAAATTCAGCCACATCCTGATACAATGTCACCGGTTCAGTGATCCGGTAGCGCAGGGTAAAGGTTCTGCTTTCATTGGTGGCCCGATAGTTCCAGCGGACGTAAAACTCATCCGAACCAACGTGCAACTGGTAGCTTCCCGGTTTTTCGTCCGAATCCGGTTGATATTCGGTTGTTTCATCCCGTAGTGTAAAATCCTTAATTTCCCCAATGTTTGCCAGCGGCAGGCGGTAGTCCGCCCAGGAAAATTCTCCCCAGAAAGTGTAAGTCCGGGCCTCAGTGAGCTGCATGCTGCCATCCGGCAGAATTTCTGCCTGGATGTCAATTTTATCGATGGTAAAACTTTTAGACCAGACTGTATTGCCGGTTAAAATCAAGAGAAGAGTAATCAGCGGGATCAAAAATATTTTTAGAAACATCAAGTCTCTCCTTGCAGCGTAGATAAATCATTGAAATTATAGCAAGTGAAGAAGAACTACCTCGTTCTTTTGGTTATTAAATATCCTGCATAATAATTTATATCAGTTGGAAATAAGAAAATATCGAGACTTGTAGCCATTATCCGTGCGGACAGATTATTTTCGGTAAACAGGCTAAGATCCCATACCTTTCTTATAAACAAATCTTTATACATAAATCCTTTCACCAGATACACAAACAACTCCCCTTCCCTCTTGAATGAGGGAAGGGGCAGGGATGGGTAAGATGAAGTTTAAATCTTTGTACCGTTCTTTCCCTTTTCATCACCTATCCGGCTAAAGATTCATTCGTTACCATCGTTATTTATGAAGACCGGATCGAAAATACATTTTTACATTTTTTTACTTTAGTCCTGCTTCACTCATTCTTATTAACCAATAATCTGTTCACTTTTAAAATGGACTTCTTTTCCCATCCCTAAATCCACCGTCAGGACGGTCCTCAGAATGGTGTAACCTGATTGGGCTCTGCCGGAATGGCTTCCCTAATAATATAGGGACGGGACTTTAATGTGGCATCAATCATAAATTTTTGGAGTAAAGGTAAAAATCATAATTTATCTTTGATTCAGCAGTTGCTCAACAATAGCCTTAGCCTTCTGAAAGGCAATTGCCCGGTGGCTGATACGGTTTTTAATCTCTTCTCCAAGCTCAGCGTAGGTTTTCTCATAACCGTCCGGTATGAACAGCGGATCATAACCGAAGCCACCCTTACCCCGCAATTCCTGAATGATATGCCCGGGTACGATCCCTTCCACAATTTTTTCGGTACTGTTACCGACAATTGCTACGACGCAGTGAAACTGTGCTCTGCGTTCTTCGGCTGGTACTCCCCTTAGTTCCTTCAACAGCTTTCGGTTGTTGGCGTCATAATTGTGCGCTCGTCCGGCATAGCGGGCGGAATAAACTCCCGGCGCACCAGCAAGAGCATCCACCTCCAAACCGGAATCATCCGCCAGGGTGAGGAGTGAGGTATGTAGGAAAACCATCCGCGCTTTGAGCAGTGCATTTTCCTGAAAAGAGGAGCCGGTTTCTGCGATGGGATCAATTTCCGGGAAATCCTGCAGGGATAAAATCTGCCAGGAAGGATTTCCCAGAATGCTTTTAATTTCATCCAGCTTGTGTTTATTGGTAGTGGCGATAACCACCTGCAGAACAGAAAGTGACCTCATCAACTTTTCCAGGAATTCATAAATTCTACATAATCCTTCAGCAGTTTTTCGCTTAATTCAGCGGTTGAAGCATCCGTTTGGATATGAAAATAAGCTTTCTCTTTATCCGGCACGAAAAGGACCGTTCCCTGATCCAGCACCAGCCGGACTCCATCGATCAGCAGGCGCTTCTGGCCTTCGGTTTTCTTTATGATATTGCGCATCACTTGACCTTTTTTGTCCCAGGGACAGGGTACGGCAGTTTTCCGGATGTGGATGGGCGGAATTTTAGCTAATATTTCCTGCAGGGTTTTTCCGGATAGAGCTAACATCTCCAGAATTTTAGCAATGTTATACATCCCATCGCTGGTAAATTGAAAGTTGCTAAATATAAAACCTCCACGGGTACCGGCAGCGAAAGGCACCTTTTGATTGATCACCGCATTCATTAAACCCTGATGGTCACTGCTGGTATAGATGAGTTCGCAGCCGTTTCTTTTACAAATCTCCTCGATATAAATATTCGCATCTACTGGTACGGCAAATTTCTTAAAGTGATAGGTTTCCAGCGCCAGCTGCGAGATGGCGATCATCAATTGCTGATGCTCGAAAAATTTCCCGCTTCCGTCGATCACCAGTATTTTTTCGGCACTGGCATTCAGAATAAATCCCACCTCGGCATTGACGATCGGTACGATTTTCTGCACTTCCTGGACCGATCGCAGACTTTCGATCGGATCATGATCCAGGCGATGACCTTCCAGATAGGCATTCAATGCGACCACGTTAATTCCCAACCTACCCAGGATGGGAGGCAATATTTGTGATGCGCCGCCGTAAGAAAAATCGATAACCACTTTAAAATTTTTGGATTTAATGGCCTCGGCATTTACCTGATTTAAAAAATTAAACCGGTACTGATCGGTGATCTGGATCGGGAAATCGATCTGACCGATCTTGCTGCTGGGTGCCCGGAAGAAATCCTCCCCGAAGAACAGCCGTTCAATCGATTTTTGTTTCTTAACCGCCAGATCGTTGCCGTCACCATCCAGAAAAATGATCTCCACCGTTTCTGAATGGCGGGGGGAAAGGCGACTCACTACTCCCGCCGATGCCGGATGATTGCGGAGCTGATGTCTGACAATGGGAATCGGGATATTGCGCAGGTCGTACACCTGAATGCCGGTGGACATGAGACCGGTGATGATGGCGCGATTTACCATCCGGCAGGCAGTGCTGCTGTCCCGGGCCACCAGAACGGTCTTCTCTATTCCCAGCATGGCGCCCAGGGCAGCGCCCAATTTGGAAGCAAATTCCGGAGTGATTTCACTGTTTACCAGACCGGTCACTTTGGATTCGTTGAATAATTCCCGCAGCCAGCGGTCTCCCAAGATCAGGCTGGAAGTGAGAGTGGCCCCGGCTTCAATTTCTTTACTCGGCCAAATTTTAATATTGGCTTTGATGGTGGCGCCATTGCCAATTTTTATATCATCGCTGATGATGCAATTTTCCGAAATGAATACTTCTGATCCAATTTGAGTCCGGTATCCAATCACATCCTGGCTGAGAGTGGAATTTTCTCCTACTGTTACTCCATCCCATAAGACCGATTCCAGGATTTTGGTGTGAGCGAGAATGGTGCAGTTAGCACCAATGATGCTTTTTTCAATGATGGCATTGGATTCAATCCTGGAATTGGGCCCAATAACTACCGGGCCATGAAGCAGGGCCTGAGGATCTACCTTGGCGGTTTTATGCTTCCATATCCCATCGTGTTGCTGATATTCTGTTAAGTCCAGCTTTACTTTGCCGGATAGTGCGTCAGAATTTGACTGCAGGTATTCATTTAGATTGCCAACATCTTTCCAGTAACCGTCAGCAATATATCCGTATAAAGGGGCACTTCCGCGAAGCATGACCGGGAATAGATCCTTGCTGAAATCGAATTCCTCATGCAGTGGAATGCGGTCTAATGCCTTGGGTTCAAGAATGTAAATACCGGTATTGATGGTATCGCTGAAAACCTGACCCCAGGAAGGTTTCTCCAGGAAGCGGGTGATTTTACCGTTATCATCGGTAATTACCACCCCGAATTGCAGGGGATTGGTTTGACGGCTGAGGGCGATGGTAGCTTCCGCCTGTTTTTCCTGATGGAAGTGAATTAGTTTCTCCAGATTCAAGTCTGTCAATACATCTCCGCTGATGATGATGAAGCGGTCCTTCAATAATTCCACCGCATTCTTCACGCTTCCGGCCGTCCCATAATCCGCTTCGGCCGAAACGTAAGTGAGGTTTACTCCCCACTTCTTCCCATCCCGGAAATAATCAATGATAGAATGGGGCTGAAAGTAAAGCAGGGCAATAATGTCCTGGATCCCATATTTCTTTAACAGTAGGATAATATGTTCCATCATCGGCCGGTTCAGTACCGGGGTCATCGGTTTGGGGATGTTATAGGTCAATGGACGAAGTCGGGTGCCGAAGCCTCCGGCCATGATTACGGCTTTCATTGATTCCGTCCTCCAGAAATTCTTAATTGGATCTATTTCATTTATGAATTAAGTCTGCATAACTTTCGGCCACCGGAGTTAACGAAAAGGAGGACAAATTCTTCAACAGATTGTGCAAATTCGTCCGGCCGGTTTCTTCATCGGTTGCCTCATCCAGAACTGATTCGAATTCGATAAAATTACCCAGTTCATGGACTTCATCGATATGGATCCGGACATTGCGGAACTGGTAGAGATGCCGTTTTTTCTTCACAATGGTCTTCACGCCCAGGGCTTTCTCTAAAATAATTTTTAAAGAACCGGCATCGCTGACAGGGGAGATCAAATATTCGCTCAGCCGGGCCTCCGGCGAATTACTTCTTTGATAATAGATAAGCTGTGAATCGGAATTGGTCTGGATTCGCAGTTTTAACCGTCCCCGGGGAATCTGGAAATAAATATCGGTTTGTTCTTTGCTCCAGAGAAAATCGATATCATGATGCTGATTGAGATAGGAAAGTATTTCCTGATGGGAGGGGAGTTGAAACTTGATCTCGATATTTTTCATGGAGAAATCGTTTTTGATTGCTCCATGAAATTAATAGTTTAATCGTATTTAAACAAGTCGGATTTCAGGTGATACGGAAGATTTTCCCTATTTGGAGAGAATCATGGATCGCACCACCCGGTGGTCATCGCTCTTAATCTGGAAGAGGTAGATGCCTGAGGGACAGGGGCGGCCTTCATCATCCCGGCCATTCCATTTGAGAGAATGGATGCCAGTGGGGAGGTGGCCCCCGGTGAGGCGTTTGATCAACTGTCCATGTACCGTGTAGACTTCCAGTTCCACCCGGGCGGTCCGTGGCAACGAAAATCGAATAACCGTTTCCAGATTGAACGGGTTGGGGTGATTTGGAAAGAGCTCAATGGTCGAACCGGTGGCTGTAGGAGTAGGAATATTCAGAGTGGTGGGGCTCAGGTTAATAGTGGCGGAACTCCAGCGTAGGGCGGGACTCTTGAAACCTGCGTTCACGGTATATTGTCCGGTCTGAGGTGCGGTAAGGATAAATGGATTGTCATTGGTGCTGTTTACAAAATGAACAACCTGGTTATTGGCATTAACCAATTCACCGGCCACTTCCTTACCGGCTGATACACCCGATACAGCCACCTGCAGTTGCAGATTATTCAGCGGGGTCACACTGATCAGGCCGCTTTGCAGGGAGTGACATCCACCGCCAGCGCAGCCAGGAGTGATGCCGTTGAAGGAAGGATTGGTCATGAAAGCAGAAAAGACCAGAATCATCAGCAGGATACTTATTACCGGAACGACTTTCATATATATCTGTCTCCGCTTTTCTTTTTGAGGTACAATCTTTATGCCATCAATCCA
>Ga0299912_10001756_pt1 | contig 17514 bp, 13 predicted proteins | sample RVTome_2_FD_207667 | JGI IMG/M metagenome (GOLD analysis project Ga0299912, IMG submission 207667) | Soil microbial communities from uranium-contaminated site in the Upper Colorado River Basin, Wyoming, United States - RVT95D214 (version 2) ... | reverse complement strand
GGCGTAGGAATCTTGAGGGGACGTTTCCTTAGTACGAGAGGATCAGGAAGCACCGACCGCTGGTGTACCGGCTGTCCTGCTAAGGGCACCGCCGGGTAGCTATGTCGGGAAAGGATAACCGCTGAAAGCATCTAAGCGGGAAGCCCACCTCAAGATGAGGATTCCATTCCGCCTTCGGGCGGATGAAGAGCCCTGATAGACCATCAGGTTGATAGGCCGGGTGTGTAAGGCGAGAAATCGCTTCAGCTAACCGGTACTAACGCTCGATCACTTGACCATATCAATCCTTGGTTGAATGGGCAAGTTCGCTGTTATGAGTTCATCGTTCATTGACTATGAACTACGAACCATGAACGATCAACTAATGACGCTCATATCCGCATCCGCATATTTCTTGGAAATACGAAGCACGAAATTCTAAATCCTAAACAGTATCGAATTTCCCAATCTCAAATGACCAAATGTTTTGAACATTTGAAAATTTGGATTTTGGATTTGTTTCGGATTTCGATATTAGAATTTCGAATTTGTCCGCCATTGGCGGATAACGATCTTCCTGGTGACCATACGTACGGGGAAACGCCTGATCCCATTCCGAACTCAGAAGCTAAGCCCGTGCGGCCGATGGTAGTCGCTTTGCGGCGAGAGTAGGTCATCGCCAGGATTTATAAAGGCCGAGTGGTAATCCCACTCGGCCTTTACCTGTTTTTTGAATACGGAGAGGCGCTTCATGCCAACGATTTTATTTGTAAAGGGCTGGAGATTTTTCTTTTACTCAAATGAAAAGAATGAGCCGATTCATATTCATTGTCAGAAAGCTGAAAAAGAATGTAAGTATTGGCTGGATAAAAGTAATTTTGCTCTCCAGGAAGCATACAGTTATAATATGAATAATAAGGACAAACGAGATGTAAAGAAGATCATTTTTGAATATTTTGAATTCATCGAGCAGGAATGGAACAGGTTTCAAAGGCAGGTTAACTAATGAATAAATGTCACAAAGTTGAAAAAGTCTCTTTTGTTAAAGAGAAATTAATTGTAAGAGTTGATGGTAAAGAATATACGTTTCCGTTAGCTGAAGTCTCAAAAAGGCTTGCTGAAGCATCGCGCGCTCAGAGAGAAGAATATGAAATTTCGCCATCAGGATATGGGATACATTGGCCGTTGATAGACGAGGACTTATCGATAGACGGTTTAATCCGCACCAAACACAAGCAAACGCGAAAAAAAGAGTCTATCTGGGCATGAGTGGGCCATCGCCAGGATTATATCCCGATAGGCGTGGAAACGCTTATCGGGATTCCTTTTGCGCTAAAATCATTTGACACAGGTTAATACTAGATTTACAATATCAATATATGGGATTAACAAAGGTTACAGCGATAATATCGGCATTTGGCAGTAACCGGAAATTCTACGAGGCGGCTTTTCTCGTGGATACCGGCGCGACGGATTCGATGGTGCCCGCGACCGAGCTTGAGAAGATCGGAGTGAAGAAAGAAGGGAAGATGTCATACGAACTGGCCGATGGCACAGTGAAGGAGTATCCATACGGCCTTGTTCGTATTGAATTTATGGGTGAGGTGACAGCCGGGCGGGTAGTTTTTGGTTTGCCCGGCGCCGAGCCGATCCTTGGCGTCACGGCCCTTGAGTCGGTGGGTATCATGGTGGATCCTGTGACTAAGACGCTAAAGAGGTTGCCAGCGATTCCATTAAAACGAATATCGCGGGCGAGAGTAGGTCATCGCCAGGATTTATAAAGGCCGAGCGGTAAAACACTCGGCCTTTTCCTTTGCTCGTCGGCTAAGTCGGGAAAAGGTTGAACTCACACCCAGTAGTTGGTATAATCCAGTCAAACTGAAGGTGGTTGCCCTGATCTCGGTGCGTAGCAGGAGATTAGTCCATGAAACTCAAGGTGATATTAGAAAAAAGTGATGAAGGCGGTTATACCGTATTCGTCCCTTCATTGCCGGGGTGTGTCAGCGAGGGTGATACACGTGAACAGGCCATTGCGAATATAAAAGAAGCTATCGAACTGTACCTCGAACCTGTCCCCGACGATTCTGACTTCGCACCACGAGGCGAAGTCATCGAACTTGCAATATGAGCAAGGTCCCAACTCTCAGCTATGACAAGGTCATAAACGCCCTGCGTCGTGACGGCTGGGTAGTCGTTCGTCAAAGAGGTAGTCATATTCGGCTTCAAAAACATACCGAGGATAAGACATTGAAGTTGATTGTTCCGGCCCATCGTCCCATCAAGCGGTCCACTTTATCCCACATTATCAAGCAGGCAAATCTTTCTGTTGATGAATTCGTAAACCTCATTAAATGAGGCACAATGTTCCATAGTAGCTTCTGGAGCGGGCAGATTATCGCAGTTCCTTCTGGGCGAGGGTGGGTCATCGCTCCTTGCACTGCGCTCGGGATAGGACAGATCCTTCGGCAGAGTCTACTCCTTCAACTATGTTCAGGGCCGGCTCTGAGTCCATTCGGCTCCGCTCAGGATAAACTTCGCTGAATGGGCTCACGACAAGTCACTCAGCCGCGCTCAGGATAAAATTTATGAGGGCCGAGGGTTAATTCCACCCGGCTTTTTTCTTTGCGATGCAAAGCGTGGACTTGCCGGCATAAATCCTGAACAAGAATTCCCCGATTGTGGTAGAATGCGTGTGTGCTCAGTAAACAGATAAACATAGACGCGTTTCTACCAACGACCAGCGACCAGATGCGCCGGCGGCGATGGGGGCAGGCGGATGTTATCCTTATCACCGGCGATGCTTACGTGGACCATCCATCGTTCGGCTTATCGCTAATTGGCCGATGGCTGGAAAAACTCGGCTACCGCGTCGCCATACTCGCTCAGCCGGATTGGCGCAGCGCCGATGCCTTCCGTTCGTTTGGGCCACCACGTCTATTCTGGGGCATAACCAGCGGCTGTATTGATTCCCGGCTCAACGATTATGCCTCGATGGGCCATCGCAGGAAACGGGACGTCTACAGTCAGGGCGGCTGTTTGGGCTTGCGGCCAGATCGGCCATTATTGGCTTACTCTGCAAGGGCACGCCAGGCTTATAAAGATGTCCCAATTATCCTCGGCGGCCTCGAAGCGAGTCTACGGCGCCTCGTGCACTATGACTATATCGAAGATAAGCTCAGGCGATCTATCTTGGTTGACGCCAAGGCGGACCTGCTTATTTATGGTATGGCTGAACGGGCCATCGGCGAGATCGCAAGGAGGCTGGATGCCGGCGAAAAAATTGAAGACCTGACCGATGTTCCCAGCACAGCTTACATACTTCGCCAAAACGTGCCGGCGTGCGATGAAGCGGTGCATCTGCCCTCACTATCGCAGCAACAGGCCGACCGAAGTCTGGTAATGTCGGCACAGAAACAGTACCAGGCGCAGGCTCACCCAGCCGGACTGCCCGTAGTTCAAGAGCAGGACCCCGGCACGATTGTAGTAATGCCGCCGGCAGAACCTCTGACGACGCAAGAGCTGGACGCCTTATATGACCTGCCTTTTGCTCGCTCTTGGCACCCTCGTTATGACGCGCAAGGTGGAGTACCCGCACTTGAGCCGGTGCAGTTTTCTCTTACCACGCATCGCGGCTGTTTTGGCGGCTGCTCATTTTGCTCTCTCTGCTTGCATCAAGGCAAGCGAATTAGCTCACGGTCGATCGATTCTCTTTTGGCCGAGGCTGATAGATTGCGTTCTGACCGGCATTTCCGCGGCACTATCAGTGACATTGGCGGCCCAACCGCAAATATGTATGGTATGCGATGCAGCTGGCAACGCGTTTGCGGCAGGATAAGTTGCCTGTTTCCTTCTGTCTGCAAGCATTTGCAGCTTGATGTAAGCCCACTAATAAAAATGATGGAGTCGTTCTTGCGCTGGAAAAAGCAGACCAAGGTATATGTTGCCTCAGGCATTCGCCACGATTTGGCTATTGGGAATAAGGAATATATCGACCTTTTAACACGTTATTTTGTTGGCGGACATCTGAAGGTCGCGCCGGAGCACTACTGTCCCCACGTTCTGGATTTAATGGGCAAGCCGCATTTCGAGGTCTTTGAGGAGTTTGAGGCTCAGTTTCAGCAGGCATCCAGGCAGGCCGGCAAAAAACAGTACCTTGTGCCCTACTTTATAAGCTCCCACCCCGGCTGCACCGTGGAGGACGCGGTAAAATTGACCGAGTATTTGCTTTCGCGGTCGTGGCGTCCGCAGCAAGTCCAGGACTTTATTCCCATTCCGCTGACGCCGGCTACGGCTATGTATGTATCGGGCCTGGATACAAAGGGCAAGAAGATTTACGTTCCACGCGGACGCAGAGAAAAACGCCTCCAGGCAGCGCTATTGCACTACTATCAGCCGCGAAATGAGAAAGTCATAGGAAATTTTCTCAGGTCTGTCAGGCGAAATGATTTATTGAACAAAATCAGACGCCTGCAATCCCCAAGGCAGCATCACAATAGCTGTTCTTGGTAAAAGTCCGCTTAAGGCGGAACGCCAGGATTTATTTCCCGACTTGTCAGGATGCCCTCGCGTATTTCTATCAAGCAAAGCAATTCTGGCTAAGGCTTCCAGGCCAATTCGTCCAGCCGCTCAGGCGGGATGATTTCGACGTGGCCGTCCAAAAGGCCGATCACGTAACCTCTGTGTCCCCGCGGCTCTTCCGGCAAGAGTTCCCGACCGCCAGACGGAGGGCTGCCGTACGCTGCTTCGAATACGAGCACCGTTCGGTGTGGCTGGTCGATGTCAGATCGTTGCCGGCCGTCTAAGTGAGCGTTCATCGCCCATGCCCGCCCAGCCTCTGGGTTAAAGACTGAGGGCAGGATTTTCTCTTCGTGGCCCAGGTAGGGCGCGAGCATATCAGGCCAGTTGTCAGCCGGCGGAAATCTCCCGTCATGCTCATCACTGTACATGATCATCGCCAGGCATAACTGCTTGGCGTTATTCATAGCGACCGCGATCATGGCTTGGTGCCGGGCTCTGGCAAATGCGGGCATAAGAATCGCCATTAAAAGTGTTATAAACAGTGTGATTAGACTGACAACAGAAACGACAATCCCCGCCACAGCCAGTCCCGTTCCTTTTAGCTGGCCAGCACTTTTACTAATAATGATTAGCCCAACAATGCCGAGAATCAGCCCTACAATGCCGGCCAGACCACAAGTAAAGAAGCCGAAAATCCCCAGAATTAAGCTTGCTATCGCCAGACCAGAGGTTTTAACTGCCACTGAGGGCTCACTTTGTGGTTGCAAGTTTTCCACTTTACTCTCCCTTCAAAAACGGTTGTTCATGCGTGTTACTTTTTCCTTTTACCTTTTTGTCGATCTTTTTGGTTTTGCGTAACTATCATAGTTGATAAACTTTAGCCATATATTCGTGCGGCTTGAACTTGTACTGACACTGAGAAAGTGCCGTGCCGATGACTTCGATCTTTCCGAGGTCTGCCTGGCCCATGCCGGCTTCATTCATAGCCCTAAGGTACAAGATCCGGTTCGGATCAAATCCCATAATCTTGGTCGCTACGGTGTCTGCTGCGAGGGGGTCGAGGCTGGCCAGGGCGACCCGTGAATCAACGGGCGTCCCATGAGTCGGGCCGTTACCCTCCATTGCCTCGAAGCCGTCGATGACCGCTAAATCGGGATATATCTCCTGGGCGAGGTGGAACATATTGAAGTGGCAAAAGTTATTTATAATGTTTTCGCCGGTGTGGAGAGACCACTTGTCATTTTTGCTGTAATCGTTCAGCGGCGCGCCCAGCAAAACGTTTTTCAGCGATAGTGTCACCAGCACCCGGTCGTGAGTTTTCATTCGGGCGGCTGAAATAATGTAGGTATTTGGGTCCAGGAAAGCCGAAATAATCCGAACCGGCAGCGGCTTGTGACCTTCACCGAAAACGTAGCGGTACTCATACGAAGGATTTTCGTTAAGATCGACCAGCTTTACGTTGTACTGCTTTTCGAGAGCAAGATACCCATAGTTTTTGAAGCCTTCGGGCGTCCGCTTTTTCATAGCAGTTGATTCGCCGATGATTATCTGTTGCTTGTAGTGCGGCGTGAGGAAATCCAGGATAGCCCTGACAGCATCTACATGCGTCGCACAAAGAGGGATTTCGCATGACACGAAGTTTGGCTTAATCAGAATCTTTTTGCCGCCTATAGATGCCAGAACTTCGCCCTCTATATTTTTTAGCGCTTGATAGACGATCTCGCGTCGGTCGTTTCCCTTAATGAGCGCTACTTTAGCCGGCGGCGCGGGTTTCCGGTATAGCTGGTCTTTGCCCAGCAGGGGACTGCCGGTCGCAGCATGGCTGATGGCTGGCCCAAAGATTTTGTGCCCGGCAAGCAGACCGAGCGCGCCCGCGCCTAAACCTCGAAGAACATCGCGTCTTGTCAGGCAGTTTCCACGAGTCGCCATGATTCGCTTCCCTTCAACTATATCAGCTAAAGCTTTTGTCGGCATTCTACTGGATGTCTCTGCCCGAATCAACTCTTGGAGACGCTCGTCTATTGCTCTGGCACAGCATTCCAGTGGCCGGCGTCCACGTGTGGATCAGCGCTCTGTGCTCTTGCCCTTTTCGGCTGCATCTATCTCCGCAAATGACGGCGCACGCCAGAGGTGGAGCTGGCCTTCGTCCCAGCTACAGGCTGCCAGCCAATTGCCGTCGGGGGAAAAGACCACAAATGAGAACACGGAACCCTGTCCCGAGAGTGTCATAAGCTCGCGGTGAGTTGACAAATCCCAGAGCTTGACAACATCACGGCTGTTGCCCCCGGTGGCCAACCGGCGGCCATCGGGGGAGAACGCCACCCCGTGAGCTCCCTGCATGTGACCTTTGAAAGCGGTGATCAGTTTGAACGAGGACCGATCCCAAATCGCCACCATGCCGTCATTGGCGACACTGGCGACCTGCGAACCATCACCAGAGAAGGCGACCGTATTTGCAGACCACGGAGGGCCTGCCGTCGTTGCCAGGAGTTCTCCGGTCTCGCCGTTTAGCCAGCGCAGAGCACCCGCGGCGCTGACCGCCCCGAGGCGACCATCCGGCGAGACATCCCCCGCCCCAACAGGAAGTTCCACCACAAAGGTTTGGCCAGCTTGCCACGTGAGCGCATCCCACCAGATCGCCTTTCCTTTTAGGTCAATAGAGAGCAACCGCGTGCCATCTGCCCGGAAGCGGAGCAAGCGAATCGGTTCTTTGTGGCCGTCCAACTCTCGCAGCAGGCGGCGCTCGGCACAGGACCACACACGGATTTCTCCATTCATACTTCCGCTTACGAGCAGAGTCCCATCCGGTGAATAGGCGACCATATAAACGCCGTCGGTGCCCAGCGCGGGGAGCTGCTCGATTTCTTCAGACGTTGCCAGATTGAACAGGCTGACGGTCCCCGCGTGCGGCGCCGCCAATACCCGGCTGTCCGGAGCGAAGGCTGGACAACCGAATCTACCCGACGCGATCAGTCTGGGCAGTTCTTCTTCCTGGCGGGGGAGAGCGCTCCAGAAGGCGACGACGCCGTCCTTGCAGCCGCTCGCCAGCGTGGTGCCGTCCGGCGAAAGCGCCAGTCCATAGACTTCATCACTGCTGCCACGGAGGGTGGTCAGACAGCGCCGCTGCCCTACATCCCAGATCCGGATGGTTTGGTCGGCGCTGGACGAATAGAGCCGCAGACCATCTGTGGAGAAGATCAATTGACAGACCCAGGAGGTATGCCCTTCCAGCGACCCGAGCGGTTTGCCGGAGGCGGCATCCCAAAGTCGGATCGGACCACCTGAAAAACCGCTGCCACTGGCAATGACGGAACCGTTCGGTGACCAGGCCACGGAGGGTATGCCTTCCGAGTGGGCCTCCGGGATGTTGACATCCGTGTTTCCGCTGGTGAGGTCGAACACTCGAAGGTGATGATCGGCATCCCCGATGACCAAGGCCTTGCCGTCCGGCGAAAAATCCAGCGCGCCGACAACCGTACTTCTGAGCCTTATGCCGCGAATTCGACAAACGACTGCCCACTGGCCAACCTCCCACACGGTGGCTTCATCCGGAAAGCTCAGGCCTGCGAGCCGGGTTCCGTCAGGCGAGAACTTGAGGACCCTGATGTAACCAGCAAGGGTGAGTTGGCCGACGAGATCCCAAGTGCCGGTCCGCCAGAGTCGGATCTGGTTTCCGGCTGCGTCGGCCGCCAGCAGATCGCCACGAGGTGAGAATGCCAGGCGGCGGCCTTCCTTTGGCTGAAGGGTGGCAATTCGCTTGCGGCTGGACACATCCCAGATCGCGACGAATCCTCCGGCCACAGCGAGCACTTTGCCATCCGGGGAATACGCCACCGAGTTGGCCGAGGGCGGATAGCGGTAGAGCTCATCGAGGGCGTCGCTTCGGCACTCCTGCCACAGGTAGCGCCACTCCCAACCACGGAGATCGACCTCACCCGACCCCGGTCGGTGGTCCTCCAGCAGTCGCCGGGCGCGGCCCAAGTCATTCATCGCCAGCGCCTGTTGCGCCAGGTTCATGTCTGAGGCATAGGCTTGGGCTTGGGCCTGCTGTCGTAGCCGGGCTTCGTTCGCCTCCGCCTGCTGCGCTTGCGTGCGAGCGGCAGTCTCTTTCTGGCGCGCCTGCTCGGCTCGAAAATACATCGTGGTACTTACAACGAAGCCCAACATTATCACCGCTGCTATAAGCACAACCGTTGCTACCGGGCCGGCGTGTTTCCGCACAAACTTTTTGACCCTATACATCGCCGACTCGGGGCCGGCAATCAAAGGAGCACCGTTTAAGTAATTCTGGATATCGTCGGCAAGCTCAGAAGCCGACCTGTAGCGATGTGAGCGATCCTTACGCATCGCCTTTAGCGGTATCCATTCGAGCTCTTTGTGCAACTGCTTGGCCAGCGTCTGAACCTCCATGCGACGCCTCGTAGCAACCTCTTTTGCCTGTTCACCGAGGCTTGTTAGCCGGGTGCTCGGCGTCTTTGGCTCCTCTTCACGAATAACATGCCGAATATGGTCAACCCCTCCTTCACGAAGCGACTTGGCATCGAAAGGCAAAACGCCCGTCAGCAGCTCATACAACACCACACCCAGCGAATAGATGTCCGAGCGGGTATCAATGTCCTGGGCGGTCAGGTCCGCCTGCTCAGGACTTATGTACTCCGGCGTGCCGACAAACTGGCCCTGCTCCGTCACGAGTGTTCGCTCGGTCAAAGGCTGACTCAGCGCCTTGGCTATCCCAAAATCGATAACCTTAGGCACCGCCTTTTTGCCCTCAATGAGAACCAAAATGTTCGAGGGCTTAATGTCGCGGTGGATAATGGCTTTCTGGTGTGCGTGCTGAATCGCCTCGCAGACCTCTAAAAACAACTTGAGGCGTTCCTCAATAGTGAGCTTTTGCCCATCGCAGTGCTCAATAATGGGCACACCCTTGACGTATTCCATCGCAAAATATGGTCGCCCAGCCCCAGTTGTTCCTGCGTCGTAAACATGAGCGATATTGGGGTGATCCAATAGGGCCAGGGCCTGGCGTTCGGCCTCAAAGCGAGCGATAACAACTTTGGTATCCATGCCCGGCTTGATAACCTTCAAAGCGACCCGCCGTCTGACCGGTCTTTGCTGCTCCGCCAAGTATACTACGCCGTAACCACCTTCACCCAAGACGCTAAGCAGTTTATAGGGACCGATCTGTCCCCCCGGCGCAACTGCCCCACCTGTAAAACTAAGCGTGGGGATAGCTTCGTCCTCACGAGGCAGCTTATCATTTCCTTGCTGAGCATTGCTCATCGGCGTCCCTCCGTCTGAGCAGCAAATGAACTTCGTCCACCCAGACCTATACAAATATCGCGGCTGGCCAAAGTGATGTCAAGGCGCGCAATGAACCGATGATCTGCTAAATAAGAGGCCTTGTTAGTTACGGTGTGCCTCTTACCCGCATCCGGACGGAATACAGAGAAGTCCGAGCTGTAATAAATAGCGTCCTTTTATCTTTGCCGCCGAAGGTAACGTTGGCAGGGGTCTCGGGAATCTGGATCGTCTCGATCTTCTCGCCCTTGGAGTTATAAACTGCTACGACATCCGTTGTAAGATAAATGTTGCCCTGGTTGTCTATCGTCATCCCATCGGAGCCTTCGGGGGCAAAAAGTTTCTTGTTCGACAGTGTCCCATCTTTGTTGATGTCGTATACAAAAGTCTTTTTTCCGCCGTGATCGGCCACATAGAGTTTCTTACCATCGGGCGTACCTATGACTCCGTTGGGCCTGACGAGGTCCGCGATTACGCGAATGAGTTTCTTGCGGTCCGGTGAGAGATAATAAACGTGTTCGCCGTCCTGCTCCATATCGTCTCTGCCGCCGTAGCGGGGGTCGGTGAAGTAAACGCCGCCGTTAGGGTCGATCCAGAGGTCGTTGAGGCTGTTAAACTTTTTGCCCTCGTACTTATCAGCCAAGACCGTGACATTGCCTGTTGGGTCGATGGATACCAAGCGTCGCCCGGTACCCTCACAGGCCAAAAGGTTCCCCTTCTTGTCAAAGTATAGGCCGTTCGCACCGCCCGAGTTCTCGCGGAAGGTTGACAGTCCCGGCGCGCCGGGATCCGATGACCATTTGTGAATCCGATTGTTTGGGATGTCGGAAAAGAAAATGTTTCCCTGAGCGTCAGCCGCCGGGCCTTCGGTGAACTTGAAACCGCCGGCAAGTTTCTCAACCTTCGCGCCAACGGCAACAACGTTTTCAGCATTACAAACCGTCGTTGCCACGAACAATACCAGTGCCATAAGACCAAACACTTTCCCACTCATTTTGCGTCTCCTTTCGGTTTTCAACTCTAAAGGTATATTGGGCTTTCAATGTGTAACATCTTACAATAAATCTCTGCTGGTCATGTACCTTAATTCTGGAGTTGGCCCGGCTCTGGGCTGGTCCTTAATTTCACTTTTGCCGGTCATTGCTCTTTGGTATTGTCCTTGTGCAGCAGTTTTGTCCGCCATTTTTCGGCCTCTTCCGGCTTGCCCCAGCCTTCGTAGAGGTCGATCAGGTTTTTCAGAGACTTCTGCGTATGCGGGTGTTTGTCACCGAGTTTAAGGATTCGGCCTTTGACTGCTTCGAGCAGCAGTGGTTCTGCCTCCTGATATTTACCTTGCTCTTTGTATAGTACGCCCAGGTCATTCTTGGTCTCCAGCGTCTCGGGATGGTCTTCGCCTAACTTCAGCTTCCTGCCCGCCAATGCCTGCTCAAATAGTTTCCCTGCTTCTTCGTAGCGTTCCTGTTTGCTGCACAGCACGCCCAGGCCGTTGATGTGGCGGAGTGTGTGTGGGTGGTCCTTGCCTGGAAGCTCGCGACCACCAATGTCTATGCCCTGTTGGAACAGTTCCTCGGCCTCCGCGTAATGCTCTTGAGCTAGATGTAGCAGGGCAAGCTCATTCATGCAGCGCACCATGCAGTCGTAGTAGATGGGGTCGGATTCCTCTTCCTGCCCTTGGCGGCATGCATCCAACGTCTCGAGCAGCGCGCGCCCTGCCGCTTCGTATTTGCCTTGCTCTCGATAGATCTCGCCCAAGTGGAGTCCATACTGTGCCCATGCGCGTTGTGTTGCCCATCCGCGTTGTGGTGCCCAGTTGTTGACATCTTCCAGTGATTTGCGCAACAATTGCTCGGCCTCTTCGTATCGGCCCTGTCCTGCATAGGTGGTGGCAAGGTTGGCAGTCCACATAGGCAGTACATCGATGAAAGATCCCGCTTTGTGCTGACGGGCCTTTTCGATGACCTGTTTGTAAAGTGGTTCTGCCTCTCGGTACTTGCCGGCGTGGTAGTAAAATACGGCAAGCCAGTTCAACGCGAGGTTCGTCGTTATGTGACTCTCACCGAGTTGTTCTGCATAGATGCCGTGTGCGCGCTTCTGGTGTTGCGCTGCCACCGCGTAGTAACCAAGATCGTAATACGTCTGGCCGAGCGTACTGCGGATCGATCCCTCTATACGGGGCTGGTCCTTAAATTCCCCCTTATCAAGCTTTGCTACGGCAGCGTTGAGGACGTCGATCACCGTGGCGTCACGGCCCTTGATGTTGCCCGCCGACCTAAGAACGTCATCTCTGAGGAATTTAGCGACCACCTGGGCTGCGGCGCGGGCATGGTCGGCCTCAGCACGGGCGCGGGCTTGACCAATAGCGAAGAGCGTCGAGACAACGATGCCGGCAACGAGCACAACCAGAACCGCCGCGATGCCAGCAACCAATGTCCGATTTCTTCGCACGAATTTTCTTACTCGGTAAAGAGTGCTCGGCGGGCCAGCCACCACTGGTTCGTGGTTCAAATGGCGCTGGATGTCCGCAGCCAATTCACCCGCTGAACCATAACGTCGCGTCCGGTCCTTCTCCATAGCCTTGAGCGTGATCCAGTCAAGGTCGCCGCGAATTCTACGCCGGAGAGCAGCCGGCTCGGCACGACGATGTTGCGCCAGCTTGGTTGATTCTTCGTGAGTAAGTCTGCTCAGGCGTGTGCTCGGCGTCCTGGGTTCTTGCTCACGGATCACAGTCCTAATGTGATCGAGTCCGCCTTTCCTGAGCTCTTCGGCCTCGAAAGGTAGAACGCCGGTCATAAGCTCGTACAAAAGCACTCCCAGCGAGTAGATGTCCGAGCGGGTGTCGATGTCCTGGCTGGTCATTTCCGCTTGCTCAGGACTCATGTATTCTGGGGTTCCCACCAACTGGCCCTGTTCGGTGTACAACGTTCGCTCGGTCAAGGGCTGGCTGATGGCCTTGGCTATTCCAAAATCGATCACCTTGGGCAAAGCCCGCTGGCCTTCAAAGAGTATCAGGATATTCGAGGGCTTGATATCGCGGTGAATGATGCCTTTTTGGTGGGCGTGTTGGACGGCTTCACAGACCTGCAGGAAGAGTTTTAGCCGCTCCTCGATAGTCAACTTGTGGCGGTCACAGTGTTCTGTGATGGGTACGCCCTTGACGTATTCCATAACGAAATAGGGTCGCCCAAGCTCTGTGGTGCCTGCATCGTAAACGTGGGCGACATTGGGATGGTCCAGAAGGGCCAGCGCCTGGCGTTCGGCCTCGAAGCGGGCGATGACCTGCTTGGAATCCATGCCTGGCTTGATTATCTTCAGCGCTACGCGCCGCTTAACAGGCTTTTGCTGTTCAGCTAAGTAGACTACAGCAAAGCCGCCTTCACCCAGGATGCTAAGCAGCTTATGCGGGCCAATTTGGCCGCCTGGTCCTAATGCCGAGCCAGTAAAGCTGGCGGTCGCAGAAACCTCGTCCTTGCTTTGCTGGCTATCGCTTTTATCTACAGGTCCGCTCATCACTATATCTTGGTTCTGCTGCTTACACGCCCTTAACACGCATCCGGATCGAGTACAGAGAAGTCTGCGCTGTAATAAACAGTGTGTGCCGATCTTTGCCGCCGAAGGTGACGTTTGCCGTCCAGCCTGCGGGTACGTCAATCTGTTCGATTTTTTCACCATCGGGATTGAAGACGGTGACGCCTTTACCCGTAAGATAAACGTTGCCCTGGTTATCAATGGTCATGCCGTCCGAGCCCATCGAGCAAAAGAGCTTCTTGTTTGAAAGCGTGCCATCTGCGTCAATGCTATATACGTAAGTCTTTTTTGCTCCGATGTCGGCCACATAAAGTAGCTTGCCATCGGGCGTGCCGATGATTCCGTTAGGCTGGACCAAGTCGGCAGTGACCCGGATAAGCTCTTTGCGGTCGGGCGTCAGGTAGTACACGTGTTGGCCATCCTGCTGCATCGCGGGGTCGCGGGTCCAATAGGGCCTCTTGTACAGCGGGTCGCTAAAGTAGATGCCCCCGTTGGGGGCGATCCAAAGGTCGTTGGGGCCATTCAACTTTTTGCCCTTGTAGTCCTTAACGAGTACCGTCACTTTGCCCTGCATATCGATCAGCCAAAGCTCGTTATTGAGGTCTGCACAAGCCAGCAGGTTTCCGTCTTTGTCGAAATAAAGCCCGTTAGCTCTTCCTGGGTTTTCGTGAAAGATAGACAACTTGCCGTCCACCGACCACCTGTGAATTCGATTGTTCGGCTGGTCCGTGAAGAAGACATTTCCCTCGGCATCGACAGCCGGGCCTTCCGTAAATTCAAAGCCGCCCGCAAGTTTTTCCAACTTTGCTCCCGGGGCGATAACACTTTGTTTCTCGGCAGCCCTTGCCGGTGTAATGGCTACCAGCTCGATGCCGTTGCCGGTTCCTAAATTGCGAGAGTATTTCTTATCCTGCGGGTTATTCCAGTGCTCGTGGACGCCCAGACTGGGTAGTTTCTTGACGTTATCGGCGTGGTCAGGGTCATAAAATGTCCCTGAAAGCGGATTATCCGCCCGTGCTGCCTCGTGCAGATAGTCGTCAACTCCGCTCTCGCGTGCACGGTCGTATTCGGCGTAGAGAAAGTCAAAGCCCACCGAGTCGACAGCCACGGGGTCCTGCGAGGCCAAAAGGCTGGAAGTCCAGTCGCCGTCAAAGGGCGGCGATTTCCAGCGTCTGGGACCTTTATCCATATCCGTGGGGTGCACGCCACAGTACAGGCCATCGATCAGGTAGAGCACAGTTTTGCCGCCGATGTGAGCGTGTCCCATAAGGTCGACCAGGTTTCTATATATGCCCGTCTTTTTAGAGAAACCGCTTGTGTGCATATCGTAATAACCTTTTTCAGCCGGCCACCTGACCAGCGAGCCATAGTGGTTCTTTGCGCATAGCGTCACGCCCGCGCCGGTATGGGCCTTGAGGTTGGCAAAGTTGACTAAGTAATCCGCCTGGGCAAAAGTCTCCGGGATGTAGTCCTGCTTGCATCCCTGCGGACGACAGCTCCAGTAGAGCGGAACGGCAGATTGTTCCATCTGGACTCGGCCGAATTTGCCGGCATGGTCCATACACACTACGTTCGGAAATTCATTGTGGATGATGTCATAATATTCGTTTGCAAAGTACGCCAAACTATCGCAGATGGCAATGTCGGCTTGTTTAACGCCGACCGTGTTCACCAGTTGGCGCAGCAGAGCGACAAGCATTTGCGGCGACGTATTCATGTAATCTACGGTGCTATCCAGATTGTAGGTGTCCTTATTGACGCCTCCGTGGGTCCAGATAAAGCCGACAAAGTTCACCTTGATAGCGATTTTTTCGCCCCCTTTGTAGCCAACTTCGCCCTTGCCGCGTGCTTTGTTGAGGTATCTAAAAAGCCTGTCCCACGCCGCCGCGTCACTGGCTTGGCCGGTCAGCTCACAAATCGCCCGCGACATCATCTGGCAGACCTGGGCTTGATTAGTATGGCTGCTCTCCCACGGATGGCCATTGCCAGGCCCTTGCCAATCGGTTGCCTCAGGGTCGTGCACCCAGATGACCCGTCCTGGATAGATGCCTTTAGCGAGCCCCATCGCCTGATTTGCCGACTGCGGCTCAGCCAGCGCCAGCTTCTCACCGGTGGCAGCTACGGTCAGCCATACGGCCATAGCGCCCACGGCGATGCAGATTAAGCCCACCAGATACCGTCTACGGGCAAGATTTAGCCTGGCCTTTCTGAATACCACGCTGGCAGCGCCTAAGCCCAGCAGCCAGGCTATGAATCCTGACGCCAGCGGGAAAGCCGCTCGCTGGCACGGATACGTTGCCCGCGAAGGCTTTGGTATCACTCGGATTAGAAACCACATCAGTGACATCAGTCCTGCAATGGGAAATATGTATTTTACCCAGTGATGTTTCTTTTTATGGGCATGACAGCTAACTATCTTAGAATGAGTTGCGTGTGACTTGTCGGTCTTGGGCGGTTTCATTGTTTACCTCCGTAGTTGCTGGCTTGTTTTAGCTTATGTTTACTGCACTATCTTTCTATCAGTGTTTCATCGACCTGCATGCCGAAATGTCTGCCGGCTTTTTCGATGTGGCCGAGCACTTTGTCGCCCGGCTTTAGAGCGGTAATCGAGACCGGCTTGCCATCCGGACTAACCAGCCGAATCGTCTCAGCGTTTTGCATCACCAGGCTTATCGGCTGGCCTTGAGCTTCCGCCTCGATGAGCATCATTGGGCGTTTTTCGATCTTGTTTCTCCCTAAATAGGCGGTTTGGCTTTTGCCTTGACAATTCACCAGCATGACTTCGTCGCCTGCTTTCAGGTCTGCCAGGTATTTAGTTTTTCCGCCCGGCGTTAAAGTATAGGCGTGTACGGCACCGGCGTTGACGCGGAAAGGCCGAGACGCCACGTAAGGGTTCTCGACGGATTCGGAGTGCACCAAAAAAAAGCCCGACGCCGTATTGCCGATGAGGATTCCTTCGCCGAGCGTCATTTGCGTGCAGGTGTCAAGACACGAGCGGTCGCCCATACCAAGCTGCTTGGCGGCTGTGATTGTAGCTATTATTAAGGGAATTTTTTCGCTTATGCCGTGAATGATCTCAGCGGTTTTTTTAATCTCGCTGGGATCAGTGGTATTGAGCAGGACGCCATCTACTCCTTTTTCAAGAATCTCGACCATAAGTTTGGCTTGTTTGCTGTTTTCGACTTGGACCATAATATTTTTGCCTCGCCGGGCGAGCAGATTTTCGATTGGGATAATAGTCCAGTCAAGCATACGAAGGACGGCAATTTTTTCCGGGGGGACTGCGGCGGCTTTGTCTTCGTCGGCTTTGCCCTTAATATCAATGAATTCAACGTCTTTTCCGGGAACGATGTCACCGTATTTTTCGATTGTTTTAATTTTGCCGAGCTGGCGAATGGTCTGGCTGGTTTTTTCGGGCAGGATTACTGCATCAGCACCACTTTCGAGAGCAGCTATGACAACCTCTTTTTTATATGGAACTACATTGATCCATAATTTTTTCATTTTTTATCCTTTATTTCGGTTATATCGCTGCTTTTCAGCTCACGTGGCTTGCCCCATGTGGCTGTTATAAAGCATATTGTCTTGCCTCCGATTTTGCGAAATCGCGGTACCATCGTCAATTCAAGAATTGTTCCATTTTCAAATCTAACCACACAGGGTGCGAGCGGACCGCTGGATGGACCTTGCTCGGGCAGATGGGCTTGCTTTACCTCGATTAGCTCAACCGGCATATTTTCGCTGTACAGTTGCTGCCAATTAACACCTTCGACAGGAGGCCGAAGATTGTTCACAAGCTCCCAGTCCTTTTTTATCACTGCCTGCCAAAATTGTCTGGCTACTTCCTGACTTGCCTGTGCTTGGGTCAGTCCGTCTGCAACGATGCCTGCTTGCGGTGCCGGACCAATAGATTTCAGACATTTCTCAAGGTCAAAGTCAATCAGTTCCCAATACTCCTTTAAATCGGTACAAGGCTCATCTTCTAACATCTCTCGGAGGATGTATCGGTGCTCAGCTCCCGTCAGCACAACCAGCCGTTTCCCAGGATATTGCTTAATGGCCCTGATAATATTGTCGGCCATTATCCTGTTACGTTCGTTCCATTGGTCATCGAAAAAGCGGAGCTTAAACGCGAACGTTTGATAGGCTGGGTATTTTTTCATAATTTCCGGAAGAATAACATTCCATGCGCTA
>Ga0299912_10001755_pt1 | contig 17515 bp, 12 predicted proteins | sample RVTome_2_FD_207667 | JGI IMG/M metagenome (GOLD analysis project Ga0299912, IMG submission 207667) | Soil microbial communities from uranium-contaminated site in the Upper Colorado River Basin, Wyoming, United States - RVT95D214 (version 2) ... | reverse complement strand
ATTATGCAAACATCCTATGGCCACTGGCCCCTCTCATTTTGAAAAAAGTGGATGAGGTGGTGAAGATGGGGATTCCCATCGACATGATTGGGCCTAGCCATGGTCTCATTTGGAGAAAGAACCCCAGCCGAATCATTCAGGCCTATGTGGAATGGAGTCAGGGAAAGGGGAATAGAAAAATCCTGGTCGTCTATGATACGATGTGGGGAAGCACAGAAAATATGGCAAAGGCAATTCTTAAAGGTTTGATAGAGGAAGGGGCTGAGGTAAGGCTCCTCCATCTCAGATCAAATCATCGGAGCGACATCATCGAGGAGATGTTAGAAGCAAAAGGTATCCTTTTAGGATCTCCCACTCTGAACAATGGGATGTTTCCAACGATGGGAGATTTCCTTACCTATATGAGAGGGTTGAGGCCAAAAGGGAAGGTCTTTGGCCTCTTCGGATCGCATGGGTGGGGAGGTGGTGCGATCAAGGAGATAAGAAAGAATCTTGAAGAAAGCAAGTTTGAGGTATGGGAGAAAGAGCTTTCGATTCAATTTCTTCCTAATCAAGAGGAATTAAGAAAGGCCATTGAGTTTGGAAAGGAGTTTGCAAAGAAAATTCTGTGATTTTAGATTGTAGATTGTAGATTGAAATCCCGCCTTTGGCGGGACTGAAATCTGAAATTTTGTAACACTTTAGCTTTTTGAAATGGAATAGAATGACGCCGCCAGTCAGAAATGCTTTCCAAGCTTTAGAATGCGGAATTTCGTATTCTATACCATTGGAAGAAGTTAGTTTAATAGGCTTAGCATTACCTTTGAAGCCATCTGAATCATACGGTAAGAGGTTTCCGCTCTAAAGCTTTCCCAGCATTCCTGACTGGTGGCTTATTGGGATGGTTTTTCAAAGCGCTAAAGTGTTACGAAATTTTATATTATACTATGGCCGAAGACACAGCCCTTTATAATCAAATCGTCATGGATCATTTTACCCATCCGCGAAATATGGGGGAGATCGAGAGCCCGGATGGGGTAGGAGAGGCGACTAATCCGGTTTGTGGGGATACAATGAGGCTCTTTATTAAAGTAGTAGGGAATCGGATCAACGAGGCAAAATTTCTCACCTTTGGATGTAGCGCGGCGATTGCTTCTTCGAGCATCACCACCGAAATGATCAAAGGAAAGACAATCGAAGAGGCCCTCGCGATTTCGAACGAAATGGTGACGGATGCTCTCGGCGGCCTTCCACCTATCAAGATCCACTGTTCTGTTTTGGCTGAGAAAGCCATCAAAGCTGTTGTTTTTGATTATCAGAAAAGGCGCCCCTCCCACTCTCCCCAGGAGACTGTGTCATAATTGGTATTTTGTCACCCTTCATTTCAGGGTCTCGTAAGTGTTTGATTCTATTAGATGCTGAAACAAGCCTGATCTCCATCAGTCCAAGGTTCAGCATGACATTTTTCACTTTTCCCCCTTTGCGACACAGTCTTAGCGGGGAGAGGGATGGGGTGAGGGGACTATCTCAGAATAGGGAGGACTGAAACGATGATCGAAAGGGAGTCTGCTCTCCATTTATTAAGAAGCGTCCTTCAGGATTCCCCTGCCGATCAAACAGAGGCCCTTCTGTTAACAGAGGACTCTTCGCTTACCCGCTTTGCCAACTCTGCAATTCACCAACATGTGGCAGAGAGAAACCAGGTGTTAGTTCTCCGGGTGATTTTGGGGAAGAAAATTGCCGTAGTTACAACAAATATTTTTAATCCATCTTCGGTGAAAAAATCTCTCAAAAAGGCGATTGCCCTAGCAAAAGTTCAACATCCGAATGAAGAATTCATCTCGTTGCCGGAGCCAAGATCTATCCCCCTAATAGAAACGTTTTCTAAGGACATTCAACGCCTCACTCCGGACAAAAAAGTAAAAATGATCAAAGAGATTTTGACCCTTGTGAAGGAGAAGGGATTCAAGGCCTCGGGTGCCTTTTCTAACGGAGATGTTGAACTGGCAGTAGTCAACTCCTTAGGAGTGGAGGCCTATCAGAGATTCTCAGACCTCTTTTTTCACCTTATTGTAGAGGATGGAGCAAGTTCTGGTTATGCCGGGTTTGTTTCAAGGGATGTAGATCCATTCAACCTCTCTCCCTTAGCCAAAGAGGCGATCGAAAAGGCATCGAGGGGGGAACCGATTCAGATTGAACCTGGAGAGTATGAGGTTATTTTAGAACCCTACGCCGTTAGCGAACTTCTGTCCTTTTTAGGCTACCTCGGCTTTCATTCATTGGCCGTTCAGGAGGGGAGAAGCTTTTTCTGTAATGAATTTGGCAAAAAGATGGTAGACGAAAAAGTAACAATCTACGATGATGGACTCGATCCGGAAGGCTTGCGGGTCCCTTTTGACTTCGAAGGCGTACCAAAGCAGAAGGTGATCTTCTTCGAAGAAGGAGTTGCAAAAGAGGTGACCTACGATTCCTTTACAGCAGGAAGAGAAGGAAAGGGTTCTACCGGACACGGCCTTATCGCACCCAATACCGCAGGTCCTATTCCTATCAACCTCTTCATGAAGGGAGGAAATTCCTCCTTAGATGAGATGATCCGTTCCGTTCGAAAGGGAATCTACGTGACCCGATTCCATTACACCAATGTGGTCGAGCCAATGAGGGCCGTCATTACCGGGATGACACGGGATGGGACTTTTTTGATTGAAGAGGGTCAGATCAAAAAACCAATCAAAAATCTGAGGTTTACAGAATCGATCCTAAGAACCCTTTCCCGAGTGAGCGCCATCTCGAAGGAAAGAAGGGTTTGTTCCGAAGGGACCGTTTATTCAAGGCGCTTTGTGACAGGCACGGTCGCACCAGCCATCAAGGTGGATGGATTCAACTTTTCAGGGGTCTCTGTGCTGTAACCGTTTTTTATCCATTTTCCCTCTCCCCAATGGGTAGAGGAAGATAAGGATTAAGAGTAAATTTGTAGGGATTTTATGAAAACACTTATCCTAAATATCCTTGATCTCGCTAAATTGAAGGGTGCGGATTATGCCGACATCCGAATTGTACGTCGTCAGAATGAAGAGATTGAAGTGAAGAATGGCAAGGTGGAGGCTTTGACCAGCGATGAGGATTTCGGCTTCGGCATCAGGATTCTCATAAAGGGTGCGTGGGGATTTGCGTGCAGTTCAAAAGTGGCGAAGCGAGAGATGGAGACAGTCTTCGGAAGGGCATTGAAGATTGCCAAAGCCAGTTCAAAGGTGAAAGGGAAAGAGATCGTTTTCCCATCCTCTCCTCCAAGGGTAGATGTATATGGAACCCCAGTCTCTATCGACCCATTTGATGTGGTTCCTGAAAGAAAAATCGATCTTCTCCTCAAGGCTGATGAGATCATCCGCAGGAACAAGAAGGTGAAAATTTCGGAGGCCTTTTTGGGATCTTATAAAACAGAGAAGACATTTGCCTCGACAGAGGGTTCCTATATTGAACAGGAGATTGTGGAATGTGGGGCAGGCATTGCAGCCACGGCCATTGAAGGAGGAGAGGTTCAAGTTCGATCCTATCCCAACTCCTTTCGGGGAAATTTTGCAACGAAGGGATATGAATGGATTGAAGAGTTAGCACTCGAGCATCATGCCCAAAGGGTGGCGGACGAAGCCGAACAACTTCTCTCAGCAAAACCCTGTCCGTCTAAGATTACAACCCTCATATTGGATAGTTCCCAATTGGCCCTTCAGATTCACGAATCGATTGGCCATCCCATTGAGCTGGATCGGATTCTTGGGACAGAAGCGAGTTATGCAGGGACCAGTTTCCTAAGACCCGAGATGGTTGGCCATCTTAAATATGGGTCCGAAATGGTAAATATTGTGGCAGATGCTACGTATCCAGGGGGGTTGGGAACCTTCGGTTACGATGACGAAGGAATAGAGGCCAAGGGATTTCCGATTATCTCCCAGGGGATCTTAGTCAATCTATTGACATCAAGAGAGACTGCTCACTACTTAGGAAAGGAAAGCAATGGGACGATGAGGGCGGATGGTTGGAACCGGATTCCTCTGATCCGGATGACAAATATCAGCATCGAACCTGGAGAATGGACCTTGGAGGGGATGATCGCTGATACAGAAGAGGGACTTTTTTTAAGTACTAATCGAAGTTGGTCGATTGATGACAAGAGGATCAACTTCCAGTTCGGGACTGAGATTGGATGGGAGATTAAAGGGGGGAAGCTTGGAGATATTGTGAAGAATCCTACCTATACCGGAATTACTCTTAAGTTTTGGAATTCCTGTGATGCCATTGGGAGTCGAGATCACTGGCAGATGTGGGGAACGCCCAACTGTGGAAAAGGAGAACCAGGTCAGGTGGCTCATGTGGGACACGGTGCAGCGCCAGCAAGGTTCAGAAATATTCAAGTAGGAGTGATGAAATAGAATAAAGATAGGGAGAAGGGGAGATAGGGTGATAGGGTGAAAAAAACACACAAAATGCAAAGTTTGGAAAATGAATGATTAAATTCCCCCGATATTGTTTTTCTACTCCGAACTCCCAACTCTAAACTTTTTTATTTGACCATCTTTTTCATTTTGTCTATTTGAGCCTTTATTCGCTCCGATCTCTCGCTTCGGGGATCTACCTTTAGGTATTCTTCCCAGGCATTGATGGCTCCCTTAATATCCTGTTTGTCATGGAGCAGAACAAGACCCATGTTGTATCGACTATTAATATGCTTAGGATCGCTTTGAGCCGCCTTTCTGAATTCTTCAAGGGCCCGATCAAATTCTCCTAACTTTCTAAACATGATCCCCATATCTGTTCTCACATCTGCATTGTCAGGTTTCACAACAAGATATTGACTATAGGCCTCAATGGCCTCTCGGGGTTGATCGCTATCAAAATAGAGATTTCCCAGCTCGATCCAGGCAGGTAGATTCTTTGGGTCTTTCTTGACAATATCCTTTAGTGTTTGGATCTTCAACGAAAGCTCTGCTGGAGGAGGGCCTGGAGGGGTAGGTATTGGAGCCATCTGGGGAAGCATTTGGGGTTTTTGCATCATCGCCGCCTTTTCTCCCCCTCCTTTAACTTTCAGGATCGCAATAGTTGCCCCGGAGACAAATCCGACCAGAAATGCAACTACAATAGCAAGAATGGCTGTCTCTTTTTTCATTTTGCTTTTCTCCTCGCAAAAAAAATTTTACCCTAATTGATTCAATTAATCAAATGATTCGCAACGGTTTTGAATGGTCAAGAACGAAATCCTCACGAAGGGTCTTTGCATCTGGGGGGAGAATCATGTCGAACAGAAAAATTAGTAAAAAAATAGGAGGAGAGTCGTCGTCCTGTCGGGCTCTCCTTCTTGTATTGCTCTACCTCATTAAAAGAATCGCACAATTATGGTCTAATGGAGTTGAACATTGCTGGAAACAGGAACTTGTGAATCCGCGATCAGTCTGCCGGTCATCGAGAACTGGCCAGCCCAATACTCAGGAGAACGCGATGTCTCATTTACCTCGAAGTAGTAGCCTCCAAGGGTTTTGAAAATTGCGCTTGTTAAAACCCCGTTTCGCTCATATCCACGGATTCGAGCCGTGAACCCAACCGATAAATCACCGGTTACCTGAGACCAGCATAGGAAGTCCAGATCACTGTTACCGATTTTGAGGATTATCACACACCTTTTGGACCGTCTATCGATCCATAGGGGTAAGTAGGAGGAAGATTTAAGACGGCACTGATATTGATTTTCCAATCCGAGCCTGTTAAAAATGATTGTCTGTTAAGGTGGGGTGTTAACTGATCATTCTCGTTATTTGAGCTCTTCAAACTTGTAAGCTTGATCGTCCAGGATCCCCTACTTCCAAACGAAGAGTCAAAAGCAAAAATTCGGAAAATCGAGTGAATCCTATCTTTCGTCCCGGTTCATTGGTCTTCAAGGTTATTTGCGTCACCAGTTTGATTCTGATCATTGCCATTTCCTCCAGCGCCTGGCTGGATATCACCCTTCACGAGGAAAGCATAAAAAAGCTTACTTACGAGAAGACAAAGATCATCTCAGAATTCATTGAGAAGAATGTTATACGGGCGATGGAAAGGGGGAAGCATTTTGACATCCATCAGATTTTGAAGAGTTTTACCGTCTACAGGGGGATTTGGAAAATCAATCTGTTTCGACCCGATGGAATCGTCAAAGCCTCAACCCATGATGAAGAATTAGATAGGAATATTGGGGATGTTGATTACTATTTGAAAAACCAGTACTTTGTTCGGGAAGAGACAGTTCGCGATGAGAGTGGGAAAAAGGTTAAAGAGAGGATCTATTACTTTAATAACCCTATTCTGAACAAACCCGAGTGCTTCCATTGTCACCGCGGAGAAGAAAGGATTATTGGAATTCTGACGGTGGCCAATTCCCTAAAAGATATGGATGAGGAGATTTCAAAAGCGAAAAGAGATTCTCTGATCATTGCCACGATCACCATTGGGTCTCTGTCTTTGGTGTTGGGCCTTCTATTTCTGAGATTCATCAATCTCCCCATTATAAAATTAGTCGACGCGATGAAAAAGGTGAAGTCTGGTGATCTCACAGTGACGGTCGATCTTGGAAGAAAAGATGAAATGGGCAGGCTGGCCGAAAATCTCAACGCCATGATTCAGAAGCTCGATTCGGCAAGGAGGGAGGCTGAGCGGTTTCATCACGAACAGGTGAAGAGAGCTGATCGAATGGCATCTATTGGAGAGCTGGCATCAGGGATTGCCCATGAAATTAGAAACCCACTGGCAGGTATTCAAGGCGCCATACAGATCCTGGCTGAGGATTTCTCCAAGCAGGATAGTCGAAGACAGGTCACCGATGAGATTCAAAAGCAGATTAAGAAATTGGAACGATTGGTGAAGGACATGCTCAACTTCGTCAAACCTGTTCCTTCGAACTATTTGCCTACCGATATCAATGAGCTGGTCGATAAAGTCCTCTCTTTCTTTCTGACTCAACGTGGGAGACCAGACGACTTCAATATCGAAAAGAGATTTTTCTTGCCTTTGCCAAAGATCATGATTGATCCCAATTCCATGGAGCAAGCCTTTCTTAACATTATTCTCAATGCGAAAAATGCGACGCCAAGGGGCGGGAACTTCACGGTCTCCACCTTTCCACTCACCCAAAAAGTAAATGGTGGGGATGAGGTCAAAGAGGTTCAGATTATTTTCGAGGATACTGGCGTGGGTATTTCAAAAGACAATCTTCTAAAAATCTTTAGTCCCTTCTTCTCAACCCGTTCAGATGGAACGGGTTTGGGATTGTCCATAACAAAGAATATCGTTGAAGAGCATGGGGGAGATATAAGGGTGGAGAGCCAGGTTGATGTGGGGACGAGATTTACCATCACCCTTCCAGTCATGAAACAATAATAATCGTGTCCGTATCCGTTCTCCGTGCCCGGACATGTGACACGCAACTCGGACACGGATTTTGATGGAAAAAATGGCTGAAGAGAGAATTTTGGTTGTCGACGATGAATACCTTATCCGTTGGACCCTTGAGCAGAACTTGACCAAAGAGGGTTATGAAGTTCTCGTCGCCGAAACGGGTGAGGAAGCCCTGGAAAAGGTGGAACAGGAGGCCTTGGATCTGGTACTGCTTGACATCAAATTGCCGGGGATGGACGGCTACGAAGTCCTCGAGAGATTACTTGAGAAGGACCGGGATGTCGTTCCCATCATGATTACGGCCTTCGACGATGTCGAAAGGGTGGTCAAGGCAATGAGGTTGGGTGCGTTTGACTATATCACTAAGCCCTTCGACTTTGATAGAGTCCGGCTATCCATCCAGAAGGCATTGGAGGCGTCTCAGATCAAAAGGGAGGTGAAATACCTTAGGGAGGAGCATAAGGAGCGATTTGGTTATGACAACATCATCGGTGTTAGTTCTGCGATGACGGAAATCCTTCGTATGACAGAAAGATTGGCCCAGAGCGACGCTTCGACTATCTTGATTCAAGGTGAGAGCGGAACAGGGAAGGAGTTGATCGCCCATGCAATCCATTACCGTAGTAAAAGGAAACATATGCCCTTTGTCACCGTCAATTGTGCGGGGTTTGCAGAACACCTGTTGGAGAATGAGCTCTGTGGTCATGAAAAAGGGGCCTTCACCGATGCGAAGGAAGTGAAGAAAGGGTTGTTTGAGGTCGCTGACGGAGGGACATTGTTTCTTGATGAGATCGGGGATATGAATCAGAATCTCCAGGCAAAAATCTTGAGACTCGTTGAACAGAGGAACTTCCGTAGAATGGGTGGGATAAAGGACATCCAGGTGGATGTGAGAATCATCACTGCTACGAACAAGGATTTGGCGAAGCTGAAAGAGGAAGGGAAATTTCGAGAGGATCTTTTCTACAGGATCAATGTTATCTCACTTAAGATTCCGCCTCTCCGGGAGAGACGTGAGGATATTCTTCCTCTGACGAAATATTTCGTACAAAAGTATAATGGCGAATTCCATAAGGGTGTTCAGAAAATTTCAAAAGGAGTGCAGGATTTTCTCATGGAGTACAATTGGCCCGGTAATGTGCGAGAACTGGAAAATGTTATTGAAAGGGCGATGATCCTTGGGGATGGAGATACCTTTCTCATGGAACATCTACCCATGGAGATTCTTGGCCAGGCTTCACGACAGGGAGGGGTCATTGAGGGGATTCGAATCACCCCTGAAGGTATTTCTTTAGAAAAGGTCGAAGAGGCCCTCGTGAGACAAGCCCTCAAGATGACCAGTGGGAATCAAACAAGGGCAGCCAAACTCTTAGATATCAGTCGAGATGCCCTCCGATATCGAATGCAAAAGTTCGGCATCATTTAACCCTATCCACATCGTGCATAGAGTCCAATCGACATAGGCTCACAGTTACTTTTTTTCCCCAAAGAGTCTCGGGAGGAAGGTTCACAGTCTCAAAACAAATCCTCTTTCACCCTTTGAATGCAGCTTATTGAGTAAAAATCCGCAGGGAGGTGTGGGATTTTTCGATAGAGGGTGGCTTTTTTGGGAACTCAATAGAATTCATCTAAAAAATGGGCACCGCAAAAATTTCCTTTTTTTTTGAATAGATTGAATTTTAAGGATTTTTTTGATCTGTTAAGTGAATGTTTTTTCCAAGGAGGGATAGAGGGATTTTGGAACGAAAATTGCTGTAAGAATTGTTTAATAATTTCTATGCTAAAAGTGACAGGTATATTTCATTGTACAATGAGGGGATAAAATACAGTATTTTTTAACCTAAAATAAGGGTTTTACCGTATTTACTTATAAGGTCAATTTTAGTAGCTTTTAAAATCATTCTGTTTTAAAGGCCAAATTCTAAGGAGGAGGGAAGTATGAAGGTTCGACCTAATATTAAATGGATTTTGATGCTCTCCTTTTTTCTGATAATCGCTGCTTTTGTGGGGGCAAGAAATGCTGCTGCTGCGGCGGGATTTGTAGGTACCCAGACCTGCATTGACTGCCATCAAAACTGGTTGGATAACAACCCGTCCATCGAAGATACTTTATCAGGAGATGTCAGTGTCGATTACCTCCCCGTGAACCTATCCTCGACTCGAGCTGGAGATCCCTTTTATACAATCGCAGAAGGGTTTATCAGTTCTCTCCACTACACACCATCTTCTGATCCCACTGCAAAAGATTTTGTGAGTTGTGAGAGCTGTCATGGAAGCGGGCTTGCCCATTATGGGATGGGAGCAATCCCTGTTTCAATACCGCAGTCCAAGACATGTGCCAATTGCCATAACAGCAAGTACTCCGAATATTTATTGACCTCCCACGCAAACCAAAATAACAAACCCCCAAAATATTTCGATCAGAACAATAAAGGATTGATACAAGCGACGGCTAATATCACTTCCAGCCCGAGAGAAAAGGTATCTCTATTTAAATCGAACCAAACAAGTATTGTGACGAAGAACGAGCGGATCGAAGAATGCAGTGTCTGCCACAATTATGCTCTGCAGTATCCTCAGTATAGGAAGAAGATTGCTCAGGGTAATTTTCTGAAGCCACAAGTGAGCTGCGGGGCTTGCCACGATTCTCACATCGTTGGACCCAATGGGAAGCAACCCGCAATCGTGGACACTACGGTGCAAGTGACGGGGATAACCGGTACTAATGTCACAGCCGTCACGCCGGTCGAAGGCCGAGAAATTTTCTATGTAAATAATAAACCTTATAAAATTGATAATAATGGTGCACAAGACACAGTAAATGGCGTTTGGACTCGGGGATCAGCATTCAATCGACCCCAACCCGTCATTGTTCAGGGTACTGGGATCGTGAGTAATAGCAGCAATGGTGTCGGCGACGTATTCAGATATACAACAGGAGGATTTCTTTTTGCTGTTCGGTCTGGGGATACCCTGTTAATTTCTGGTAAAGCATCGGCCACGGTCAATCTTCCAGCCGATGCATTGAATGCAGGAGCCCCAGTCACAGCAGAGGCAACTCTGGATAGAGCAGGATTCCTTATCCATACCGTACAAAGCGATGAAAATATCGTTGTCGGGACGTTCGATCAGACTCTCATTCTTGAATCTCGTGAAGATCCGGCCAGAGACCAGCTTGTCGCTCAATTGGGAACTGACAAGATAGGCATTGTTGCAAAGGTTCCAGTGACTTACAAGAAGGCCACAGGAACAGGAATCCTGAATGTTTTTGTTCCTTTCAATGGGACGGTTAACTTCGAAATCCGGGATATGAGAACCAATACAGAGACACTCTGTCAAAGCTGCCATACTCAAGGGAAGCATAAGTATACAGAATGGGGAAAGAAGAAGGATGGAACGTTCGTTGATTTGAGGCTGACTCACAATATTAATATCGGAGGTCAGTACCGCACAAGTGGTCATGCGGATAGGGAGGCAATACCTTTTTTAGAGTTCAGCTCCTTTGAATATGGTTCTTCCCACCAACCGACCTACCCATTTGACATGAGCATCAGTGGATCGGGTGGAGTGAACAGCCTCAGAAACAAGAGTAACAGCGCTTACAAATTGACCCAGACTCCAAATCCCGCAAATGTCTATCTTGGGGCTGCCAATCTTACTAACCAAGTGGTTTTGATCAACAATTACGCCTGCAACCAGTGCCACCATGGGTTAGGAGCTATCGATTATATGAAAGACCGCCAAGGTACTTCGAGTGCTCAGGTCTTATGGGGGGATGCCACGGTTGTCTGTATCACTTGTCACGAAACACACCAAGATTCCAACCGTTCCGGAAAGAACGTACGTGTACCTGTTAAACTCTCATTCAATTCTCGATTTGTAGACACTGCAAAGAACCCAAGGGGCGGTATCAATAAATTCATGGATGGGACGGATATTCCTACGAATGTAGGTAATGGCCTCATTTGTCTGTTCTGCCATCAGGGACGAGAGAGTGGGTTAACGGTATACCTTGCCATTAAGGGGAAGGTCGATCCGTACACCCAACCCAATCAGGTGATCGATGCTGTTAATGGTGTTAGCTTCATCAACCCTCATTACCTTGATGGAGGTTCAATTGTCTGGAGCAGAAATGCGTGGGAGTTCTTCTCCGAGGGGGCCCCACAACCCTATTCAACAGGTATTGCGGACCACCAGCAACTCAACTGCATAGGATGTCATATGGGCGAGGCCAGCACTGACAATTTGGAAGGGGGCCATACCTGGAAACCGAGAGTAGAAACCTGCCAGCAGTGTCATGTAAAAAGCAATGGAGAAGCTATCAACAATTTCTCTGATATCCCTGCTTCCGCTGACTATGACGGAGATGGCACGCCTAGGACGACCTTTCAGGAGATAGGGACAGTCAGTGCCGATGGATCGACTGGTACTGGATTGTTTGGCCAGCTTTTGGCCGCCCTTAATGCAAAGGGGATTTTCTACCAGCCAGACAGTTACCCTTACTTTTTTAATGCAACAGGTGGACAATTCAAGGCATTCACATCTAATACGCTCGCGGCCTCTTTCAACCTAGCCTGGGCATGGAAGGCCGGAAATTGTACCTATTATCATAACGCTTTTTATATTGTTCAAATCCTTCAGGATTCTTTGAAGGCTTTAGGAGTGACGCCCACAGGGGTTCGACCTTCAACGGACCGGAACGCAACCGATTATCGAAAGATTGTTGTTAACCCATAATGTTCACCCCCACCCTATCCCTCCCCCGTTAAAGGGGGAGGGCATAACTCTTTCTTCCGTTCTAGATAAGGCATGCGTTGGAGGAGAATGGGTGGACTTCATTAAGGAGGATACCGAACAAATATTTGACGGAGGAGACATTTATGAGTCGGAGTAAATACTTGGCGGTGTTCATGATCGCTTTTGTTATTGCGGTATCCTTCATTTCTATTGCATCTTTCGGTCAGGGGAAGGAGAAGGTTCAAAAGGAAGGCTATGTGGGACCTGAGACTTGCAAAGAGTGTCATCCGGATCTATATGAAGGCTTCAAGAAAGATAATCCTCATTGGAGGAATATATTAGACCCCAAGGTTCCATCGGATGAGAAAGGTTGTGAATCTTGCCATGGTCCAGGTGGGAAACATGCTGAGGCAGAAGGAGAGGGATTCATTTTCTCCTTTAAAAACAAAAATTCAGTAGTGCAATCTGATGTCTGCCTTAAATGTCATCAGAAGCAGAAGGAATTATTTCAGTTCAGAAGGGGAGTTCATCAACTAAGTGCCCTTGGCTGTAATGACTGCCATCAAATTCATGGGACCCAGGTCACCCAAAACCTTTTGAAAGCAAAAGAGACTGATCTCTGTTTCTCCTGCCATGGGGACATCAAGGCCAAATTTTATCTTCCAAACAATCATCGGGTCATCCAAGGGGCATTGAAATGCTCTGACTGTCATACACCCCACGGAAGCCGTGATCGCGCCAGCCTGAGAAAAATAAACAAATTCGACACCGACGTTTGCTATAAATGTCACCCTGAGAAGCAAGGCCCGTGGATTTTTGAACATGGGGCACAGAAGTTCGAAGGGTGCAACGTTTGCCACTATCCTCATGGATCTCCCAACAAATTCCTTCTGATCCGCCGCGATGTTCGGATCCTTTGTATAGAATGTCACGGTCAAGCTCATTTCCCAAGATTTTCGTGTGTCAATTGTCATAATCAGATCCATGGGTCTAATTTTAGTAGCCGGTTCTTGCAGTGAGAAAGGGGGAAAGGATGAGAGGATCTTTTGCCAAAGCTATTCTTGTGGTATGCTGCATTTCCTTTTTCCACCTTTTTGCAGTCGACAACGTAAGGGCACAAGATTCCGGATTAACATTTGGAGGCTTCCAGTGGAACGGGGCCATTGAGCTCGGTTACCGGTTCACTGATATTGATGGTAATCGAAACCGGTATAAAGAAGACGTCAACCTGATGCAAGGGCTAAGGCTTTTCGATTTTAGCCTTTTTGGGAAGAACCTTGAACCAGGCAAAGGCTGGGTCGATTACCTCAGCTTGACCGGAAGAGACGTGGGAGACCCTTTCCCTGCAGCTCGGTTAGAGGTGAAGAAGAACAAATTGTATGACTTCGTTGCGACTTACAATCAATACCATTACTGGTACAACCGGGAAGATAACTTTTGGCTGACGGATAACCATGATTTCAGCAGCAAGTTCACCGTCGAGACTATCAACTTGTCCGTGTTCCCCAAGGACGACTTCCGATTGAACCTTGGTTACAGACACTGGTCAAGGGGTGGAGATGCCGGGGTTCCCAGACTCACCCTGCCGTATGCTCTTCCACAAGATTTAAAGGAGGGGATGAATGAGTATTCGATCTCAGCCGATTTTCCGATCGGAGGTTGGGATTTTCATATCAAAGAAAGCTTCTGGAATTTGCACAACAAAGACAAGATCGAGGTACCCCAGTTTTTTGAAGATCGAAGCGAGAACATGAATACGTTTGTGAGCACGGTTAAGGCACATACCCGGTTCGGAGAACGATGGGATTTTGACGGAGCCTTTGTATATGCCCACTCGAATGGATGGTCGAGTATCAGCACAGCCCCTGAAATTGGCATCCGTTCTGGAAACGGAGATGTTCAATACGATACTTTTGTTGGAGAACTGGGATTGAGTTACCTGATTAAGAAAGACTTGATCCTTCATGCTGACTATCGGTTCCATACCTATGATCAAGACGGTCGTACGAATACCGATCCGTTCCTATCGGCAAGTGGCGTGAATGCATATACACGTTATAACTTGATGGCTCATACGGGAACCTTACAGCTGCAATATATGCCGCTGAACAACCTCGAATTGAGGGGTGGTTACCAATTTCAATACCGGGATATCGATGGGGAATTTTTAGGGTTTTCCCCCGTATTTTCCGGGGCTGAACATCCAGCAAATACAACGCAGTGGACTAACGGATGGGTAGGCTCCATTAACTGGAAACCCTACAAATTCTTAAACGTCTTTGGAGAATATAAGGGGGCCAATACAAGTGACCCCTACACTTGGATTTCCCCTGATAGTACGAATATCGCCAGGCTTAAAATCAAATATGACACCCCTCTTGAGAACTTGAGCTTAAAGGGAAGCTTTTCGTGGAGGAGAAGGGTGAACACCGATCAGAACTATGGTGTGGATGCCAAAGATTATACGCTCGCAGCAACCTATCAACCTGTTTTTCTCACCAAATTTACCCTCGATGCCTCATTCACCTATGAAAACATCCAGGATAAGAAAGATCTATTCCATGTCATCCCCTTCTCATTCGCGACCTTCAATTTCGACTCTGATGCTTTGATTTATTCAGCGGGAATGAGCTATGAGGGGATTTACAAAGGGTTGGGAGCTAGACTGAATGGCAGTTATGCGAAAACATGGAAAGAGAACAGTCAGCGTTATGCAGATGCAGTTCTGAGCTTCTGGTACAAGAATAAATGGGTGACACCCATCCTGACCCTGGAGAGGACTTACTTACATGATCACGTCAACCGACACGACAGTTTTGCTGCCAACCTCTTAACGTTCTCGCTAAGAAAAGAGTTCTAAAAAAACACTCCTTCCCAGGTTCTTTTTTCTCTTTCCTTTGTAAAGAAAAATCCCTTGGCATTTTTCCCCTACATGTGGTAAATTTTTATCTATCCTTTCTGGAGGTATGATGATGAGATGTTATGTCTGTGCAAAGCAAGGGGTCGATAAGGAGGCTGTGGCCATCTGCATTGTCTGCGGAATGGGACTCTGCCTGGGACACTCATTTAAGGAAGAGTTATTGGTGAGGGATGTGATCGATTGGGGTTTTGGAGAGGAACGGATCAAGTACCCTCATACCTTGCCCAGGTTTATCTGCGCCGAATGCAAATTGGCCATTGAGCAAAGGAAGAAAGTGGAAAGGAAATAGAAAGTTCGGAGTTCGGAGCTCGGGGTTCGGAGTCAAGAATCAATAAGTTAAAGACTATGTAAGGGTAGGTTTTTTTAAAAAAATGTCCTCCTTTTTCGGTAATGGAGGTATGGAAAAAAAGTGTTTTTTTCTCATGGGATTATCAATTCAATAATGATGAAGTCGCTAAAAGTTTAGTTTTGTCATCCTGAACGAAGTGAAGGATCTAAAACAGATCGATTTGATTAGATTCTTCGCTCCGCTCAGAATGACAGGGTGCCGTTGGTCGACTTTTTACGAATTTACCGAAAATAAAAAATCTATGAAGAAAAAGATTTTGGTAGTTGAGGATGAGGAAGGGCTGAGGCTCCTCTATGAAGAGGAACTGAAAGCAGAAGGGTATGAAGTTATCACTGCGAGGAATGGGAGAGAGGCCATTCAACAATTGGAGGTGGAGAAGCCCGATTTAATCATCCTCGACATCGTTATGCCGGTGATGGATGGGATGGAGGCCCTTGGCCGTATTCTCGGGAAGGAGCGAAAGATCCCTATCATCCTCAATACCTCTTATTCTGGGTATCAACAGGAGTTCATGAGCTGGGCAGCGGATGCCTATCTGACGAAGTCGATAGATCTCAGTGAGCTGAAAAATAAGGTGAGAGAACTCTTAGAAAAAAGGTAAGACAAGGTGATGAAAGTCCTGGCGATGGTCTTAGCCGGCGGTCGAGGAGAGAGACTCTATCCCCTTACCAGGGATCGGGCCAAACCGGCAGTGGCTTTTGGCGGGATTTATCGTATCATCGACTTCAGCCTCTCCAATTGTATCAATTCTGACATTCGCCGCATCTACGTCATCACTCAATATAAATCGATCTCCCTTCATCGCCATATCCAATTTGGGTGGAATATCCTTTCAGCTCCCTTGGGCGAATTCATCGAGATTATTCCAGCCCAGCAGAGGATCGATGAACACTGGTATCAGGGGACAGCCGATGCGATTTTCCAAAATATCTATACCTTACAGCAAGAGAGGCCTGACCTTGTTCTTATCTTGTCTGGAGATCACATCTATAAGATGGACTATCAGAAGATGATCGCCTTCCACTTGGAGAAGGGCGCTGATCTGACCGTGGCAGCTATCCGGATGGGACGAGAACAGTCTCGCGAGTTTGGTGTGATCGAGGTCGACAGGGATTGGCGAATCAGTGGATTTGAAGAGAAGCCTGAAGAGCCAAAGACCATCCCGGGAGACCCAGAAAGGATCCTGGCCTCCATGGGAGTCTATGTCTTCAATATGGAGCTATTGGTGAAGCGGTTGATCGAAGATACTCGATCTGATTCGACTCACGATTTTGGCAGGGACATCATTCCTTTGATGATCGAAAAGGATCAGGTCTTTGCGTTCGATTTCAGACAGGGAGATCGAGGTGGAGTGGGATATTGGAGGGATGTGGGGACGATCGATGCCTACTTCGAGGTGAACATGGATCTGGTTTCTGTCACCCCGCAGCTTAATCTCTACGATTCTCAATGGCCCATCCTAACCTACCAATTCGCTTATCCGCCTGCCAAAACAGTCTGGGCAGAAGATGCGAGGATGGGAACAGCCCTCAACTCCATCATCTCGAATGGGTGCATCATCAGTGGAGGAAGTGTCAAGAGATCGATCCTTTCACCGAGAGTGATGATTCATAGTTATGCGGAGATCGAGGATTCCATTCTTCTGGAGGGGGTTGACGTCGGAAGATATGCGAAAATCCGGAGGTCGATCATCGATAAGGAAGTTCAGATCCCCCAGGGGATGGAGATCGGTTTCAATTTGGATGAGGATGCAAAACGTTTCACGGTGACGGGCTCCGGCATTGTCGTGGTTCCCAAAGGGATCAGGCTCTAATAAAAACATTACAGAGATAAGATTTAAGATTGAGAATCTCAAATCTTAAATGTTTCTAATGAATCAGGACACCATTATCTCATCAAAAGCCTCAACGATCGCTTGCGCAAACTCGGGGGTGTCAAGGTCAATATCCACCTCCCTGACCTCGATATCACGTTTTAGCTGTTTCTTTAGCTCATCAACAAAGGATCTATCCAGCTCCGTATTATAGAAATCCGTCCCCCTTCTATCTAATGATGACCATCCACCCAGAGGAATTAAGACCTTCACCGGACCCAGCGACTTATTTAGTTTCTCT
>Ga0299912_10001753_pt1 | contig 17517 bp, 19 predicted proteins | sample RVTome_2_FD_207667 | JGI IMG/M metagenome (GOLD analysis project Ga0299912, IMG submission 207667) | Soil microbial communities from uranium-contaminated site in the Upper Colorado River Basin, Wyoming, United States - RVT95D214 (version 2) ... | reverse complement strand
CCGAGGACGACCACGAGAACCGTGACCAGGAATGCGCGCGCGGCATGCCCCGACGGGAACGAATGCGGGTCGGTCGAGCGGTAGATCCGCCCCCACTCGCCGGCCGGGCGTCGCCGACGCACGAGCAGCTTGGTCCCCATCACGATGATGGCCAGCCCGGCGATACCGGCGACGAGGGTGATCGCCCAGGTCTTGGCGGCGGAATCGCCTCCCAGGAAGACGGCCCCCAGTCCGATTCCCCAGAACCAGGAATCTCCGGAGTGCGCCACGATGGCGGCCAGGGTCCGTAATCTGCCCTGACGGTCTTCCAGGCGCAAGCGCCGGGACCATTCATCATCCAGGTGTAAGAGCGAGGTGGCGCTCACGCGTGCGATGCCTTCCTCCTCGCCAGATACTCTCGAACTATGTCCAGCTGATGGGGCTTGTCGACGTCCATACCAATCTCGGCATAGGGGCTGAGATGAACCTTACCCCGAAACCCGAGTTTATGTTCCGCCATGCGCTCCGCCCTCTCGAGGGTAAGCTGGCGTGTCAGCAGCAGGAAGGCGACGTCGAGGCCGACGAGGGCAGCCTGCTTCAAGGCGCTCTTACGCGCCGCCAGCAGCCTCTCCCACAAGGCCTCATCCGTAGCCAGCGACAGGCTGCCGCCATGGATGTCGGCGCTGCAGAAATCCAACCCCTTGAAATGCACATAGGAGCGGTGCGAGCCGGGAAAAGCTGCCTCCATAGTGGAGCGGTCGATGATCGCATAGTCCAGGTCGGCGACGGAGTTGCGGATGGCGTCCACGCGCCAATCAACCATCTCGGAAGTCATCGCCGGGATATCCGAGGAGGACACCACAACTTGCGTAGCGTCCGGATGCGCGGCAGCCACTCGGGCCATGGAGACTCGGACATTGCGCAGCATGCTCCCCTGGTCGGGGATGTAGTGCATGGGTCGGGTGCACGTCAGCCCGGCCTCCGGCCCCAGGCTGACCAGGAAGACCTCCCCGATGCTCGACGCCCCGCCCAGCGCGTCCAGGACCCACTGCACCATGGGCTTGCCTTCGATCTCGAGCAGCGCCTTCGGCAGGCCGCGCGTCAGGGGGTAAAGCGGCTCGCCCTCGATCGGGATTCCCCCGGCCGTCACAATCACATCCATGGTCAGCCTCCTGAGGTGCGCGCGCCTGCGGGACGAGATCGGAAAGTCGTCAACGGAGGGATGTCTGGAAGGCCCTCATCCAAGCCAACCCTGGGCCGTCGGCCACTCGTCCGGCGGCTGCCAGAGGTAGCGATCCAATTCGATCACGTCGTCGGACGATAGGATAACACCCTCGGCCTGCAGCAGGGTTCGCTGCACGTCCGGCCCTTCACCGGAACGCAGGCTGATCCGCCCCTGGGCGTTCACCACCCGATGCCAGGGAAGCTCGTCCGGGCAGGATGCCAGGGCCTGGCCAGCCCAACGGGCCTTGATCCGGTCATATCCGGCCGGATCGACGCCCGCCGGAGGAGGGATGAGCCCGGCGATGCGGCCGTAGGTGAGCACGCGGCCGGGAGGGATGGCAGCGACGATCTGATAGACCTGGGTGAGGAACGAGGCAGGTGGTCGGCGCACGATCCTCTCGCCTTGATCGAGGGCGGTGTGCGGCCGGGTCAGGCCTGGCGGCGGAATGCTAGGCCCGCAGGTCGGTCAGCTGCGGCTGCATGCCCAGGCGATCCAGCAGCTCGGAGAGCTCTGCATGGGTCAGGGCGCGGCCTTTGCCGGAGGCTGCCACCAAGGCCGCTTCCATCATGTTGGTCCCGAAGGAGCGTCCGTCGAGGATGGGCGTGGAAGTGATGAGATAACGAGCGCCGGATTGCCGGAAGAGAGCGACATCCTCGGGGGTCGTCGTATTGGTGACAACGATCTTGTCGTCCATCCGGTCCGGCATGTAGCGCTTGATGAAGTGGGCGTCGCCGGCGATGACCTTTCCCCACGCGTAGTATTCGCCATACTTCGGAGTGCGGGTCTCCTGCTTCTCCCCGGTCGGGTAGATCCAATCGAAGGGCAGGCGGCCGGCAATCGGCATGAGCAGCGCGCCGAGAATCTTGAGGCCTCGCTTCGAGTGCACGGGCAGGGGAATGCCAAGCGCAAACATCAGGTCGCCGAAGACGCACTCATATCCGGCGTCCAGGAAAGACATCGCCATGCCCCAGCGGTCGGCGCCCGAGGTCACCAGGGCGCGGCGCGGCTGGATGAATTGTCCGATGTGATGTTCAAGGAAGGGCGCCAGGCGCACTTCCAGCGTGTTCTTCAATCCGGCCCCGTCTACCAGCGGGGTGTGCTGGACGAAGCGAACCATCGGCCGGACGGAGTAGAGTGGATACCACTTCCGGTCGATCAGCACGCCCAGGTCTGCGCCGCCGACGCCGAAGGCATCGACCTTGCCGTCGAGCTCTCGATAGAGTTGAGCCGCCTTCTCCATGTCGCCGTCCGTGCCGATGCGCTCGATGCGGACGGTCTCACCCAGCAGCTGGACTTCGACAGCCTTGTCTCGCCTGGACGATCCGATGCTGATGCTGACTGCTCGCTTCACAGAACCTCCCCATGGATCGGCGTCGCAGGGACTCTACCATCCGGCGCGCGGCCGGTCAAACGGGGAGATCACGCCTGGAGCGGCTCGACGTCGGGGGCGGAGCGCAGGGCTGTCTGCGGAAGCAGCAGTCGAACGCGTGTGAAAGACTCCGGAACACTCTCGATAACCAGCGAGCCCCCGATGACCGCCATCAGGGTTCCATGCAAGGCAAGGCCCTGCCCGGCGCCGGGGCTGTCGCCGGGGGCGGTGGGCAGCCCGACCCCATCGTCCTGGATCGTGAGTGCCAGGCCGTCTTGCCAACCCAGCTCGATCCGCAGGTGGTGCGGGCCGCTTGCTCCTGGAGGTCGTCCATGCCGGACGGCATTACGCACGCATTCGAGAGCGGCGTAGTAGAGCACTTCGGCCAGGAGCGGGGGGAGCCTGCGTGCCTCGCCTTCGGCGTGCGGATCGATTTCCCATGCCAGGGAATCGAACGATGCCTCGAGATCACCCTGCAGCCCCTGGCGCAGGGCTGCGACCAGGCCGAGACGAGAAAAGTCGGGCGTGGTCGAAACCGGCAAGTCGTGGAGCAAGTCGGCCAGCATGCGGTGGACTTCGCCCAGCAGACGAAGACCGTCGGCAGCCAACGGCTCAGACGGCGCGTCGAGGCGACTCAGAGTCAACATGGCGGTATGCAATTGAGGCAGGACGTCATCGTGGAGCTGGCGGCGCGTCCGCCGATCCAGGACCTGCCCTTCGATCAAGCGATGCCGCTGCAGTGACATCAATCGCTGTGCCAGGGCGGCGCTGGCCAGGCTGTCAATCAAGCGCTCACCGCTGGCGCGCGCCAGGTCCATCTCTTCTTCGGTGTAGACCCCGCCCGCCAGTTTCTCGCCCAGCAGAAGCACGCCCAGGGGACCGCGGGCACTGAAGATGGGCACGGCCCAGGCGTAGCCGCCGTGCTGGCGCGGCTCGAGAGGCAAGTAGGCGTGGGACGTCTCGCTGGCTTCGGGCGGTAGCCCTTCGACGGAGGGCTGCGGCGCGCCCGGCGGATACACCAACGCGGGGCCGACGAAGGGCGCCAGTGAGCCGAGTGGGAGGAGGGCGGCGCAGCGGGCGCCGATGACGTCACGGCAGAGCGCGCGAAGCGCTGCTTCCCCTCCGGGCGAGCCTGGCTCCTCCTGCGGTGAGAGCAGGCGATCGTACAGACCCTGACTGGAGAGGAACGGGCGCAGCTGGCGAATGATCTGGCGGCGCGACTCAAAGGCCTGCCGGCTGAAGAGCGCCGCCAGGAGTGCCAGCAGGATGGTCATCAAGAGCAGGACGTAATCCGTTTGGACTCGCAGAGCCAGGCTGACCGCCGCCAGCAAGCCGGCGATCAGCGCTAGACCCACCGTGCGCCACCATTGGCGCTGGAACTCACCCCGCGGCAGGACTTTCCCGGTGAAGATCTCATATGTGACAACCGCCTGGCCGAGCAACAGGATGACTGCCGAGAGCAGCAAGGCGATGATCAGGTCGTACCAGGCAAGGCCCAGAGGCAGCGCGCCGGCAGTCCCTTCCTCCTCCCCGGCCCATGCACCAAGGGCTGTCAGGGAAATCAGCAGGATGACGAGCAGGGCAACCGCCAACAGCACCAGGGAGGCGGCCGCCAGCCAGGGTCGGGCGCGGCGGCGCGCAAGATTCCCCATCATGCGCAGCGAAGGTCCGGGGCGCACCAAAGCGTCGAGAGCCAACGCCACACACGCGACGCAGTAGAGAGGGAAGAGCAGCGAAAGCACCGGGGTCCATCCGGCGGTGATCAACCCGGAGGATTTGTAAGTGAAGGCCTCCGAGACCGTCGGGAGCGGATTCGCCACGACCAGGAGCAGGAGCATCGCTCCGCCGAGGAAGAGCAGCATCGAGAGGGGAAGGGAATGACGGCGCCGCAGCGGGGTGGCGGGGTCATCCCAGTAGCCGCAGTACCACAACATCAGCAGGTACCAGGCGGCGGGGGAGATGACGATGGGGATCCACCCCAGCCGCCACCAGAGCTCGGCCTGTGAGGCGCCGCTCATCAGCAGCTGACCGAGGATCGCAGTGTGACTGACGAAGAACGCCCCACCGCCGATCAGGCCTCCGCCCGCCAGCCAGATGCCCCATGTGCGGCGCTCGGCATTGAGCAGGACAGTGAAACCCAGCCAGAGCAGCAGCAGCGTGTTAAAGAAGGAGACCCCAAGCAGCGCCGGCTGAAGGAGGTCCGCCGTCATCAGGCGCTCTCCCAAGGGAGCCAGGCGCCTCGTTCATCCTGCACCCAGGCGCTGCCATCCGTCCGCCACTGGATCAGGCGCCCGGCGCGCACGACGAGCGAGGCCCGCGTGCGGGCGACTTTCTCGTCAGTCGTCGTATCACCCAACGCCCAGGCAGTGTAGATCTGCCCGTTGACCCGGCTGACGCTGCGCTTGTCATGGAACCCGAGACGGGCTGCGATCTGTTCGTTGCTCAAGCCCTGCGCCAGGAGCGCGGCCACGGCCTGTTCCGTCGGCTCGAGGAGCGACATTGGGGAGAATTCGTCCTTGAGACGGACCTCCTGGACCCGGGCCTCGATCTCCGGATCGATGAAGCTGCGCCCGGCGACGGCGTCTCGCAACAGCGGCACGATCATCGCCGGCAGCAGGTAGTTCGACTTGCGCACGTACGCGTAGTGACTGAGGATGCCGGCCTGACGGAAAGCACGGAAGTATTCATCGTCATCCTGAATGGAATAGAACACGACCGGAAGGCGGGGTAGTTCACGCCGCAGCGCGACGGCGGCCTGGATGCCGTTCATTTCACCGGCCAGGCCCACGTCCATCAGGACGACATCCGGAGGATCGGCCAGGCATTGTTCGAGGGCGGCCTCGCCGCGCTCGGTCTGTGCCACGACCGTCACCTGAGCGGATTGCTCCAGGCCGGCGATGAGCGCCTCCCGCAGCGGCCGGCTGTCTTCGACCAGCATCACCCGCAGCATGCCGCCTCCGAGGGGCGAAGGCGCGCCTTCGCCGCAGCACATGTGTCCCAGGGCCAGAGGTTCTTCCTTGCGGCGCTGCCTGTCAAGCACCTGGGTGCTGGGTTTCGGTTTCCCACGCGCTGTCCTCCGAACCGCCGGGCAGTGTACAAGCATAGTGTATCCGGAGGTGCCCAATGCGGCTCAGCCTATCCGATGACTGGTCGGACTGTGCCTGCTACGCGCTCATCGGCCTGGGTCCCCTTCTCGCCGCCAGCCTGGCAATCACGACGGGCTTGTGGTTGGAGGGGCTGCTACAGATCGGTGCCGATCCGGTCGGCGCCGCCGTGTCGGGCATGGCAGGGATGCTGATAGCGCTGGCCTCGATCGGGGCAGCCCTCCTGCTCTACCAGATCGACGTGCGGGTCCCCTCTGCTGTCGGGCGACTCGGGCTGCTCTACCTCGCCTGGTTTGTGGCAGGTGCCGGCCTGCTGTACGTGACACTCCTGATCCTGGGCGCTACCTCGATGGCCATGGCGGAAGGACTGGTGACTCCAAACGAGCTGAGGCGGCAAGCCGGGGAAGAAGCGCTGCGCCTGCTCTTGCCGGCGCAGTTGTGCATCCTGCCCTGTGTGGTGCTGGCGACAGCCCTGCTGACTCGACTGCGAAGGCGAAGAAGCTCGACACCGTCGGGCGCTTCGGCCGCGGCCCCGGCACAGGCATGCGATGGCCTACCGGGCTGAACTGACCGCCGGGCCAGGTGAACAGAGGCTGCGGCGCGGACGGCCCGTCGGCAACCGCGCAGCCTTCGTCGCGGCCTACGCAATCGCCATGGCGTGGGTGGAGGCGGCGGTCGTCTTTGACCTGCGCGTCCTGATCGATCGCATCGTGCCCTACCAGAGCAATCCTCTGCCGATGGTTCCGATCCTGGGCGAGGTGGAACTCGTTCGAGAGGCGGCCACGCTGGTCATGCTCTGGGCCGTCGGCCGACTCGCTGGCGCTACCAGCCGCGCGCGCTGGGCGTACAGCGCCCTGGCATTCGGGGTGTGGGACATCGCCTACTACCTCTTTCTGCATCGGATGACCGGCTGGCCGGGGAGTCTATGGGACTGGGACGTGCTCTTCTTGATTCCGCTCCCCTGGTGGGGGCCGGTCGCCGCGCCTCTCAGCCTTTCCGTGCTGCTTATTCTCGGCGGAAGCCTCGTGGTATTTGGCGAATCCGAGGGGGGCCGCGTCTGGCCTGGTGCGGCTTCGCTGCGGCTGGCGACCTGCGGGGCGGTGGGCGCGCTGGCGCTCTTCCTCTGGCCGGCGCTGCAGTCGCTGTCCGACGGGCAGGCGGCGGTCCGCGCCGCCTTGCCTGCGCGATTCCCCTGGGAGCTGTTCGGGCTGGCCTGGCTGGCGATGGCTGCTCCGGTCGTGGAACTGGCCATGCAAGCAACCCGCAAGTGGCGCGCAGAAGAGCGCAGGCAGACGGAGGGGGTGTGAGAGTCAAGCTCATACTCCCGGCGCTCACCGAAGCAACCAGCCCGTTCTGGCGTCCGATCAAGTACTCGCTCTTTCCGCCGCTGGGGCTGGCGACGTTGGCGGCATACCTGTCGCCGCAGGACGAGGTGACACTCCAGGACGAACACGTCGAGCGCCTCGATCTGGAGGACGCGCCGGATCTCGTCGTCCTGCAGGTCTACATCACCTCGGCCTACCGCGCCTATGCCATCGCCGACCGCTACCGGGAACGCGGGGTGCACGTCGCGCTGGGCGGGCTGCATGTCACGGCCCTGCCAGGAGAAGCGAGCCGCCACGCCGACACGATCTTCCTTGGACCCGGCGAGGACACCTGGCCACGCTTCCTGCAGGACTTCCGCCTCGGGCGGGCGGAGAAGGTCTACGTATCGCATACTCGCAGCCTGCTCGACGCTCCGCCCGTGCGTCGCGACCTGATCGAGCGTCACCGCTACCTGGTGCCGAATTCACTGGTCGTCTCGCGCGGGTGTCCTCATGCCTGCGATTTCTGCTACAAGCAGGCCTTCTATGCCGGCGGGCGCTCCTTCTACACGGCCGCCGTGGATGCCGCCCTGGCGGAGATCGAACGCCTGCCCGGGCGTCACCTGTACTTCCTCGACGACCATCTCTTCGGCAGCCCGCGCTTCGCCGCCAACCTCTTCGATGGAATGCGGGGCATGCACCGTCTCTGGCAGGCTGCCGGCACGGTTCGCTCGGTGCTGGCGCCGGACCTGCTGGAAAGGGCGGTCGAGAGCGGATTGCGCAGCCTGTTCGTCGGCTTTGAGTCGCTCAACCAGGCCGGCGTCGAGCGGGAGCATAAGAACCACAACCACCAGGAGGACTATTCGCGGGCCGTGCGCCGCTTGCACGATCTCGATGTGATGGTGAATGGCAGTTTCATCTTCGGATTAGACGGGGACACGCCCGAGGTCTTCGGGCGGACGGTGGAGTGGGCGCTCGAACAGGCAATCGAGACGGCGACCTTCCATATCCTGACGCCTTATCCGGGTACGGCGCTGCGCACACGCCTGCACCGGCAAGGCCGCATCACTTCCAACAACTGGGATCGCTATGACACGCGGCATGCCGTCTTCTCTCCGCAGGGGATGAGCGCGTTGCAGCTTGAAGCGGGTTACCGGGAGGCCTACCGCGCTTTCTATCGCTGGGGCGCCATTGCGCGCTCGGCCGCCGCCGCACAGGGCTGGCCGCGCCGCCTGCGCCACCTGGCATACGCTGGCGGCTGGAAGAAATTCGAGGCGCTGTGGAACGTCGTCATTCGGGCCGGGCAAGTCTGGAGATTCCTGCCGGCGCTTGAGCGGGTGTTGGATGCCGTTCCGCCTAAGGCGGCGGCCGCGATGTCAGGGGAAGATCGAGAGCGGCGGCAGGCAGCCTGATGGCCTTGCCTTGTGCACGCCTCCGCGCAGCCGGCTGCGTGTCCCCATTCGGCGGAGCCCGCGTGTTGGACTAGGGAAAGTGGACCTCAACTTCCTCGCCGGCGTGCAGCCTCCCGGCGTACTCTACGCAAGCCACCACCCCTCGCAGGCCGATGGCCTTGGCGGTAAAGCCGCTTTCCAGGTCGGGTCGGCTGTAGTGGTTCGCCAGCAGTCTGCCGGGTCCCTTGCAGGGCCGGTTGTCGCGCTGCACGATCAACACCACTCCCCCGGTGAAGCGCAAGGTTGTGTTGGGAGGGAGCTGGCTGAAATCCGGGATGTCGGCCAGCAGCACATTCGCGCCCAGCCATTCCGGGCGGACTTCGGGAACCCCCAGCGCCGCAGCGACCCGGGCCATCTCCTCCAGGGAGACCAGGCTGACCTGCCGGTCGTTGCGGATCCGTGTTCCGCGTGGGTAGCGCGGCACTCGGCCGTCGGCGCCTCGCGTGAATCCGGCATGCTTGTCGCCGCGCAAGCCCTCCAGGTCGACATCGACCACGTCCACGGATGTGGACTCAAGCGAGTCGGGGTTTCGACACACCAGGACGGAGACGGCGCGTCCTCGCAAGATGGCTGACTTGGTCATGCATCCTCTCCTGCCGACCGAATCGAGAATGCCTCGAGCTCAGTCGCTGGAGGCCTGGGTGGCCGGAACGGTGTCTGCGGCGAGGGTGGCTTCGCTGCCGTCATAGTGCAGCAGCTGCGGGAAGCGGCGTGCCACCCAGGCCGTAGCCAGCAGGCAGCCGACGCCTCCCGTGACCACCGACACGGCGGGCCCGAAGATCTGCGCCACCAACCCGGCTTCGAATTCACCGAGCTGCGGGCCGCCCATGAAGAACAGCTGGCTGACGCTCGTCATGCGGCCGCGCAGCCGGTCCGGGGTCTGGAGCTGCCGCAGGGTGTTGCGGATGACGGTGCTGACCGTGTCGGTGCCCCCGGTGGCGGCCAGGGCGGCGAAGGTCAACCAGAAGTTGTGAGACACGCCGAAGACGATCGTGGCGAAGCCGAAGGCGGTGACCGCCAGGAAGAGGACGCGCCCCTGGCGGCGGAGCGTGCCGCGCAGCGAGAGGACGAGCGCCACGGCGGCCGATCCCAGCGACGGAGCGGCGACGAGCCAGCCGTAGCCCACGGCGCCGACCTGCAGGATCGAACGGGCAAAGATGGGCAGCAGGGCGGCTGCCGAAGAAAAGAAGGTGGCGAAGAAATCGAGCAACATGCTCGAGAAGACCACCGGCCGGCCCACGACGAAGCGCATCCCTTCCGTCACGGAGGTGACGATGGCGCGCGGGCTCCAGGCGGGACCGTCACCTTCTGCCGGCAGCGCGCGCTCCTGCGGGACCGGCCCGATGAGCAGCAGCGCGCCGATGACCGCCAGGTAGGAAACTGCGTTGATCACGTACGCGGCGCCGACTCCCCACCGGGCAATGACCAGCCCCCCCAGTGTCGGGCCGACGACGGATCCGACGTGAAAGGCAATCGAATTGAGACTGAAGGCGTTCGTCAGAAGTTCCCTGGGAAGGAGATTCGGAACAAGCGCCTGGCGCGCCGGGAGATCGAAGGTTCCCACCGCCGCGCTCACGGCCGTGATCAGGTAGACCACCCAGAGCGGCGTCAGGCCGCGCAGCGTCAGGAGCCCCAGCGTCAGGGCCAGCAGCGCCAGGCTGGTCTGCGTCAGCAGGATCAGGCGACGGCGGTTGAACGCGTCGGCGGCGGCCCCGGCGAGCAGCGACAGGATGATGACCGGGAAGATGTTGGCGAGGCCCACGCCTCCCAATGCCAACGGTTGGCGGTTGATCTCATGCACCTGCCACAGCACGGCGGCAGACTGCATGCGCGTGCCGGCGATCGAGATCATCAATCCGATCCACAGCAACCGATAACGGCGATGGCGCAGGGCGGGGGGAATCATCACACGCGAGGCGGCCCGGCCGGAGGCATCCAGCAACCCCGGCTCAGGTGCCCCAGTCTCTCAGGTAGAGGAAGTCGTAGCCCACGGTGCGGTCGCTGAGCTTGGCGATTGGGGGCGGGACACGTTTGAACTGGCTGCGGCGAATCCGCTCGACCACCCGTTCGACAAACTGGCGAGGAAAGCCGGCCTGCACGCAAGCCTGCGGCGAGTAGCGCTCGTCGACCAGAAGGTAGAGCAGGCGGTCGACCTCGGCATACGTGAAACCGAGCTCACCCTCGTCGGTCTGACCGGCCCACAGGTCGGCCGAGGGAGGCTTGGCGACAATCACCTCTGGGATGCCGATGGCCCGCGCCATCTGCCAGACCTGCGTCTTGTAAAGATCGCCCAGCGGATTCAGGGCGCAGGCCGAGTCGCCGAACAGGGTGGTATAGCCCAGCAGGAGCTCGGTCTTGTTGCCGGTGCCGACAACCAGGCCGTGGAACGCGGCGGATTGGTCGAAGAGCACGATCATGCGCATGCGCGCCAGGATGTTGCCGCGCCGGACGAGGTCTGACGGCGGGACAAGTTCGAAGAGCGGATCGGCCATGGGAGCGATCGGCACGGTGAGCTCGCGGACGCCGGTGGCCGCGAGCACGAGCCCGGCATGTTCGTAGGACTCGGGCGTCGACGTGGTGTAAGGCATGCGCACGGCAAGAACGTTGTCCGGTCCGAGGGCCTTGGCCGCCAGGAAGCAGGCAAGGGCCGAATCGACGCCGCCGGAAAGGCCGATCACCAGGCGCTCGAATCCGGCACGTGTGACTTCCGTGTGCAGGAAGCCCACCAGGATCTGCTGGGCCAGATCGGTATGGATCTCCAGGGATTGGGTTGGATCGCTCATGGCGGGTTCCCCTGCGCCGGGAGAGGCGCGCTAGTGGCTTTCATGGGCCAGGATCCGGCCAAGTTCGCGCTGCACCAGCGCCGTGCGTTCATCCCGCAGCAGCGGCAGGCGTGCCCGCGTACGATGCAGCTGGTCGAGATCGATCTGCACCAGAGTCAGGGCTTCCTGATGATACGGTCCCCGGGCGAGCAGCGTGCCGTCAGGATCGAAGACCGTTGCGCCGCCCCAGAAGCTGAGGCCGTCCTCGAAGCCGACGCGGTTGGTATGGACGACGAAGGTCGTGAACAGACTGGCGTAGGCCTGGTTGATTTGCTCGACCCAGCGCGCCGATGCCAGCCGCGGCTCGCTGTGCAGCCCGCGGCCGGGGGAGGCGGAGGCGAAGAGCAGCACGTCGGCTCCATCAAGCCACAGGAGATACGGGGGCGAGGCGTGCCAGAAATCCTCGCAGATCAGCATCCCGAAGCGGCCGAAGCGGGTCTCGAACGCCTGAATGTGATCGCCCCAGGCGAAGAAGCGACCCTCATCAAAAAGGCCGTAAGTCGGAAGATAGACCTTGCGGTGGACGTGGATGACCTCGCCGCGCGAGAGGTAGGCAGCGGCAATGTAGAAACGCTGTCGGCGCTCGGCCTCGACGAATCCCAACATGATGTCGATGCTCTTGCTGGCGGTCAGTAGGCGCCGGAAGACCGGGTCATCGCGGTTTGGCCGGAGGGCGACACTTTCTGCAAGATCCTGCAAGACGTAGCCGGTGAGCGACAACTCCGGAAAGACGACCAGGTCGGCGCCGCCGCGGCGTGCTTCGCCAATCCACTCGAGATGCTTCTCCAGGTTGGCCTGCACATCACCCAGGCGGGTGTTGACCTGAGCTAGGCCGAGGGTGATTAGCGGCATGTCGGATCCTCAGGACCAACGTGTCGGAAGACCGCGGATCAGGAGCACGGCCAGGGCCGTGACTGCGAGCACAGCCGACCCGACGGCCTCCAGTCGCATCCCGCGCACGAGCGGGACAGGGTCCGCGCGCACCAGGCTCAGTGCCAACGAGGCGGCGGAGATCAGGATGAGACCGGTGGCCGCCAACACGCCCGGACGTCGCACACGTGGAGCGAGCCAGATCAGCAGGGCGAGGGTTGCCAGGCTCGCCAGGACCCCCAGCCATTGTGTCGGCCAGCGCCGCACCGGATCGGCCAGCAATCCAGGCGCCGGCACCGCGCCCCAGCCGGTTGCCAGGGGCAGGCCGTAGGCCCAGCCGTCCAGGAGACAACCCAACCAGGCGGCGCACGCCAGCCCGGTTGCCGGCAGAATCATCCGATCAGCCAGCCGCCAGCCGTCCTGCCGGCTCAGTAGGGCATAGACGCCGAGGCCGATGCCGGCCCCCGCCGCCCCCCCCGCCCCGCTCAATCCCCCCAGCCAGACGGCTACCGTCTCAGAAGGATGGCCGCCAAAGTAGCGGGCATGTGCGGCGACGAAGGCAAGACGGGCTCCGAGCAGGCCGGCCGCCAGGCTGGCCAGGGCGGCACTCACCTGCTCGGTCGCAACGGGGGCTCCGTCCGGCGCTCGAGTTCCAGGATGCGCCCTGCGCCCGGACGCCAGCAGCCACACCAATCCTGCCAGCGCTCCCAGGGTGAAGACCAGCGGGTACGCGTTGGACACTCGCCCTCCCGGCTTGGCCGGAATGATACCACCCCGCCTCCGCCGATCGCTGGCCGCCCGGCGCGGAAGAAATCGGGGGCGGGGAGGCACAACCTGGGAACGGGAAGAATTGTATAATTCCCGCCACGCACCAGGAGGCACGATGCATGATCTGACGATCCAGCGCGTGACTTCCGAGACCGATCTGCGGGATTTCATCACTTTCCCCTGGAAAGTCTACCGTGGCGACCGCAATTGGGTTCCTCCGCTTCTGACAGAGCGCCACGCTTTCCTCGACCCCCAGCACAACCCCTTCTTCCAGCATGCCCGAGCCGAATACTTCCTCGCCCGCCGCGGCCCGGAGGTCGTCGGGACGATCGGCGCCTTCACCAACCGTCTCTACAACCAGATCCATGAGACGAACGACGGCTTCTTCGGTTTCTTCGAGGTCCTCGATGATCAGGAAGCTGCGGCGGCCTTGCTCGCCACGGCCGAGGACTGGGCACGCGCCGCCGGTCACACCAACCTGGTCGGCCCGGCGCAGTTCTCGACCAATGACGAACTCGGCCTCCTGATTGACGGGTTCGATGATCCGCCGCGCATCTTGATGACCTACAATCCGCCGCGCTACCGCACCTACCTCGAGGCTGCCGGCTATCAGAAGGCCATGGACCTGCTGGCTTATGCCCTGCAGATGTCCGACTTCCGCAACCACACTCCGGAGAAGCTGCTGCGCGTGGTCGAGAAGGTGAAGCAGCGCGGCAAATGGCGCGTTCGCAGGATAGACATGAAACGATTCGACCAGGAAGTCGACCTGGTCAAGCGCATCTACAACCGCTCCTGGGAGAAGAACTGGGGCTTCGTCCCCATGACCGATCCGGAGTTCGAACGGCTGGCCGAGCAGCTGCGTCCGATCCTGGATCCGGATCTGGCAGTGATCGGCGAGTGCGACGGCGAGGTGGCCGGGTTCGGACTCTCCCTGCCGGATCTCAACGAGCCGCTGCGCAAGGCCTACCCGAGCCCCGGCACGCCCGAATGGTGGACCATGGCGCGGCTGGCCTGGCACTGGAAGGTGCGAGGCCGGATGAAGTGGCTGCGGGTCTTTGTCCTGGGGGTTCTCCCGGAGTTCCGAGGCGCCGGGGTCGATGCGCTGATGTACCTGGAGACAGCCAAGAGCGCCATCCCGAAAGGCTACCAGGCGGCAGAAATGAGTTGGATCCTGGAGAACAATGTAATGATGAACCGGTCGATCCAATTCCTCGGCGGGAAGGTCTACAAGACGTACCGGATGTTCCAGAAAGGGCTCTAGCTCTCCTGATGCCTGCCGGATGTCCGCTGGTTGTCACTCTGGCAGCCTGCGGCATCGGCGGGTCGTGCTAGGCTGGAGAGGCAATCCGCCCCGGGAGGCATCTGATGGACATCCTCCAGTCCCCTGACCTGCCCAATCTGCTGTTTCTCGGCCTGGTGGCAGGTTTCTGGTTAGCTGCCTTGGCCGTCCTCGTTCCCGGCACGGGTGCTCTGGAAGCGCTGGCGCTGGGTGCCCTGGTGCTGGCGGGGCTCGGGACGCTGGTTGTTCCGATCAACGAATGGGCACTCGTCCCGATCCTGGCGGCCATCGGCTTCTTTGTATTGTCGTTGCGCGAACGGCGAACAGGGATCTGGTTGGCATTGGCTGCCATCGCGCTCAGCCTCGGCTCAGCCTTCCTGTACGGCGATGAATCCGGAGCGCCGGCGGTTCACCCGGTGCTGGCCGTTTTGGTCTCGGTCCTGACGCTCGGCTACTTCTGGCTGGTGGTTCGCAAAGCATTGGCGGCCCATGCCGAGCGGCCGACCTTTGATCCGCAGGCGGTCATCGGAGAGGTGGGCGAGGCCCGCACGGACCTCAATCCCACGGGCTCCGTGTATGTTGGCGGCGAATTGTGGACGGCCCGCGCCGACCATCCAATCTCGGCCGGAAGCCGCGTCCGGGTTCGCCGTAAAGACGGATTGACTCTGTCGGTCGAAATCGAACCCAGTCCCCCGGACCACGCTCCGGGCCAAGGAGGTTGACATGGCAGTGCAGACGACTCTAGTGCTGTGCACCATCGGGATTGTGGGCTTGCTGGTCCTTTCCGTGCTGGCCAGCGCCATCCGGATCGTACAGGAATACGAGCGCCTGGTGGTCTTCCGCCTCGGACGCTGCATCGGCCAGCGCGGCCCGGGCATCGTCTTCCTGATCCCGTTCGTCGATCGCGGGGTGAAGGCCGATTTGCGTGAGCAGGTTCGGGAGATCCCGCACCAGACCTCGATCACCAAAGACAACGCCCCGATCTCCATCGACTTCCTGTGGTACTACAAGATCGTCGAGGCTTCCCATACCGTCCTGCAGGTCGGCAACTTCGAGATCGCCTCGCAGGGTATGGCCACGACCACGCTGCGTTCCGTCATCGGTGGGATGTCGCTGGACGAAGTCCTCTCGAAACGGGAGGATATCAACCAGATGCTGCGGGTCAAGTTGGATGAGGTGACCGAGCGCTGGGGCGTCAAGGTCACCAATGTGGAAATCCGCGAGATCATCCCGCCGCGCGAGGTGCAGGAAGCGATGAATCGCCAGATGACGGCCGAGCGTGTCCGGCGGGCCGTCGTGACGGAATCGACGGGTACACGCGAGGCGGCGGTCAATGTGGCAGACGGCGAGAAGCAGGCCGCCATTCTCCGGGCGGAAGGCCTCAAGCAGTCAAACATCCTGGTAGCCGAAGGCGAGCGCGAGGCGCAGCTGCTTCGGGCTGTGGGCTTCTCGGCGGCGCTCGAGAAAATCTTCGCCGTGGCCCGTACGATCGATACGAAGACCATGACGCTCCAGTACTTCGATACCCTGCGCGCCCTCGGCTCGAGCCCAGCAACGAAATACATCTTCCCCATGGAGTTCACCTCGTTGCTGAGCGGCTTTCTGCATTCACGTAAGGACGACCAGGGTTGATCGAGCCGGCCGAGATCGGGCCGGCTGATTGGCGGGATTTTCGCGGCGTTCTGCACCTGGAGCGTGTCTGCTTCGGGCAGGACGCCTGGCCGTGGGTGGATGTCCTGGGCGCGCTCACCTTCCCGGAGACCGTTCGGCTCAAGGCCGTACTGGAGAAGAGGGTGGTGGGCTTCGTGCTCGGCGACCGCCGGCGGCGGGAAGAGCTGGGGTGGATTGCCTCAATCGGCGTCCACCCGGCCTTCCAGCGAAGAGGCATCGGGCGCGCCCTGTTGGACGTTGCCGAAGACGACCTGGGAATGCCACGCATCCGCCTGACCTTGCGGAAATCCAATCACGCGGCGCTGCAAATGTATTTGCACACCGGCTATCGCCAGGTGGATACGTGGGCCCGCTACTACCATGATGGTGAAGAGGGGCTGGTGATGGAGAAACTCCGAGGCGCGTAAGGTTCCCGGCGCCTCGATGGGGAGGCCGATGCGTTCTCCATGGGGGATCGCTACGGCAGGCAGAGGGTCGAGACGGGCGCACCGCGCACCCTGCACGCCACCACCTGGGTAGATCGCTGGACATGGGAGGACGGGCCGAACCAGGAGACAGAGGGTTGACAAGGCGCCAGTTCGCCTCGAGAATCGCGCCGGGGCATACCCGATCGACGCGCCCAGCGAGAGGCGTATGATCCACCACCATCGCATCGAGGGGATTCCCCTCCAATCAGGGGACGTGCTCTGCACCCATGACGGCGCCGAGGAAAGCCTCTTCGGCGCGGTCTGGCGGATGCTCGGACGCCTGCTCCCCGGCGAGATCGACCATTGTGTGGTGTATATCGGCCCGGGAGGTCGGTGCGTCGAGTCGGGTGCCCGCGGGGTGATCGTTTTCGAGATGCCCGGGGAGACGTGGCAGTCGATGCCTCTCGCCCCAGAGCGGGAACTGGTGGACGAACTCGTGGGCGTGGCCTATCCGCTGGCGCAAGAGAGGTTCACGGCCGAGGAAGAGGCCAGCATCCGGCAAGGAGTCGTGGATTTCTGCCTGGAGATGGCCGCGGAGAACCGGCCCTACAATTTCGACTTCCTCAATGCCCAGACGGCGCGCGGATTCTATTGCAGCCAACTGGTCTACAAGGCCTATCTGCAGTTCGGAGTGGACCTGAATCGGAATCTCGGCGTACCGGACGACCCTCTGCTTGGCAGGATCGTCTTCCCGGAAGAGATTTGGAACGCCTGCTTTCATCGGCGCGTTGGAGTCTGCGAAGGTGACGCCTCCCCCGTCCCCTAGTCCCACGTGGCTGCTCATCGGTTTGTTGGCGGAGGCGCGATCGCACTCAATCCTCCGGCCTGGGTCTCTTCGACCTTTCACTTCAAGCTGAACCACAGCCGTTGTCCGAGCAGGATGAGGGGGTTTCCTTTGGCTTGACCACCTCCTCGCGGCCCCGCGGGAGATCGCAGGATAAGAGGTCGCCGGGGACCGCCGCCGCGGAGGATCGCCGCGTGGTGATCCAGGAAGGTAATCCCTCGCGAAATCGTCGGCCTAACCAGGAGGCCTACTCTTTCCGGCCTAACTATTCCTCCAGCCCATGAGTTGCCTCAACTCTGTTGCTGTCTCGACTCGGCTTCCACCGGGCTTCGACGGTTCTCCGCCACCGGCACGCGAGGCATCGGCGCTGGATCCCTCCCAGCCCTCATTCCCGTAGGGGTAGGCCTCAGGGAGTTCTGCGTGA
>Ga0299912_10001752_pt1 | contig 17527 bp, 11 predicted proteins | sample RVTome_2_FD_207667 | JGI IMG/M metagenome (GOLD analysis project Ga0299912, IMG submission 207667) | Soil microbial communities from uranium-contaminated site in the Upper Colorado River Basin, Wyoming, United States - RVT95D214 (version 2) ... | reverse complement strand
GATGATCGACGGGGTGATCCGGGAGGTGGTCGAAGGAGACGGGGCAGGTGTATTCGTCTCGCCGGGGGATAGCCGGGCTCTGGCGCAGGCGGTGCGGGACCTGGCGGCTAATCCGGAAAGGAGGCGAGAGATGGGCAGGAAAGGCAGGGCGATAGTGAAGGAGCGCTTTGATAGAAAGGCGCTGGCGGAGCAACTGGTGAGGGTGATCGAGGAGATGAAGGTGGAATTAAAATAAGGAATCCAGGAAACCAGGAATGAAATTTATTTCCCCAATAAATTCATCATTTTTTCGCACACAATCCAGGATACTTCGGCTTTGCTCATCAGCGGCAGCTCTTCGACCCCGCCCTGGGCGTCCAGGAGTGTGACCCGGTTATCCTCCACGGCGAAACCGGCGTCGACGGTGGTGATGTCGTTGGCGACGATCAGATCGAGCTTCTTTGATTCCAACTTCTGGCGGGCGTTTTCGAGCAGGTCGCGACTTTCGGCGGCGAAACCGACGGTCACTTTCGGAAAACCGCTCTCTTCTTTCATATGGGCAACGGCGGCCAGGATGTCCGGCGTCAAATGAAGTTTAATCTTAGGGATGCCGGAGGCCTTTTTGATCTTTTGATCGGAGGGGGCTTCGGGCTGGAAATCGGCCACTGCGGCAGCCATGAGCAGGGCGTCGGCACCCGGCACGGCTTCCAGAACGGCGGCCAGCATCTCCTGGGCGGTAGAGACGTCCACGCGGCGGGCGCCGACCGGCGTGGGCAGGTGAGTCATGCCGGCGATCAGGGTCACTTCGGCGCCCAGGTCGAGTGCGGTTTGAGCCAGGGCGAATCCCTGCCTGCCCGAGGAGCGGTTGGTGATGAAGCGCACCGCGTCGATCGGCTCGGCGGTGCCCCCGGCGGTGACAATGACCCGGCGGTCTTTTAGCGGACCTCCCTGCGCCAGGGCTAGGCGGATGTGCCCCAATATCTCGGCTGGCTCGGACATGCGTCCCAACCCGCTCAATCCGGAGGCCATGCGGCCTTCCGCCGGGCCGACAACGATCACGCCCCGGTTGCGCAGGATTTCCAGGTTGGCCTGGGTGGCGGGGTGGCTGAACATGCCGCCGTCCATCGCCGGAGCCACCAGCACCGGGCAGCTAGCTGCCAGAGTTGCCACGCCTAACAGGTTATCGGCCAGACCGTGAGCCAGGCGAGCCAGGGTGTTGGCGGTGATGGGTGCGATGGCCAGCAGGTCGGCGCTATGCCCCAGGGCGATGTGCTGGACGTGGCCTTCGCTGCCCCACAGGTCGGCGTCGGTGTATGCCCGGCGGCCGGTGACGGACTGGAAGGTGAGCGGGGTGACGAATTGGGTAGCCGCTTCGGTCAGGATTACGTCCACCTGGGCGCCTTCCTGGGTCAGTTTGGAAGCCAGCTCGGCGGCCTTGTAGGCGGCGATGGAGCCGGTGACGCCGAGCAGGAGGCGTTTATCCTGGAAGGGAGATTTCATGTGATCGCTCCCCTGGGCGCCTGTCTTGAAAGGAGTAGAGAGGCGTCCGGTTGGAAGAATGGATTGAATGTAAGGTGATTCTAACTGAAAATCAGTATATAATTTTATCGAACATCCGCAAACAAATTGATTTCCTTGTGATGGATTGCATTGGTGTAAAGAAAGCCATCCAAAAAACATCTGGCTCAGGTTCTCCATTTTATTGTTGGGATTTGAATAATTTCAAAAGCACATAAGTATTGGTCGCTCATAAGGAGGTCCTGCCATGCGCCAACGATTGTTGCTCGTCTTGACTACCAGTCTAGGGGTAGTTTTAAGCGGGTTGTGGCTGGTGTGTAGCGCTTACTGGCCTGCGATGGCGCAGCCGGAGAATGAGATCATCCGGGTAGCGCTCAGCGGCAGCGACGCCTCTGGATGTGGTGAAGAAAGTAATCCCTGCCGAACCGTCCAGTTCGCGGTGGACCAGGCGCAGGAGGGGGACGAGATCCGGATTGCCTCCGGCGTTTACACCGACGTACACGTTCGCGAAGCCATCACCCAGGTGGTGTATATCAGCAAAACGCTCGATATTTTGGGTGGATTCACTACGACGAACTGGATCACGCCCGAACTTGTGAATAACCCTACCACGCTGGACGCCCAGGGATTGGGGAGAGTAGTACTGATCAGTGGAAATATTTCAGTTACTCTTGATGGATTGCGTATCACAGGAGGAGATGCAACCGGGTTGGGAAAACTACCCTATCCAAATGTTACTTATGACACGGGTGGGGGAATTTACGTGCTCAAAGCTTTAGCCATTATCAATAACTGCGAAATCTTCAGCAACACGGCCAGTTCTAAAGATCAAGGATTCAGCCTTGGCGGTGGAATGTATCTTTACAAAAGCAACTATAGCAAGATCACCAATAACATTGTCAGGGATAATGTCGCTGGTACAGGGATTGGAATACCTTCTCGCGGAGAAGGGGGAGGTTTGTGCCTGGAAATCAGCCACCAAGCAGTTATCTCGAATAATCTAATCCAGAACAATGTTGCAGGATATGGAGATTATAGTAATGGTGGTGGAGTATTTCTGTACAACAGCGATTATGTAACCATGACGCGGAATGAAATCGCTCAAAATATTGCCAGCCCGAATCGCTTTACACGCGGGGGTGGGGTTTACTCCTACTTAAGTGACAAACTTTTTTTCTATAAAAACCTGGTGCGGGAGAATATTTCCAGTAGCTTTCAAGGGACTGATTATCAAATCAACGGAGGAGGTGGGTTGTTTTTTGAGGAAGGAGAATATTTTTCGATCCTAGAGAATGAAATCCTGAGCAATACAGTTAGCCTTGGTGAAGGATATGGAGGTGGCATGTTTTTGCATGGGGTAGATCACTCACTTGTTCAGATGAATCTCGTTCGGTGGAATATCGGTAGCATATTGAATTTAGGTCATGGAGGCGGCATTGGAGGGGGAGGCGAAGACCTTCAAATTATCTCAAATACAATCCAAGAAAATATTGCCAGTCGAGATTCTTATGGGCTTGGGGGAGGATTGGATGTCAGCGGTTGGGGAGTCACAATCTCCCAGAACTTAATTTCCGATAACGATGGCGGCTTGAATTTATCGGGATGGGGTGGAGGAGTAAATGTCGATGGAGGAGAAACAATACTTTTGGATAATAACCTCATCAAATATAACTGTGCTGGGAAAGATGATGATAGCTTTGGAGGTGGGATGTTATTACGAGGAAGGAATATTACTGCAACCCAAAACCAGGTGTTGGAAAACTCGAGTGGAGGGGAGGGTGGAGGCATACACTCCTACTATGGACAAATTAATCTCTTCGACAACGATATCCTCAGCAATACAGCCGACCACGCCGGTGGAGGGATATATATTTATACATTTAACTCGGGAACCCAGAAACATCTCAATCGTGTACCCGTTCATAAATCTTTCCTGGCCAGAGATAGCTCAACCGAAGACGATTTTTATAAAACCTACAAGGATTCTTCCTCGTACACTTTTGGATCAGACGACCAATATCCTGGAAGCTCCTATGATGCTTTAATTGTCGGAAACCGGATTATCTCCAACACCTCTCATCAGATGGGAGGTGGCGTGGTGATTTCTAACGCCACTGCCACACTGATCAACAACTTTATCGCTGATAATTTTAGCGGTGGCTGGGGCAGTGGGGTGGTCCTCGACAGGTCGCCTGCTCATCACGGCAGTAATCAAATGTTGTTAATACATAACACCATTGCACATAACCAGGGAGGGGATGGCAGTGGGATTTACGTGGGTAGCTCGGGTGATTACACCAGCACGGCGATCCTGACCAACACCATCCTGGTCAGCCACACAGTCGGCATCACCGTTGCCGAAGGGAATAAAGCGATTTTGGAGGCGACGCTGTGGGGTGCTGGGAATTGGGCGAATGAAAGTGACTGGGGTGGTTTGGGGATAATCCACACCGGGACGGTCAATATTTGGGGTGATCCGCAATTCGTTAATCCGTATTTAGGCGACTATCACATCGGCATAGGCAGTGCTGCACGTGATAATGGCAACTCTGCTGGCATCGATAATGATATCGACGGCGAAGCCAGACCTTTTTGGTTCGCATACGACATAGGTGCGGATGAAGCCTGGCCGGATTTTATCCAGTATTTCCCGTTCATTGCCAAGATGTATGTTCCATGAATGAAGGGGGCAGATGAGCATTCCTAATAGCTTTATTTACAACCACCCCCTCAAACGGTAGGCCAGCAGGCCCAGGTATTCCTTGAGGGCGCGCGTGGTGAGGGACAGGTTTTCAGCGCTGGGCAGCAGGTTGTAGAGCTGGGCGGCCAGGTTGGGTTGCTTGAGGTGCTCCCAGCCGGGTTGGGTGACGTTGTAATCGGTCGGGGCAGAGATGACCTCCAGGCCCTGCGCCTCGAACAGGGCTACCGAGCGGGGCATGTGCAGGGCGGAGGTGACCAGGATGACCTTTTCGATCCCCCTGGCTTCTAAAAACTCTTTGGCGTAAACCGCGTTCTCGTAGGTGTTGCGGGATTCGGATTCCAGCCAGATGGCACCCTGCGGGACGCCCATCATCTCCAGCAGGGTCGCCATGTCCTGCGCCGGGTTTTCGTCGGCGGAGAGCCAGTCGATGCTGCCGCCGCTGAGCAGCAGGTGCTCCGCTTTGCCCTGCTGGTAAAGCCAGAGTGCGTAGAGCACCCGGTCGCCGGCCCCGTTAACCTCGACCAGCGGCCGCGGGTATAAGGCTGAGTGAGTGGCCCCGCCCAGGATGACCGCTACCTGCGCTTGAGGGATTTCCTCGGGCGGCAGGTAGCGCCATTCCAGGCTGCAGGTCAAGCCCCAGGCCACCCAGCGGGTGCCCCCCGCCCACAGCAAGAGCAAGGCCAGCACCAGAAAGGCCTTCTGCCACTTCAACCGCCGTCTCAGGAACAATGCCAATACAATTAGCAGGCAGGCCAGGCCGAGCGGGTAGACGAAGGGCGGTAAGATTTTGGAGAGGACGAGGAACATGTTTGATCCTGGATATCGAAGGATTTTTGTTGTTATCCGGCCGGCCGGGCGACGAACTTGAAAGTCACCTTGACTTCATCTTCGGTTTTGAGGATGCCGGCCAGGTCGATCGGGCCGACCTCGAAGTCGCTCATCAGGATGTTCGTCGTGGCTTCTCCGGTGAAGGCATTTTCGGAGTGTACCAGCTTTACCGCGAACTGGACAGGCCGGGTCACGTCCCGCACGGTCAGGTCGCCGTCGATTTGCAAAAGGAAATCTCTAATGTCAGTGTCATTCCGAGCGCGGTTCTAATTGGAGAGCCGAAGCCCTGAGCGTAGTGGAGGGGAAGTGAATGTGAAACCAGGAATTGAAAGCTCTTTTCCTTTCTTCCTGGATTCCTTATAGCTAAACCTTGGTATAAAATTGGAAGGTTACGTCTTCTCAGGTCTGAATCACAAGTAGCCGGTCCAGGCCTGCCAGGTCGGGCAGCACCTGGATTTGCGCGGCGGGAAAGGCGGCTTGCGCCAACGAAAGCCCAATTTTCCCCTGGTCCGAGCCGATTTCAAGCAAGGCCAGCCCCCCGCGGGAGAGCCTGCCCGACAGTAAGGCCAGCAGACGGCGGATGATTTCCAGGCCACCAGCGCCTCCGTCCAGGGCGGAAATGGGCTCCTGGGAGTAGGTTTTGAGCGTCGGCAGGACGTCCGAGGGGATATAAGGCAGGTTGGCGCAGACTAGGTTTATTTGGCGGTGAACCGGGGGGAGCAAATCCCCCTGAATGAAGTCGATGCGTTGGGCGACGGCGTGCTTGCGGGCGTTCTGGCAGGCGAGTTTCAGGGCGGGCAGGGAGATGTCCGTTGCCAGCAGATGCAGGTTGGGGGCTTTGACCGCCAGAGAGATGGCGATGCAGCCGCAGCCGGTGCCTATATCGGTCGCCAGTGTGCTGGCGGGATGATCCTTCAGCCAGGCCAGAGCGGTTTCCACCAGCATTTCGGTCTCGGGGCGGGGGATGAGCACGTCGGGAGTGAGGCTGAAATCCAGCCCGAAGAACTCCCAGTGGCCAAGCAGGTAGGGCAGGGGCAGGCCATTTTCCAGGCGGGAGAGGGTTGATGCCAGCTCCTGTTCCAGGTGGGGGGAAAAATCCCCCTCAGGGTGGGCCAGGATCCAGGGGCGCCTCTTTTGCAGCAGGTGGGCCAGCAGCACCTGGGAATCCAGCATGGCGGTGTCGCTTACCCCGGAGAGGCGGGCTTGGGCCTGGGCTAAGGCTTCCGCGACATTCATGATCGACAGCCGGGTTGTACGGGAAATTTCTCTGGAGGCGGGTCAATCGACGCCGAGGGCTGCCAGGCGCTCGGCCTCGTCGCGGGTGGATAGCTCGTCGATGAACTCGTCGATGTTGCCTTCCATGACGACCGGCAGGTTGTAAGAAGACAGATTGAGGCGGTGGTCGGTGACGCGTGACTGCGGGTAGTTGTAGGTGCGGATCTTTTCGGAGCGTTCACCGCTACCTACCTGCGAGCGGCGGGCATCATCCACCTGCTGGCGCTGTTTTTCCTCTTCGACTTCGTATAGCCGTGCACGAAGGATACTCATGGCGCGCAGGCGGTTCTGCAACTGGGAGCGCTCGTCCTGGCATTGCACGACCATACCGCTGGGTAGATGGGTGATGCGCACGGCGGTGGCGTTCTTTTGGACGTTCTGGCCGCCGGCCCCGGCGGACTTGTAGACATCCATGCGAATATCGCCCTCGGGGATTTCGATTTCGACCTCGTCCACCTCGGCCAGCACGGCCACCGTGGCGGTAGAGGTGTGGATGCGACCCTGCGATTCGGTGACGGGGATGCGCTGGACGCGGTGCACGCCTGATTCGAACTTGAGCCTCGAAAAAGCAGCGCGCCCCTTGACCATGAAGATGATCTCTTTGTAGCCGCCGATGCCAATCTCGTGGGCGGAGAGCACGTCGATGCCCCAGCCCTGGCGCTCGGCGTAGCGGCTGTACATGCGGAACAGGGCGGCGGCGAACAGGGCGGCCTCGTCGCCGCCGGTGCCGGCGCGGATTTCCATGATGACGTTGCGCTCGTCGCGCTTATCCTTGGGCATCAGCATACCCTTAAGCTGCGCCTCCAGGCTCTCGACCTTCGGCTCGAGCTCGGCGATCTCGGCTTCGACCAGCTCGCTCAGCTCGCCGTCCTCGGTTCCGACCAGCGAGCGGGTTTCTTCGAGGCGGGTCAATGCGTGGCGGTATTCCTGGGCCTTGCTGACGATGGGCTCCAGCTCGGAGCGCTCGATACCTAGCTCGGCGGCGCGCTGGTAGTCGCTGCCCACCTCCATCAGCAACTGGTTGAGCTCTGCGTAACGTTCTTCGATACCGGCGATTTTATCCAGCATAAAAATTACCTATTTGTCATGTTGAGCGAAGCGAAACATCTCAATTTCCTGGCAACCTGCGATTATACCATCGGAGTATCAGGGCATTTTCATTTGTCCTGTTCTTTGTGAACAATCCCAAGAAGGGGGTGGGGGGTGAGTATGTGGGGCTTCGCCCCACATACTCACCCCCTAAAATCCCTCCTTAGTTTGCACACATCGCTGAAAAGCGATTGAACCATCGGAACTTTTACAAGGTCTGGTGCGTCATAGGATCATAACTGTTTGGTAACCCCATCCCCCATTTTCCCCTTCCCAGGGGAAGGGGAAAATGGGAAAAAGGAGTGAGACATGAAGATCGCAAAATTCCTGAGTGTAACACTGGCAATTGTCATATTCGGCTTATTATTTCCGGGAGCGGCAAAGGCAGACGGCATCATCATCCCTGATCCACCCATCTGTGACCCTGGCCCCTGCCCTCCGCCGCCGTGCCCCTGGCCGGGGGAATGCCCGCCCATGCCGCCAGTCGCTCAACTGGCGATCAAATACCACCGGGTGGAAGTCCGCATCGAAGACCAGGTCGCTAGCACACGGGTGGACCAGGTGTTTTACAACCTCAACGACTGGCAGGTTGAAGGTACCTACGTCTTCCCAATCCCGGTGGATGCGGCGGTGTCGGCCTTCACCCTTTGGGTAGATGGCGAGCCGGTGGAAGGGAAGGTTTTGGACGCCGGGGAGGCGCGCCGTACATATGAGGACATTGTGCGCAACCTGCGCGACCCGGCTCTTTTGGAGTATGCCGACCGGGGGGCGGTGCAGGCGCGTATATTTCCGATCCCCTCCAAAGGGGAGCGCCGGATTGAGCTGGAATACACCCAGGTATTGGCCGCAGAAAACGGGCTGGTGCGCTACGTGTACCCGCTCAACACCGAGAAGTTTTCAGCCTGGCCGCTGGAAGAGGTGAGCGTCAGCGTGGATGTGCGCTCGAAGACGCCCATCCGGGCGATCTATTCACCCTCGCACGAGGTCGACACCGAGCGGGAAAGCGACTATCAGGCGCGGGTGGGTTACGAGGCAACCAATGTACGGCCGGACACCGACTTCGCCCTGGTTTACTCCCTGGGAGAAGAAGAGGCATTTCACTTGTTGACCTTCAGGGACGCTGAAGACCCAGGCAACCCGGACGGCTTCTTCCTGTTGCTGCTGGCGCCGCGCCCCGGCGCAGCCGACCAGGTTTTACCCAAGGACGTACTTTTGGTGCTGGATCGCTCCGGCAGCATGGAAGGGGAGAAGTTCATCCAGGCCCAGGAAGCTTTACGCTTCGTGCTCAAACACCTCAATCCGGAAGACCGTTTCAACCTCGTCACTTTCAGCACGGGCAGCGAAGTGTATGCCCGCGAATTGCGCCCGGCCGAGGAGGCCAACGAAGCCCTCGCCTGGGTCGACCGCCTGAGCGCGGTGGGTAGCACCGACATCAACCGTGCCCTGCTGGAGGCGGTCGATATGGTGGATGGCGAACGCCCAACTTACCTGATTTTCCTCACCGACGGCCTGCCTACCGAAGGTGTGATCGACAGCCAGGAGATCCTGGACAACCTGCAAGACTCTGCTCCGGGCAACCTGCGCCTGTTCGCCTTCGGTGTTGGCTACGATGTGGATACTTATTTGCTGGATTCGCTGGCGCAGGCGCATCACGGCACGAGCAGCTACGTCCTTCCGGAGGAGCGCCTGGACGAAAAACTTTCGGGATTCTACGAAAAAATCAGCACGCCGGTGCTGACCGACCTGGAGCTGGATTTCGGGGATATCCCGGTCTACGATCTTTACCCCTCGCCTCTACCGGATTTGTTCAGCGGCGCGCAGATCGTCCTGGTGGGACGCTATCGCCAGGGCGGGGCGACGACCGTGACCCTCAGCGGTGAGGTCGATGGTGAAAAGCGCAATTATCATTTCCAGGATCAATCCTTTGTCAAAGATTCCAGCCGCCGGGGTGAGGGTATGGGGGAGGCTATCCCAAGGCTTTGGGCGACGCGTAAGATCGGCTACCTGCTCAACCAGGTGCGCTTGGAAGGTCCCGACCAGGAGATAATTGACCAGATTGTCAAGCTGAGCATCCGTTACGGGATTGTCACGCCTTACACATCCTATCTGGTGACCGAACCTATGCCGTTGGGTGCGGCGGAGCAAGAGCGCATCGCTGGCGAGCAGTTCAACCAGCTGCAGGCTATGCCCACCGCCATGGCTTACGGGCAGGAGGCGGTTGAAAAGTCCGCCGACCAGAGCGCCATGGCTGGAGCGCAGGCTCCGGCTGCGCCGGCTCAGGGTGCGGCTGACAGCGTGCGAGTGGTGGGGGCGCGGACTTTTGTCCTCTCGGAAGGCGTCTGGATCGACACGGCTTTCGACCCGGAAACGATGGAGACGGTCAAAGTAGCGTTCCTTTCGTCGGATTATTTCGACCTGATCGAAGCTCGACCAGAACTGGGAGCGGGATTTGCATTGGGGGAGCGGGTGATCGCCTTGGCGGGTGGCTTGGCCTATGAGGTGGTGGGCGAAGGGGTAACAGCCCCGCCTCTCGATCTTCCCCCAAGTGTTACCCCTTCTGCCGGGGAACCCGGGCAGCCAACTCCAGCGGTCACCCTTTCGACTCAAAGTCAGGAAAATAAACCGCAAGCTCCAGGTGGTTTGCCTTGCCTTGGGGGGCTGCTGCCTCTGGCGCTGCTCCCGCTGGGTGGGATGGCGTGGATGCGGCGTGATCGATAAATGATTCGTAGGATGTTGCAGATTTCTTCCCCCGCAACATCCTACAAAATTTTATTGGAAACAACAAACTTGTAATGCTATCCCAGCAAATTTAGTGTATAATAACAACAGGCTTGGGGAATAAGTCCTGCCTATTTCCCAATAGGGTGTTTTTTTAGGTAAATCCTTTTCGTAGCTTTTCCTGATCCTTACCTAATTCTGTATTGTTAGCCCCAAACTGGTAGTTCGAGAAAGATTGGTTGGATTGCTCGTTGCAGGTGGAAAACCATAATTTCTTTTAGTATTTGACTGGCGTAAAATGTGCTTTTGCGCAGGTTGTTATATTCATTAATATCAATATAGAGGAAATATCGATCGCTTGTTAAACGAACCGCTTTGTGCTATAATGCGCCCGCTTGTAACCCCCTTGACTTTATGATTTGAATAATCGGAGAACAACAACCCCTGGATTGGCTGTATACACATTCTCGGTTGTACTCATCTTTAGATTGTAGCAAAGCTTGTACCAGGATCAACATAATCCACATTGAGTAGAGAAGAACACTATGAAAGTAATCGAACTTGAGAGTATCCCACTAGAGGAATTACGTCAAAAAGCCGTCACGCTGAATGTCAAAGACGCCTCCCGTCTGAAAAAGGAGGATTTAATCCTGCGTATCAAGCAGGCTGAGGCCGAGCAAGAAGGCCTGGAGTTACGCGGCGGCATTCTGGAGATCATGAGCGAAGGTATCGGCTTCCTGCGCTCCGGTCATTACCAGCCAGGTCCATACGACATTTATGTGTCGCAATCGCAGATCCGCCGGTATAACTTAAGGAATGGCGATCTGATTTTAGGACATGTCCGGCCGCCGCGCGATTCAGAAAGGCATTACGGTCTCCTTAAGGTCGAAAACGTCAACGGCCTGGACCCTGAGGAGGCAAAGGACCGGGATACGTTTGAATCGCTCACTCCAATCTTCCCCGACACTCGCTTCGACCTGGAAGTGGATCGCCACACACTGGCAACCCGCTTGATAAACCTGGTCACTCCCATCGGCCGCGGCCAGCGCGGGCTGATCGTTTCGCCTCCCAAGGCAGGGAAGACGACCATCTTGAAGCAGATTGCCAACTCCATCTCGAAGAAATATCCGGACGTGCACCTGATGGTATCCTTGATCGGCGAGCGGCCGGAGGAAGTCACCGATATGGACCGCTCGGTGGATGCCGAGGTGGTATCTTCCACGTTCGACGAGCCTGTCACCTCCCACGTGCGGGTGGCTGAAATGGTGCTGGAACGCGCCAAGCGGCTGGTCGAAGTGGGCCGGCACGTGGTCATTTTGATGGATTCGATTACCCGCCTGGCACGCGCCTACAACCTGGTGGTGACGCCTTCAGGGCGAACCCTATCCGGCGGCATCGATCCATCGGCGCTGTATCCCCCCAAGCGATTCTTCGGTGCTGCCCGCAACATCGAGGAAGGCGGCTCCTTGACAATCATCGCTACCTGTATAATCGACACCGGTTCGCGCATGGATGATGTGGTTTACGAAGAGTTCAAAGGCACCGGTAACATGGAACTGCACCTGTCTCGCCGTTTGCAAGAAAGGCGAATTTTCCCTGCGATTGACATCGAGCGATCTTCAACCCGGCGTGAAGAATTGCTGTTAGGGCCAGACCTTACCCCGCGTGTCTGGCTGATGCGCAGAATGTATGACCAGATGGTCACCTCGCCTCCCCATGGGGCGGGAATGGATCCATCGAATGCGACCGAAGCCATCCTCCAGCGGCTGGCGCGCACCGAGAATAACATGGAGTTTCTCGAGACGCTTACCGATGATGTTTAATAATTAAATTTATGATGTAAGAGGTTCCAGGAGGGTACGATTATGGCGAAAGAAGCGAATGAGCCTAGCACGGATATCATGGCTGAAACCGATAATTTTCTTGCCTGGCGCGCCGAAGAGCCGGATGAGGAGACCACCTATCATCTTGAATTGAACAACGTCACCTTGCACTTCTTTCAGGAAGAATGGGAGGAATTTCTGAAGCTGGTGCGAGCGTTGATTTAAAGCTCGTCAGCGGGAGATTTTCTCTACATAAGGGATCACGCCCCGGCACGGCTCGGTGAATTGCTTGGAGACCTCATCCCAGGAGAGCGAGCCGGCTGTTAACCAAGCCATATGAACGGCGTATGAAACACATCCCGGGCCAGCGTGGTAATTGGCCAGGGTAAGCTTCCACAGGTTTTCGTAATCCACTACTGTCCCCGGTTTTTCTTTCGTGGCATTGTAAACGATTTGTGCAACTTGTTCGCAGTTGGCTTTCAGCGTATCAGCGAAAAGCTGGACGCTGAAGGCCACATTGGTAAGGTCTACACCGGCGGGACAATCGGCGCAATCGGACCTGGCTTGTAAAGCCAGCGCCCCACGTAAAACCGTCTGGTCCTGGGGAGTCAGGTGCAGGTAACCCAGGGAGCAAGCTTCGGTGGATAAGACCAGGGGGCAGAACTGGCTGAAGAAGGCAGAGTTCCAAAGCAGGATGGCGTCAGCGCCGTTATCGGTGATCTGACCTAATCCAAATTCGTAAGGGACACGGAAGATACCAGGCCAGAACTGGCTTTCTTGGGCGAACAAATTCTTCATTAGCTGGGCTGGGACTTCGGATTGCTGGGATACATCCATGATGCGGGCATCGAACTGATTTTGCCAGATTTCTACAAATGGCTTGGCCATCTCAAGGCCGCAGGCGTCGGCGTAACCGTTCGGTAGCAGCCCACTGCTGGGGCAGCTTGAAGCGTCCGCGATTCCTTGGTTGATCAGGCGACCGGCCAGGTAATAATAGGCTCCATCTGAAGCAATCAGATCTTCGTGATTCGGCGTTGCCAGCCAATCTGGCATACCGCCAACCGGTGGGAAGGCGGTCCAGGTTTGTGAGCAACTGGCTAGCGGTCCTCCCCGCCATAGGGAGCTCAATACATCCACGTACCAGCCTCCGCTATCCGGGGTGGAAGTTACCCCGGTATCGACGACGCGCACCTGGGCGGAGAAATGTTCGCTGCTATCGCCGAAACTCGAATCAGCCCAAAATTCTACTGCTATCCCCTCTATTGGAGTGGTTTTTAGGGGCACAGCACAGGCATTCGCTTCGCAGGCGAAGGGTAATCCATTTTGGAGACCCTGGATTCTCATGATGCGTTCGTTGGGCAGTGGTTCCACTGCGGTCAACATCAAGGATGGCAGGGTATCACAACGATTTTCAGGGGGAACCGGGTTACAACCTTCCAGGGTAACATAGACCGTCATTGTGGGGAGGTTGACGATGACTTCTTTATCCTTGGGCTGAGAGGAGACAAAAAACAGGTAAAGACCGTGGCAAGACCAGGTGTTGCCTTCTCCAGAAGCGATCTGGTTGCAAGGAGGAGTATCTCGCCAGGCAGCCAGTAAACCACTGCCACAGTTAGCAAGAACCTCATCTTCACTCGGTAAACCTTCGTGATCGATAAAAATCCGGCAGAGGATGGCGTTGTCTACCCAACTCGTTAGCCACCATTCGTACTCCGTATAAGATACGATGATCGTAGTTTGGCGTGGAACTGGGGTCTGGGCGGCGGCGGAAGGTTTCCCCCATTCCGTCACTCCCAGAATGGTCAGTAAAAAGCCAAAAACATATAAATACCGGAACACTCTCAGCATTCTTTAATAAAGTTATCACGGTCAGGGGTCATTGTCAACGGTATTGGGGTGATTATTTTTGATAGTCGTGGAGGCGGTTACTTCCTTGATTCCATTCCCAGCCCATGATACACTCAGTTCATGCCGCCTACTTTGTATTTAATCGACGGACATGCTCTGGCTTACCGGACCTACTTTGCGTTGACCCGAGGGGCAACTACCGGTTTCACCACGCGAGGCGGCGAACCCACTGCGGGGGTGTTTGGATTTACCAGCGTATTGCTTCGCCTCCTGGAGCAGGAGAGGCCGGAATACCTGGCGGTTGCCTTCGATACGGGGAAAACCTTCCGCGATGAGCTTTTTCCCGAGTACAAGGGGACACGCGAGAAGATGCCGGACGATCTGAGACCGCAAATCGAACGCATCCGCCAACTGGTAGATGCGTTTAATATCCCTCGCCTGGAGGTCGATAACTATGAAGCCGACGACGTTCTGGGGAGCATCGCCCGGCAGGCAGTATCACAGGGGTATGGGGTAAAGATCATTACGGGCGACCGCGACCTGCTTCAACTGGTGAACGACCGTATCATTGTCAACTTGCCGGGAAAATCTTTGGCAGACGCCAGAGACTTCATGGAAAAAGACGTCGAAGAATATTTGGGTGTTCGCCCAGACCAGGTGGTCGATTATAAAGCCCTGGTGGGTGATAAATCGGATAACATTCCAGGCGTACCTGGCATTGGCGAAAAGACAGCGACCTCGTTGCTGGCTACATACGGGACACTGGACGAGATATACAAGCATCTACCCGAATTGCCGGAAGGTGTCAGGAAGAAGCTGGAAACGGGCAAGGACCTGGCGGAATTGAGTCGGACACTCTCCGCTATCGTCACCGATTTGAATATTCATCTTGATCTGGAACAAGCGCGTGTCTCCAGTTTCGATCCCGCAACGGTTGAAGCAATTTTTCGCGAGCTGGAATTCAGGTCATTGAGAGAGCGACTAGAGACGGTTGAACGCATTTATGGAGTAGCGCCTGCTACAAAAGAACAACAGCTTTCTCTGTTTTCCACCCCGAGAACGCCTTCCCAACCGGTTTCGGTTACGGTCGCCGAGAGCAGTGGGTTAAACGTTAACGTTGTTGATACAACAAATGCGCTGCAAGCGTTGGTGAACCGGCTCCGATCAGCCCATATGATCTCGTTCGACACCGAAACCACTTCAACCGACCAGATGCAAGCCGAGCTGGTGGGAATTTCCCTGGCGACGGGCGAGGCGGAGGCGTATTACATCCCCGTTGGTCATCGTGCGGAATTAGGTCAGCAACTACCTCTCGATATGGTATTAGAATCGCTACGCGGTCCAATGACCGACCCTGCGATTCCCAAAGCCGGCCATAACCTGAAATACGACTACGTGATGCTGGCTCGCTTCGGTCTACCAGTTCACCCGCTTGGCTTCGATACGATGATTGCCGAATGGCTGGTGGAGCCCACTTCCCGAAATCTGGGATTAAAGAATCTGGCCTGGGTGCGCTTGAACCGCAAGATGACCACGATCGAGGAGCTTATCGGTAAAGGCAAGAAGCAAATCAGCATGGCGGATGTGGCCATCGAAAAAGCGGCTGCCTATGCCGGGGAAGACGCAGCGATTATTTTCAAGTTGATCCCGCAACAGAAAGTTGAGCTAAAAAAATCACAAGCGGAAGCCCTTTTCAACGACCTGGAAATGCCTCTGGTTAATGTGTTGGCAGGTATGGAGATGGCTGGCATTACCCTGGATACGCCTTATTTGGAAAAAATGTCTTTGGAGTTGAACTCGCGTATGGCAGAGATTGAGGGGCAGATTTATCAGGCAGCCGGAATTCAATTCAACCTTAACTCACCCCAACAGCTTTCGGATGTTCTTTTCCAACGATTGAAAATCTCTTCTCCAGATCGCTCGCAGCGCACGTCAACAGGCTTTTACTCGACGGCAGCAGGCGTTTTGGAAACATTGCGAGGTAAACATGTCGTTGTAGACCTGGTGTTGGAATACCGGGAGTTGTCCAAGCTTAAATCCACGTACGTGGACGCGTTGCCCCAACAGGTGAATCCCACTACTGGGAGAGTGCATACATCTTATAACCAGACGGGTTCGGTCACTGGCCGAATTGCTTCTTCGGACCCCAACTTACAAAACATCCCGATTCGAACCGACCTGGGACGCAAGGTGAGGCGGGGGTTTATTTCCGATCCCGGTCAGGTGTTGCTGTCGGTGGACTATTCGCAAGTAGAGTTGCGCATCGTCGCCCATATATCCGGTGACGAAGCTATGCTTTCTGCCTTCCGGGCGGGGCAAGATATCCACACCGCCACGGCGGCTGCTATTTATGGTATCCCAATCGAGGGGGTATCGAAAGAGCAAAGGCGACACGCCAAGGCGATCAACTTCGGATTGATCTATGGCATGTCGGCTTTTGGATTAACGCGCACGACGGAACTGACCCTGGCTGAAGCGGAGGATTTCGTGCAGGCTTATTTCCAGCAATTTCCAGGTGTGAAGGGCTACCTGGATAATGCTCGCAAACAAGCTGCCCAACAAGGGTACGTTGAGACTCTGTTCGGGCGTAGGCGTTATTTCCCAGGATTGGTTTCGCAGAAAAACCAGAATGTACGTAATCGCGAGGAGCGAGAAGCCATCAACGCCCCCATCCAGGGCACCGCGGCTGACATCATGAAAATCGCCATGCTGCGGCTCCCCGAGGTATTGCAAGGGAGTGGTCTTGCGGCAAGAATGTTGCTCCAGGTTCACGATGAATTGGTTTTTGAATGTCCGGAAAATGAGGTTCAAGAAACCGCCCGGATAGTACAAGATAAGATGGAAAACGCTTATACGATGAGCATCCCATTACTCACCGAAGCTCGCAGCGGCCTGAACTGGGACGATATGACGCCGGTTTCGATTAAATCGGGCTGGACGAAAAAGGTTGTAAAATAGTTTCGGAGCCAGTATGTCTCAAAACGACGATCTCTTTCAACAAGCCATGAACGAGGGGCATTCAGCAGCCTGGGACCAGTTGTGGGAAAAAGCAGCCAAGCATTACCGGAAGGCCCTGGAAATTACCCCAGACAACCCCGGCGCTCTCTCTAATCTCGGCCTGGCGTTTTTTGAGCTTGATAGGTACGAAGATGCTGCAACTTGTTACCTCAAGACGATCAAGGTTACTCCCGAAGACCCAATACCATGTGAAAAACTTTCCCAGATTAACGAGCGGTTGGGGAAGATGGACCAAGCCGTCAAGGAAGGGTTAAGGGCAGCCGAGTTATACCTGAAATATCGGGATGTCAAGAAAGCAATCGAAAATTGGGCAAGAGTGGCGCAATTGAAACCGGACGACCTTCAGGCTCACAGCCGGCTGGCTGCAGTTTTTGAGCATTTACGACAAACTCCTCAGGCAGTTCGGGAGTTATTGATCGTTGCCGCGCTGTTTCAGGTGGCTGGCGACCAGGAGAAAGCTACCCGCGCAGTCGCTCAGGCGCTACAAGTTATGCCAGGGAGTAAAGAAGCCAAACGGGCTATGGATTTAGTTCGGGATGGAAAGCAGTTGCCTTTACCTGTGTCTGGACATGCTACACCGGAAATTCGGAAGGAGCGCCGACAACCTGAGGAATTGGTCAGTGAAACGCAGGAGAGTGAAGCAAGGCAGAACCCTGCTGAAGAGGCGCACCAGAATGCGATTGCAGTCCTGGCTGGTTTGCTCTTCGAGGGGACTGAGGATGACCTGCGC
>Ga0299912_10001751_pt1 | contig 17535 bp, 21 predicted proteins | sample RVTome_2_FD_207667 | JGI IMG/M metagenome (GOLD analysis project Ga0299912, IMG submission 207667) | Soil microbial communities from uranium-contaminated site in the Upper Colorado River Basin, Wyoming, United States - RVT95D214 (version 2) ... | reverse complement strand
TCGGGTGCCGGCCGGGTGCTGGTCTCACCGCAGCAGCGCGCCGTCGAGACCGCCACCTCGATCGCCCGTCGTCTCGGCCTTGCCGTCGAGATCGACGGTCGTCTGGCCGAGTGGGGCTTGGCCCCGCACTGGGAGGGAGTGCCCTGGGCCGACCTCCCCCGCCGGTTCCCCGGCGAGCTCGAGGCCTACCTGGCGACACCGGCCGACCTGCCCTTCGCCGCCGAGACGATCGCTGCGGCAGCCGAGCGCATGTCGGCCGTGATCTCCGACCTGGATGGTGAAGGAACGCAGGTGGCCATCGTGGTCTCCCACCAGGACCCGGTGCAGGCGCTGCGTTTCGCCCTCACCGGCCGCGACCTGCGCGCCCTCGGTGTCGACCGGCCCGGCCATGCCGCGGTGGTCACGCTCGATCGGTGGGATGGGCGATGGGCCGAGTCGGGGATCTGGTCGCCACCGGGGCCCTCGTCGGTGTTCCCACCCAGCGGGACCGGGGACACGACCTAGAATCCTGAGACCAGTCCAGGAGGAACACCCCAAGTGCGTCGCGTGATCGGCCTCGCCCTGACGATGAGCGTGCTGGCGGCGGCATGCGGCAGCGGGCCGTCACAACAGGCATTGGACAGCAACCAGCTCCCCGCCACCACGACGACCACGGAGCCGCCCCCCGAAGGAGTGGCCCTCGTCGAGATCTCCAACGGGGCGTTCTCACCGGCCAACCTGGAGCTCGACCTCACCACCACCTGGATCGTCGAATTCCGCAACGAGGACCCGCCTCGCGAGTACCAGATCACCTCGCGCACCCCGGGATTGTTCGAGACCCCCATCCTCAAGCCGGGAGACTCGTTCCAGGTCGACTTCAGCAAGTTCCCGCCCGACCTGTACCGGTACAACACGTTCCTCGGCAACCAGCGCATCCCGGGCCTGGTCGACACCCGGCCGACCCGCTGAGCGATCTTCGGTCGCGGCGATAATGCGGCGGTGCCTGCCGCCCCGCTGACGGTGACCGCTCTCGTGTCGCTGTCCACCATCCTCGGGACCCTTCACCTCGCCTTTGGCGGCGTCGTCGACCCGTCGGCGGCGCTGGTGGCGGGAGCCGGGCTGGTCGTCTTCACGATCGTCGCCGCCTCGGGGACACTGCTGGCCCGCGGGCGCTGGGCGGCTCCGGCGGACGCCGCGGTCGCCTTGGCCTGGATCGGGCTCGCCGTCGTCGTGCCTCTCGACGGTCTGTCGATCGCCCTGCTCGTCGTCGCCGCGGCCGCCCTGGCGGCCTCCATCGGCCCATGGCTGCGCCGCTGGCTCCGCCGACTTCCCCGTGCCGACGGCCCCCCGCCGGCGGCGGCGGTGCTCCTGCTGGTATTGATGGCCACCCCGGCGGCCGCCGCGCTCGCCTCCCCGAACGGCATCGGGATCGGCGCCGTCGTGCTCGCCGCATGGTCTGCGGCACTTGCCCTGGGGATCGCCCGGATGCTCCCCGGCTCGCTGCTCGCCGCCCGGGTCATCCACCCCGCCCTGGCCATCGCCGCCGCGGTGGAGACCGGCATGCCCGGCGGGGCGGTCATCGCCGCCACCGCCGCGGTCGTCGCCGCCATGGCCTGGCGCCGCGACGTGGCGCTCGCCATCACCCCGGTGTCCCTCCGACGGGGCGATGCCATCGCCATCCCGCCCGAACTGGTGCCGCCGGAGATCCTCGAGGCGGTCGGCCTCGACGACCGAGGCCGACCGCGGCGAGCGCGATGAGCCGCCTCCCGAATCCCTGGATCGCCGTCCCGGTGCTCATCGCCGCCATCGGCGGTGGAGCGGTGGGGTTCTTCGTCACCGACGCATCCTGCGCCCCTGGGAGTTGCCCGATCGCCTCATCCCTAGCCGGGGCCCTCGCCGCCATCGTGGCCGGCGCCGGCATCGGGGTGATCGCCGTGCTGGCCCTCAAGTCGCTCGACGAGTTCCGCACCCACCGTGACCGGGAGATCTTGACCGCTGTCGATGCCGATGCCGAGGACCCCGGCCCGCCCGGCCGGTGACGGACCGCTCCGCCGAGGTGCAACGTCAGCCGGCGGCGCGGAACACCAGTGACACGTTGTGGCCGCCGAAGCCGAACGAGTTGGTCATGGCGGTCTTCACCGCGACGCGGCGAGCCTCGTTGGGCACGTAGTCCAGGTCGCATTCGGGGTCCGGCGTCTCGTAGTTGATCGTCGGCGGGACGATCCCGTCGCGGATCGCCAGGATGCACACCAGGGACTCGAGCGCACCGGCGCCTCCGAGCAGGTGGCCGGTCATCGACTTCGTGGACGACACCGGGATCGTGTGAGCCGCCTCGCCAAAGACCGTCTTGATCGCCGCCGTCTCGGTGGCGTCATTGGCCTGGGTCGAGGTGCCGTGGGCGTTGATGTAGTCGATGTCTCCCGCCTGGATGCCGGCGTCGTCGAGGGCGTTCTGCATGGCCCTGGCCGCCCCGCCCCCTCCCGGCCGGGGCAGGGTGATGTGGTAGCCGTCGGCGGACATGCCGTATCCGATGAGCTCGGCGTAGATCTTGGCTCCCCTCGCCAACGCATGCTCACGCTCCTCCAGGATGAGGGTCGCCGCTCCCTCCCCCATCACGAACCCATCGCGGTGAAGGTCGAATGGGCGGGAGGCCCTGGCCGGATCGTCGTTGCGCGTCGAGAGCGCGCGCGACTGGCTGAAGCCGGCGACGGCGAACTCGCACACCGGCGCCTCACCGCCTCCGGCAACCATCACGTCGGCCGCCCCGCGCTTGATGATCTCGCCGGCGTCGCCGATCGCGTTCGCCGAGGCAGCGCAGGCGGTGACCGTGCAGGTGTTCGGACCGTACAGGTGGTAACGGATCGACACCAGACCAGCTGCCATGTTCGAAATGATCTGGGTGATGGCCAAGGGGCTGACCCTGTCGGGCCCGCGTTGGCGCATCGTGTCGATGCCTTCCTGGAAGGAGATCATCCCGCCGATTCCCGAACCGACCACCACTCCCGCCCGGGTCGCCGCGGGGTCGTCCTCCTCGTACCGGATGCCCGAGTCGGCCAGGGCTTGATGGGTCGCCGCCCAGAAGAACTGGTCGTACCGGTCGAGCCGCCGGGCCTCCTTGCGCTCGATGTACTCCTCAGGGTCGAAGTCGGGGACCTCAGCCGCGATGGTCGCCCGCATCCCCGATGCGTCGAACGCCGTGATCTGGCCCACGCCGGACCGGCCGGCCAACGCCGCGCTCCAGAAGGATGTGACGTCGCGACCGATCGGGTTGACGGTGCCGAGACCGGTGACGACGACCCGCCGGCTCACGATCAGCCCTTGAGCTTCTGCATCACCACGTCGACGGCCTGGCCGACCGTGCCGATCGCCTCCGCTTCCTCGTCGGGGATGGCCACCCCGAAGGTGTCCTCGAGCGCCATCAGCAGCTCGACAACGCCGAGAGAGTCGACCTCGAGATCCTCCTCGAAGCGCGCCCCCATGGTGATCTTGTCGCGATCGATTCCCAGCTCGTCGACGAGCAGATCGGTCATCTTCGCTTCGACTTCGGACCTATCCATCGTGGCTCCTTGAATCGTCGACCGGGAGACCTAGAACCCCAGCCCCCCATCCACCACCAGCACCTGGCCGGTGACGTAGGACGCCTGGTCCGAGGCAAGATAGCCCACCGCGGACGCGACCTCGGTTGGGGTGCCGAACCGCCCGAGGGAGATCGAGGGGAGCACCGCCCGGTGCACCTCGGCTCCGAGGGCCTCCGTCAGGTCGGTCTGGATGAACCCCGGCGCCACCGCGTTGACGGTGATGCCGCGCGACCCGACCTCCTTGGCGACGGACTTCGTGAAACCGATGAGCCCGGCCTTGGCCGCGGCGTAGTTCGCCTGACCGGGGTTGCCGCCGATCCCCGCCACCGACGTGATGGAGATGACCCGCCCCCACCTTGCCTTGAGCATCCCCCGCAGGGCGGCGCGGGTGCAGAGGTACGCCGAGGTGAGGTTGGTCTGGATCACCGCCGACCACGCCTCCGGCTTCATCCTCAGGAGCAGGTCGTCTGCGGTGATCCCGGCATTGTTGACCAGCACTTCCACCGGTCCCAGACGCTCCTCGATCACGCCGAACATGGCGCCCACCGCGTCCGGGTCGCCGACGTCGCCCTGCACCGCCGTCGCGATGCCACCGCCCGCGGCGATCGCAGCGACGGCCTCCTCGGCGGCATCGACGCGGGTGTGGTAGTTGACGGCCACGACGTGGCCCGACGCAGCGAGATGCTCGGCGATCGCCCTTCCGATGCCGCGCGATCCGCCGGTGACGAGCGCGACCCGCCCCACTCAGATGCCTTTACCGTGCAGCGCGATGTGGGGAGCGAGCAGTTCGAGCGCGGTTGCCTTAGACGGCGCAAGCGCGGCGTCGGAGGTCCCGAGCGGGGTGACCCTCTCGCCCCACCGGTACACCGCGGCGGCCCAGGTGAACCCCCCGCCGAAGGCGGCGAACAACAGGTTCGCCCCCGCCGTGACCCGGCCGTCGTCGAGGGCCTCGCTCAACGCGATCGGGATCGTGGCTGCCGAGGTATTCCCGTAGGAGGCGATGTTGACGAACACCTTCGCGGGGTCGACGGAGAGCCGCCGAGCGGTGGCGTCGATGATCCGGGCGTTGGCCTGGTGCGGGATCAGCAGGTCGATGTCGGCGACGGCAAGGCCGGCCTTCTCGACGACCCGCGCCGACGAGTCGCCCATGGCGGTGACGGCACGGCGAAACACCTCCTGGCCCTCCATGAGGATCGAGGGGTGGTCCTTGACGCCGGGGGCACCTTCGGTGCCGCTCCCCGGGACGCGCAGCAGGTTCCCGGCGGTGCCGTCTGAGCCCAGCTCGAAGGCAAGCAGGCCGCCGTCCTCGTCCGACGCCTCGATCACCACCGCCCCGGCACCGTCGCCGAACAGGACGCACGTGGCGCGGTTGGAGAAGTCGAGCCAGTACGAGAGCTTCTCGGCGCCGACCACCAGGACCCGCCTCATCGCCCCGGTCCGGATCATCTGATCGACGGTGGCCAGGGCGAACAGGAACCCGGAGCACGCCGCGTTGAGGTCCATCGCCGCCGCCCGGTTGGCGCCGAGCTTGCCCTGCACGGTCGCGGCCGCGCTCGGGACCATTCGGTCGGGGGTGCACGTCGCCACGACGATCAGGTCGATGTCGCCGGGCTCGAGGCCGGCGGCAGCCAGGGCGTGCCTGGCGGCCACCGTCGAGAGATCGGACACCTCGGCGTGGCTGATCCGGCGCTCCTTGATCCCGGTGCGGGTGGTGATCCAATCGTCGCTGGTGTCGGTGACCGTCTCGAGATCGGCGTTGCTCAGAACCGCCGGGGGGACACACCGCCCCCAGCCGGTGATGATGGCACTTGGCACCGGCGGCTCCTCTCAGTCCGTCCAGGTGGATGCTACGGATGGAGGGGCGAGCCGGTCGGCCGCGGCCCCCACGTCGTCGAGGGACGACACCACGATGGCTTCCGTACCCTGTACCGACCTCGTGGCGAGGCCGGCGGTTACATCACCCGGCCCGACGTGCACGAACCGGGTCACCCCGGTTCGGGCGATGCCTGCCAGGGTCTCGGCGAAGCGAACCGGTGCGGTCAGCTGGGCGACCAGCGTGGCGGTGACGTCGTCGCCGTAGGGGGCGGCGGTGGCGTTGGCCCACACCGGGAAGACGGCGGGGGAAATCGGCACACCCGCCGATGCCTCGGCGACCGCGGCGGCCGCCGAGGCCATGAACGGCGAGTGGAATGCCCCGGCGACCTTGAGCGGGATGACGCGGCGGATTCCGAATGCGGCCGCGTGGCTCCCCGCCCACTTGAGGTCGTCGGCGCCGCCGGCGACCACCACCTGTCCGGGGGCGTTGACATTGGCCACCCACAGCCGTCCTCCCTCGTCCCGCCTGGTGGCGGCGAGCTCTTCGGCGTCGGCGACTTCGCCCCCGATGAGGGCCGCCATACCCGACGGTTCGACGTCCGCCGCCGCCGACATGGCCCGGCCGCGGGCCATCACCAGCCGCAGACCGTCGATGAACGAGAACACCCCGGCGGCGGCGAGAGCGGTGTACTCGCCAAGCGAGTGCCCAGCGGCGGCAGCGGGAGGCGAGGGCGTCGCCCCGGCCACCGCCTCCCAGAGGGCGAACGAGATCGCGTAGAGAGCCGGCTGGGCGTGCTCGGTCCTCGTCAACGCCGCCTCTGGGCCGTCAAGGCACATCGACCGCAGTGACCATCCGAGCACCTCGTCGGCGGCGGAGCCGAGCAGGTCGGGGCGGGCGTCGAACAGGTCGGCGCCCATGCCGACGTATTGGCTGCCCTGACCGGGGAACAGGATGGCGTGAGTCACGCGGGACCTCGTGGGGGTGGCGCGGAGTCTGGCAGAAGAGAGATGTCAGATGTCAGAAAGCAGCAAGACGCGTCCTGCCTGATGCCTGATACCTGATACCTGACGCCTGGCCCGGCCTACCGCCAGCGACCGGCGTGCTTCACCTCGAGACCACCGAGGACGACCAGGGCCTGGACCTCGAGACGGGGCGACCCCGGCCCGACGACGTTGTGGTCGGTGGTGTCGTCCCAACCGCCGAGCAGCGGCAGCCCGCGGATCTCGACGACCCATCCTCGCGGCACCAGGATCGAGACGCTCGCCAGGATGCTGGTCACCGACACGTTGGCGCCGCCCGGGATCGGCGTTGCCTCGGTGAGGTCGAGGGTCACCCCGCCGAGCACGGCGGTCACCGACGCCTTGCGAAACGAGGAGGACCTCGTCCCCAGCCGGGCCGATCCGAGCACCGCGATCCCGTCGACCTCCTGGTCGTCGGCGGGCTGGATGCCGAGGCGCCGCCCCCATCCCACGGTCAGCCACAGCCCGATGCCGATGATCGCCGCCGGCCACACGAACCTCCACGCGTCCGACCCGAACACGCCGGTGGTGACCCCGAGGAGGCAGCCACCGACGATGACGAGGGACAGGGCCCCGCCGCTGAACCGGTGGCCGGACCCGGCGTGCAGCACGCCGAGCAGGATGATGGCCGCCGGCCACCACGCCCCGATCACGGATCCGGGGTCGACCAGGTCGGCCGACCCGAGCAGGAAGATCAGTCCCACGGCGGCGAGGACGGACCCGAAGAGGAGTCGCCCGGCGTTCATCGGCCCATCATCGCCGTGACCACGCGCAGACGCTTCGGCACGAAGCTTCCGGCTGCGGCGAGCAGGCCGAGCAGGGTGTCCAGCGACTCGGCGTCGGCATCCCAGTGCTCGCGCACGACGTCGATTCCGGCGGCATCGACCAGCCGGGTCAGAGCGACGATCACGAGGACGGCGTCGTCCACCTTCCCGAGTACCCGGATCCGATCGGGGATCAGGTCGATGGGGAGCACGACATACGCCAGTGCCAGCCCGGCGGCGATCCGGTGCCTGCGATCGACCCGCTCGTCGCGCATCAGCCGCACCACCAGCTTCACCGTCGCCGGCACCGCGTCCACGAATCGCACGAGCGCGGATGGGACGTTCACAGGGGGGCTCCGGCCATGAGTGCCGCCCCGACGATACCGGCGGCCGGGCCGAACCTCGCCGCCACGACGGGCGTCGGCCGTCGATGGCTGCCGCCGCTCAGCGCCGCGGCCAGGGCGCGCCTCGCCGGAGACAGGAACACCTCCCCGGCGGCCACCACCCCGCCGCCCACGACTATCACGTCGGGGTCGAGGATCGCCACCAGGTTCGCCAGTCCCCTCCCGAAGGCAGCGGCCACCTCCCCGACGAGCCGCCCGGCAGCCACCTCCCCGCCCGCGGCGGCGGCCATGAGGGCGGCACCGTCGGCCAGGCCGAGCCCGGCGGCGCCGCGATCCAGCGCCCGGCCGGAGGCGGTCACCTCCCAGCACCCGATCGCCCCGCACGCGCAGCGCTCGCCGTGGGGATCCATGGACATGTGCCCGATCTCCCCGAGGTGGCCCCGGCCTCGCTCGATCGACCCGTCGACCGCCAACCCGCCGCCGATTCCGGTGCCGACGGTCACCGCCAGCACCACCCGGTAGCCGACCCCGGCGCCGGCGGTGGCCTCGGCGAGGCTCACCGTGTTGGCGTCGTTGTCCACCACCACCGGGAGCCCGGCCCCGGCCCCCACGACTTCGGCGATGGCAGCGGTCCCGGGCCGGTGCAGCATCCACCTCACCCTCCCGGCGGCGTGGTCGACGAGGCCGGCCACCCCCACCCCCACCGCTCGTGCCGGGGGAAGATCGGCGATGCAGGACAGGATGGCGTCGGGGAGGCCACCGACCTCGGGCGGCGTGGGGACCGAGACCGTTGGACCCGGCCCGCCGGCCCGCTCCCGCCACCCCACCCTCAGATTGGTACCACCGCAGTCCACGGCGATGACCGCCACCGCACCTCCCCGGTCGGGCGCCAGGGTACCCTCGGACCCCCCCAACCCGACCTGTTGGTCGAGAATATCGGAAATATGAGTGATTCATACTCAGGTTATGGGGGTATGATGGTGCTAGAAACCCGAGGAGGAATCACCATGATCGACCTCATGCCCTTCGACCCGTTCTCGATGCTGCGCGACATCGACCGGATCCTCGATCGCCCCGCCGCCCCGAGCCGCTGGCTCCCCCGGATCGACGTGTTCGATCGGGACACCAATCTGGTGATCCGCGTCGAGGTGGCCGGGGTCAAGCCCGAGGACGTCGACCTCACCGTCGAGGACCGCACGCTGACCATCAGCGGCAAACGCTCGTTCGGCGAGACCACCGAGACGGATGGGTACCACCGCAGGGAGATCTTCTCCGGTGAGTTCACCCGCACCCTGGTGCTGCCGTCCGGGCTCGACCCGACCGAGATCAGCGCCAAGGCCGACAACGGAATCGTCGAGGTGACGGTGCCGCGCCGGCCCGAGGTACTCCCCCGCAAGGTCAAGGTGGGCATCACCGCCGGCTGACAGGACCGATGGTGCGACGACGGCCCGCTTCGGCAGGCCGTCGTCGCGTCTGTAGAGGTTTCCCGTTCCCGGTCACCAGTCACCCGCCAGAGGCACGGTCGTGGATGGCGACGCGAAGGTCGAAAGCCGAAAGTCGCTCTACTCACTCGACGGGAATGTGCTGGTGCTCGCCGCCCTCGTCGCCCTCGTCCGGGTTCTCCGATGCCTTCCCGAGCTCCTCGAGGAACGCCCCCACCCCGGCGACCACTTCGATCGCCGCCTTCATCAGATGGACCGCCGCCCGCTGCAGGCCCCGCCGCGCCGCCTCGCTGAGCTCGGGGACGTCATCCATCGCCCACCCCGAACCGCACCCACAGCTCGCTCCCGGTGAGCCGCGCCCCGGTGATCTGGCGACGCCGCAGCGAGTCGGGGAGCACCAACGATCGCCGGTAGGGCCCGACGGTGACGTACACCTCGTCGGTATGCCTCATGACATCGACCTCTCCCTTGTCGACCAGCGGCAGGAACAGGGCGAGCACCACCTCCTCGCCCTCCGCGAAGACCCGGAACGGGGTGCTGGTCGCCAGCCGCACCGTCGGGTCGCGGTCGCCGTACAACTCCTCGCCGACGATGCGCAACTTGTCGATCCCCACCATCTCCTCGTCGAACAGCCTGAGGCGAAGGAGGCTGAGGTCGGCGAACGCCTCGCGCACCGTCTCCAGGTGCTCGGCCTGCAGCTCGCGCCACCGCTTGAAGTACGGGTCGGTGACGGCCTCGGGGATGATCCGGTTGACGATGGCGGCGTCGACGGCATACCCGAACAGGCCGAGATAGGTGTAGGTCCGGCGGGCCTCGCTGAGCACCATCTTCTCCAGGTTCATCACCAGACGGGCACTGGTGATGGCCGGATCGGCGAGCACCCGGCGCACCCCCTCGATCCGCCCGTAGAAACCCTCGCCTGCCTGGAACACGTCATCACCAGGGATCGGCATCGACATCACCCGCTTCAGCACGGGCCGGACGACCTTCGCCACCCGCCGTTCCAAGGGGAACAGCTTCTGCATGTACCACCCGAGGATGTCGGGCAGGCTGAGCAGGCGAAGGGTCTCCGCCGTCGGGGCACAGTCGACCACGATCACGTCGTAATCCCCCGAAGCCACGTGGTCCTGGACCTCGGCGAGGGCGAAGAGCTCGTCCATGCCCGGAAACACCACTAGTTCCTCGGCGGCGATCCCGTCGGCGCCGCCCCAATCGAACAGCTCTGCCAGGTAGTCCCGCACCGTTCCCCAATGCGTCTCGAGGCGCCTCTGGGCGTCGATCTGCTGGCCGTGCAGGCCCGGGACGACGGGGGTGGGGGCGTCGCCCAGCGGGATCGAGAAGGCGTCGCTCAGGCTGTGGGCGGGGTCGGTGGACATGACCAGGGTCCGGTACCCGAGATCGGCCGCACGCAAGGCGGTCGCCGCGGAGACCGTGGTCTTGCCGACGCCACCCTTGCCGGTGATGAGCAGCACCCGCATCAGCCGGTCCCCTGCTCCTCCGCCCGGCGGCGCAGGCCGCGCAGAGCCGCCTGGACGATCTGGCGCTCCGCCTGACGCCGCAGGAACCCGGGTATCACGAACGCGGGTTCCACTCGGAGGGCGTACACGATGTCGGTCCCCCCGCCCTCGCGCTCCTTGAAGGCGTAGTACCCCTCCATGTCCTTGATGTCGTCCCCGGGGACGGCGCGCCAGGAGATCCGTCGCGGGTAGTCGTAGTCGTAGGTGAGCTCGTAGGAGATCCGCTTGACGAAGCCGTCCACCTCAAAGCGGGCGCGGGTCGCCCTCCCGTCGGCACCGGTCTCGAGCACCTCGACCGCCGACACCCCAGTCGCCCACTCGGGATACGCCGCGAGGTCAGCCGCGACCTCGAACACGACCTCCGGTGAGGCCGCCGTCTCTCCGTTGCGGACCGTTCCTTCCATGCTCAGGACACTAGCGAGGGCATGATTCCGGCCACGCTGCGGTAGGTGAGGGCGTAGCTGATCTCCTGGGAGGGATCGGGGTGGGCATGGTGGAACTCCACCAGCCCCGACTCCAGCTCCGCGGACGGAATCAACTGGAGGGTGCTGACGAACCCCGACCGCACCGCGGCCTCCCACGATGCCGCGGTGCGCACCACCCGCTCGGTTGTCACCAAGTCCGGCCCTGCGACGAGGCCGAGTTCACCCATCAGCCGTTCCAGCTCCTCGGGATGCGGAAAGCGCCCCTCGTCGATCCGCCCCACCGAGGGAAACCACCGGGCCAGGAACGAGGCTCGATGATGGGGGTGGTCGAGCGTCCAGACCCACACCAGGCCGCCGGGCCGCGCCACCCGCGCCGCCTCGGCGAGCATCCGCCCAGGGTCTCCGTGGTGAATGGCCAGGTGAAAGTAGACGAGGCCGGCGATCCCGTCGGACAGCGGCAGACGCTCGCCGTCGGCGACCACCGCCAGCACCCCGGCCGCCGCGCTGTGCCCTGCCATCGCCGGAGATCGATCGACCACGACCGCGGTCGCCCCGGTGGTGGCGAACACCGCGGCATGGGCGCCCCGACCGCCCCCGACGTCCACCGCCAGGTCACCCCTGCCGAGCCGGGCGTGCCCGGCGGCGATGCGGGCACGTTCGCGGTCGGCCTCCTTGGCGGCACGATGGTCGTATCCGGCGGCCAGCAGCTCCAAGTCGATCCCGGTCGGGGGCGCCTCGTCAGCCATGGCGCACGGGGCGCTCGGTGGCACGGAAGTAGCCGACGTTGCGGCACACCGTCTCGCCGACCCGCCACGTCGTCGCCTGCGGCTGGTGGATGTCTCCGAAGTAGTGCCACCGGGGACGGTGCTCTCGCAGGTAGTCGAGCACCGGCCTGGACTGCTTGGGCCTGCCGCCGATCACGTCGGTCGCCAGCGGGCGTACGGCCGGAGCGACATGGGTGCACAGCATCTCGACCGGGCCGAGGGTGGCGAGCCGCACCGCCATGGCGTCATGATCGATCTCACCGGGCACGCCCAGCGAGGGCACCCCGCCCCCGACGATCCCGACCACGATCCCCTCGATCTCAAACGACCCGGTGTCGACGAAGGTGACGCCGGCGGGCAGCATCTCCCGCAGGACCTCGGGCCGGTCGACGTTGCCGTAGGTCACGTAGGCGCCGGAGCCGGCCAGGGCCCTGGCGGCCTGGGCATATGCCTCCCGGGTCAGCGCGTCGTAGCGGTCCCGGATCTCCGCCTCGCGCCCCGCGCTGAATTCCGCCCACAGCTCGCGGGCGCCTTCGTGATCGCCCAGGGTGCGAACCCCGGCGAGCCGGGCGACGAACTCCTTGCCCGCCACCTCGGCGAGCATCCCCTCCATGGTGCGGTAGTCGACGAAGTTGAGCAGGTCACCGAGTACCAGCAGGGTCTCTCTCCGTGCGGCCACCCGGGCGAGAGCGTCGAACGCGCCGTGGACATCGGAGACGAGGAGCATCAACCAAGCGTACCGGCGAGGGCCAGCGCCACCTCCGCCGCCACCCCCGGATCGGGATCGTCCTCCAGGACGGCAAGCACCCGGGCGGCCTCATCACCTCCGAGGCGCCCCAGGGCCCACGCGGCATGGCCGCGCAGCATCGGATCGGGATCGGCGGCAAACCCGGCGACCACGCCAACCAGCGACCGGTCCCCGGAGTTGCCGAGCACGATGAGGGCGTTGCGGCGCAGATACCGCGCGTCGTTGCGCGGGAAGTAGAACCGTCCGAACACGTCCCGAAGCCGCCGGTCGTCGCTCAGCAGCACCTCGACGGCGTCGACCCTTCCGGCTTGCCGGTCGGCGCGCCCCAGCAGCTGCGTGCCCGGCGGACACGCGTCGAGGCAGTCGTCGCAGCCGTACAGGCGGTCACCCATGGCTCTGCGCAGCTCGCGAGGCACCCATCCCGGAGCCTGGGCCCAGCGGGCGAGGCATCGCCGGGCGTCGAGCACCCCCGGGGCGACCAGGGCCCCGGTCGGACAGGCCGGCAGGCAGGCGGTGCAGGTGCCACACCCTCGCCGCATCGGCTCCGACGTGGCCAGCAGGGCGTCGGTGACCACGCTGCCGAGCAGGACCCACGGGCCGGCCCCGGGGACCAGCACCATCGTGCTCTTCCCCCACCACCCCACCCCGGCGCGCACCGTGGCGGCGCGATCGACCAGCCGGTTGTCGTCCACCAGCACCTCGGCGCGGTGGCCCTCCGATTCCAGCAACCCGGCGACTCGGCCCAGGGCGGCCCGCAGCGGCTGGTAGTGATCCGCCTCGGCGAACCGGGCGATGCGCGCCGTTCCCGCCCGGGCGGGGCCCGGCGACCCGGCGGTGGGGAGGTAGGCGTGCGCGCCGACCACCAATCGACGCGCCCAAGGGAAGCTGGCCGTGACGTCGGTCGCCCGGTCGGGATCGGTGTAGGTGAAGGTCAGCGAGGCCGAGCGTCCCGAGGCATTGGCCGAACGGATTGCATCCCTCACCTCGGTGAAGGCATCCACGGCACACACGCCGACGCCGACGAGACCGGAAGCGGCCGCCTCTGCCCGGATTCGCTCGAGGAGGTTCACCGGGATGAGGCTAGGTCCGGCTCACCCGTTGACGACCCGCGGAACGAGGCGCAGCTCTGGCACGAGCCCGGCCCGGGCGAGCACTTCGAGCGCCGCCGCCTGCTCGCGGTCGACTTCGATCGGGCTGAGGGCGCCCGCCAGCAGATGAGTCACCACGCAGTCGTGGCAGGCAGGTGTGTGCTGCATGGCGCACTGGTTGCAGTCGATCAGCATCGCTCCCTCCTCCACCGCTTCCGATGAGGTCACGGTACGAGGAGGGTGTGACAGAAACCGTCGCCCGTCACCCGTCACCCGTCGCCGGTGCCACGCGCCCGATCGGAACGAAGAACGAAGAACGAAGAACGAAGAACGAAGAACGAAGAACGAAGAACGAAGAACGAGTTCTACCGCCGCTTCGCCCAGTGCACCAGGGCGGTGGACCACAACGTCAGCGCCCCCACCGCCCCGGCACGTTCGCGCACGTCGCGGTCGTTGGTGACCACCACCACCCTCGGGGCAGCGCCGGCCAGTTCGACCAGGACGTCGTCGGCAGGCACCCCCGGCGGGGCGAATCGGACGTCGATGCTGTCGAGCACCCGCCGCGACCCCAGGTCATGGGCGGAGTCCCACACGACACTCACCGTCATCCCGGCCCCACCCAGGGTGCGCACCCGGCGCAACACGTCCTCGAGGCGTCCCCGCACCTCGCCCGGCGAACCGGCGGCCCCAAGCGCCAGGCCGGCGTTGTAGCCGTCGACCAGCACCGCGATCGGACCGGGCATGCGCAGCACCGCCTCCACCGCGGCTGCCGAATCGGGCCGAACCCCGGCGGGGAGCCTCGGCGGAGCCAGGGCACCGCCCGTCCCGGCGATGGAAGGCCGAAGACGAGCCTGGGCGGCGACCGCGTCGAGGTGGACCGCCAGGTCGACCGGGTCCCGGTCTGCCCACGAGCCGGCGTGGCGGATGGCGTCGAGACGCCGCTCGGCCTCGGCGCGCTCCCGCTTGGCCTGACGGACCTCGTCACGGGCGGCCACCAGCGACGCCTCGGCGGCGGTCAACCGCCGTCGCATCTCCTCGGCCTCATGAGCATGCCTCTGGGCCGCGGTACGCAATGCCTCGGAATCACGCGCCGCCGTCGCCGCCCGCTCCCGCTCCGGGGCGCGCTCGGCGCGCTCCAGCCCGGCGATCTTGCGCTGCAGGTCGGCGACCTCCTTGACCGCCGCCTTGGCCTTGTCGCGCGCCACCTCGAGCTCGCGATCCCTGGCCTCGTCGACCCTTCCCGACCGCTTGCCCTCGGTGACGGCGGCGGCCGCGGCGGCATCGCCGGCGACCCCGATCAGATCGATGGCCCACCCCTCCGGCCGCAGCAGGAATAGTGCCGAGCCCCGGTCGGGCCCGGTGGCCTTCGGGTCGGCCTCGGGCCAATTCTTGGCCGCATCCCGACGCAGCCAGTCGAGCCGATCTATCTCCCGAGCCAGCCTGTCGGCGAGAGGCGGGGTCAGGTCGCCGGCATGGGCGACGACCCGGCGCAGCGAGGCCGGAACCTGATCGGCCTCGAGGTCACGGAGCACCCCACGGGCGGCCTCGAGCGCTCTCCCGATGACCGCAGTGACCCGGAGTCGCATGCGGCGACGCTATCACTCGAGTCGGGAGGTGCTACCCCCGGCGCGGGGCTATCGTCCGCCGCCATGGCCTCCCGTCGCGTTCTCATCGGCGCGCTCGCGCTGATGGTGCTGCCGGGATGCCTCGACGGCCCCGGGGTGCCTCCCGTCTTCACGACGACCACGGTCACCGGTTCGACAGCGCCGATCACGACGACGACCGGATCGGCGACCACCGAAGGGGCGAAGGGCGAAGCGGGAGCCGCCGGGATCGGCGACCCGTACTTCCCGACCCTCGGCAATGGCGGCTATGACGTCGAGCACTACGACATCGCTCTGACCGTCGACCCCGCCACCGGGACGATCACGGACGCGCAGACCACGATCACGGCCGACGCCGGCATCGCCTTGAGCTCCTTCGACCTCGACTTCACCGGTCTCGACGTGCTCTCTGTGCTGGTCGACGACGTCACCGCCGGGTGGCGGTTCGAGGGTGAGGACCTGGTGGTGACACCGGCGAGCACGCTGCCGGCCGGGGAGACCTTCGTCGTCACCGTCGACTATCGAGGACGGCCGGTCCCGGTGCCGATCCCCAGTGTCGGCGTGAGCGCCGGCTGGATCGTCGACGGTGCCGGCGTGTATGTGGCGGCCGAGCCCAACGGGGCGCACAGCTGGTTCCCCGGGAACGACCATCCTTCCGACAAGGCGACGTTCACCATCACGGTGACCGTCCCCGTCGGGTGGGAGGTGGCGTCCAACGGCACCCTGGTCGCCGAGACCTCGAGCGGATCGACGACCACGTTCTCGTGGGCGATGGACCGGCCAATGGCCACCTACCTCGCCACCATCGCGGTCGGCGACTACCGCCGGGTCGAGTTTCCGACGACCGACGGAATCGTGCGGCGCGACTACCTGCCGCCCGACATGGCCGCTGATCCGCCGGCGGCGTTCGACAGGACCGAGGAGATGATCGACTTCCTCACCGAGTGGTTCGGGCCGTACCCCTTCGCCGAGTACGGCCATGTCGTGGTGCCCTCCTTCCCCGGGGCCCTCGAGACGCAGACGATGACGATCATCGGCCGCGACGCGATCGGTGAGGAGGTCGTCGTCCACGAGCTTGCCCATCAATGGTTCGGGAACGACGTCTCCCCGGCAACATGGTCGGAGGTGTGGCTCAACGAGGGCTTTGCCACTTTCGCCGAGTTCATCTGGATCGAACACGATCTCGGCCCGGAAGCCATGCAGGCCTACGTCGATCAGTTGCACGCAGGGCTGGAGGGGATTCCTTTCCGGCCGATCACCGACCCGACCGAGGCGGAGCTGTTCGGGTCCGCCGTGTACTGGCGGGGCGGCCTGACGCTCCACGCGCTGCGCCTGGAGGTCGGCGACGAGACGATGCGACAGATCCTGCGGGCCTACGCGGCCCGCTTCGCCGGGGGCAACGCCACCACCGCCGAGTTCGTCGCCCTGGCGAGCGGGGTCGCCGGCCAGGACCTGTCGCCCCTCCTCGATCCGTGGCTGTACGACGTCGCGCTCCCTCCGCTCCCGTAGACGCCCTCCCGCCGCCGGTACCCTGCGCGGGATCGAAGGGAGCACCGTGCCCGCAGCAGGAGACGTCGGCCTCATCGGCCTGGCGGTGATGGGCCAGAACCTGGCCCTCAACATGGCCGATCACGGGTTCCGGGTCGTGGTCCACAACCGCACGGTGGCGCGCATCGCCGAGTACCTCGCCGGGCCCGCCGCCGGCACGACCATCACCGGCGCCACGACGCTCGCCGAGCTGGTGGCCGCGTTGCGGCGACCCCGTCGGATCGTCCTCATGGTGAAGGCCGGACCACCGGTCGATGAGATCCTCGGCGAGCTCGTCGGGCTACTGGACCGCGGCGACGTCGTCGTCGACGGGGGCAACAGCCACTACACGGACACCATTCGGCGCGCCGGGGAGCTGGAGTCGCGCGGCCTGCTGTTCGTGGGCGCGGGGATCTCCGGGGGCGAGGAGGGGGCTCGCCACGGCCCGTCGATCATGCCGGGAGGCTCGGCCGGGGCATGGCCACTGGTGCGCGACGTCCTTCAGGCGATCGCCGCCAAGGTCGCCGACGGTACCCCCTGCTGCGATTGGCTGGGGCCCGACGGCGCCGGCCATTTCGTGAAGATGGTGCACAACGGCATCGAGTACGGCGACATCCAGTTGCTCGCCGAGGCATACCACGTGATGCACGTCGGGCTGGGGATGGACCACGGCGACATGGCCGATGTGTTCGAGGAGTGGAACCGCGGCCGCCTCGACTCCTATCTCGTCGAGATCGCCGGCGTGGTGATGCGTCACCGCGTCGAGGGCCGGCCACTGCTCGAAGAGATCCTCGATGCCGCAGGCCAGAAGGGGACTGGCCGCTGGACCGTGGAAGCGGCCCTCGAGCTGGGCATCCCCGCCACCCTGGCCGCCGAGGCGGTATTCGCCCGCGCCATCTCCGGGCTCGTCGACACCAGAG
>Ga0299912_10001750_pt1 | contig 17548 bp, 14 predicted proteins | sample RVTome_2_FD_207667 | JGI IMG/M metagenome (GOLD analysis project Ga0299912, IMG submission 207667) | Soil microbial communities from uranium-contaminated site in the Upper Colorado River Basin, Wyoming, United States - RVT95D214 (version 2) ... | reverse complement strand
GTGGCGCTATCGACCACGACTAACTCCAAGTCTACCGTCTCTACATCCCGCACAGGGTCTATCGTATCATACTGAAACGGGATTTCTTCATCCTTGAAACAGCGTACCACGTGGATCAAAGCTTGCACATCCTTGATGTTTCCCAGCAATCGAGAGCCCCGGCCGTTGTCTCCGGTTGTGATACCGGGGACATCAACGACCTCCAGCGTTACAGGCACTACCTTGCGCGGGTGGTACATCTCCACCAACCGCCCCATTCGTTCGTCCGGCACGTTTACCACTATGCGGTTCACCTCGGAGCCATTATACATCGGCACTCTTGCCGCAGTAATGGCGTTGAAAATGATCGTCTTCCCACAGGAAGTAAGTCCTATCAGTCCGCAACGTAAACCCATATATATCCTTTCTGCTATGAGCGCACGCCAGCACGCTATTAGTTGTTTGCCTCGTGGAGATGCTCTGAGTGAGAGCAAGTCTGTAACCCGGAAATCTCGATGTTATGAAGATCTGATATCACATAGCACTAGCAGCAGCCACCCAGTTACAATTATATAGAACTGTATCGGCATTTTCAAACCACTCTCTGCTCCACGAAAGGGGAATTCGAACGACGGATTGCCAACGCATAAAACTTGTACCACAAAGCTATTGACCTTCTCCCAGTTCTCATATATCGTCTGGCGAAACTCGAAGAGGATAAGGAGAGGTTCAATGAGAGGTACAAATAGCCCATTACTCGGGACTGGGACTAGCAAGCCCTTGGCCACTGGTTCAAATCCAGTCGCTGCCATTTTCCTTTTGTGGGAGATAAGAGAGCCGCTCCGATGATGGGAGCGGCTCTCGCATTTTGGCATATTCGCCTAACTATTGAATATCAAGCGCTATAGGACTTCAGCATTCAAGTATTGGGCTACCAGCTCTCGGTGGTAGTTGCTGTCACCGAAAGCGGTATTGTTCGCCCGGGCGCGCTTGAAGTAGAGGTGCATGTCGTGATCCCAGGTGAAGCCAAGGCCACCGTGGAGCTGAACACCAGCATTGGTAGCTCTCAAGTAGGCATCGGCGCAAAAAGCCTTAGCCATAGAGACAGCTACGGGCACATCTGTAGAATCACTGTTCATACACAAAGCAGCCCATTCCATGAGGGACCTACCCATTTCACAGTCACTGCATACATCGGCGATCCTGTGCTTGAGAGCCTGGAAGCTGCCCAAAGGCCTGCCGAATGCTATCCTGGTCTTGAGGTACTCGACGGTGGTCTCTAACACCCAGTCCATTCCCCCCGCCATCTCAGCAGTCAAGAACGCGGCGGCTTGAAGCGCAACTTTCTTTATTACAGGCCAACCCTGGTGCAATTCGCCCACGATATTGGCAGCGGGTACGGCAACATTGTTTAGATCGACCTCATACTGCTTCCTGGTCATATCCATGGTCTTTAGCTCGGTAGGCCATACCGCGTGATCCTTAGCATTGGCCAAGAAAAGGGTAATTCCGTCCTCGCTACCTTCTTCCGCACGTTTGGTGCGAGCTGCACAGAGCATGACATCTGCTGCTTTAGCATCGGGAACGAAGAGTTTTTTGCCTCTAATTATGTACTCATCACCCCGGCGGCTGGCTGTTGTTTTTATGGACCCCGGCCACAGGTCCCCGTCCTGCTCCAACACAGCGAGAGTGCCGATCATATCTCCATTGGCTATCTTGGGAAGGTACTCCTTCTTCTGCTCCTCAGTGCCAGCCATAAGAATGGGCATCCCGACCAAAAGCACGGTGGAGACGAAGGGGCCGGGCAACATGGCTCGCCCCATCTCGTCGCCTAGGATCATAAGATCCCTAAAACCCATCCCTGTGCCACCGTATTCCTCGGGAAATACCAAGCCCAGCCATCCCACGTCGGCCATCTTCTTCCATACCTCGGGAGAATAGCCCTTCTCATCGTGCTCCATCATCTCTCTTACATAGGTTTTGGGGCATTCCTTGGCCAGGAAATCCCGAGCCATGGTTCTGAGCATTTCTTGCTCTTCACTGAAGCTATAATCCATAACCATAATTATCTTTTCCTTTCTCTATATGCTCAGGGAGTGTTCTCGTGAATCTCCCTTGTCGGCTCTATCTGGGCAAGCCCAGTACCCTCTCCGCGATAATGTTGCGGTTGATCTCCGAGGTGCCCATCTCTATAGTAGCGCCTCGCGACCTGAGCATGTCATACACCCAAGTACCATCATTTACCGCGTACTTCGAATCCCTTATTAGTTGAGAGTAAGCTCCGATGATTTCCATCACCATGTCTCCCCGCCGCTGCCTCATCTCGGCGTTCCAGTTCTTCGTTATGGAAACCATCTCGTCTATAAGCTGACCCTTGCGCCGCCTGGCCATCATGCGCTGGCCACTGGCGCTCGCAGCCTCCACCTCAATAGCGATTTGGGCTATCTTCTGCCGGAACACAGGATCATCCCAGACTGCTTTCCCATACCGCTTCGTCTCCCTGGCTAGCTCAATAATGGAGGACACGCCATAAAGTGCCATTCTGCCTCGTGCACCACCAGCAGCAGCCATCATGCCACCGCCAGAACCAGCGGTGGCACCGCCACCCCTCTCTGCGGCCAGGGTAGCCATGGCCACGTACCAGCCCCTGTTCAGTTCGCCCAACATGTTCTCGTGGGGAACACGCAGGTTATCGAAGAACATCTCGCCAAATTCGGCGTCGAAGGACATCTGCTTCAACGGCCTTCGGCTAAAACCGGGGCTCTTGCAGTCAAAGAAGAAATAGGTTAGATTGCGATGTCGGGGCGCGTCAGGGTCTGTTTTCATCACCAGCATGCCATAGTCAGCAAATGCCGACGCACTGCTCCAGACCTTCTGTCCATTGACCACCCACTCGTCCCCATCCCTCACACCGGTGGTCTGGATATTTGCCAGGTCTGACCCCGCGTCAGGCTCGGAGAACCCCTCACACCAGCTTTCCTCCCCACTCAATATCTTGGGGATGAAGCGTTTCTTCTGCCACTCCTGGCCCGCAGCCATGAGCGTGGGAGCGGCAATGAGCAAGCCCAGGGAAGATGGCCCTGGCGGTTGCCCAGTGCGGCCAAATTCCTCACGGATGATCTGGATCTCCTCTCGTGGACGCTCTGTACCACCGTACTCTTTGGGATAGCCAAACCCCGTATAGCCAGCGTCATAGCATTTCTTTGTCCATTCTTTGCCAAATTCGTGTGCCTCCCTGCTCCCCCGTGGTAGCGGCACATACTCGGGGGTTCCCCACCCCTTGGGCAGATTTGCCTCCAGCCAGGCCCTAACCTCGGCTCTAAAGGCAGCCGCTTTTGCTGATTCTTCTCTCTGAACCATGTATATCCTCCTTGCTCAAATGATCAGTTACTATCTCCTCAGATACCATTTCTACCTTGCTCAACCAGATACAGTTATCATTTCTCTTACTGGCGACTGTGAAAACTATTACATTCTTGCACGCTCCTTTCCGCCCATATCTTACCATTTCAGCAAGGAAAGTCAAGTCTCATCTGGGCAGGCCCAGCATCCTCTCAGCGATAATGTTGCGGTTGATCTCAGATGTCCCCTCCGCTATGGTAGAGCCCCGCGAGCTGAGCATGGTGTAAACCCAAGCACCATTATCAACCGCATACTTTGAATCCCTCATCAGTTGAGAGTAGGCTCCGATGATCTCCATCACCATGTCTCCCCGCCGCTGCCCCATCTCGGACCGGTAGTTCTTCGATATGGAAACCTCGAATCCAGTGAGCTGTCCCTTCCGCCGCCTAGCCACATTGCGTTGGCCATTGGTGGTTGCAGCCTGCGACTCAATGGCGATTTGAGCTATCTTCTGCCTGAATAGGGGATCATCCCAGACTGCCTTCCCATACCGCTTCACCTCTCTGGCCAACTCGATGATACCACCGACACCATATCCCCCCGCTCGCGCCCGTCCCAAACCGGCGGCAGCACCCAAACCGGCGATGTCAGCCACACCACCACCCGCGACAGCGCCGCCCCCCCTCTCCCTCTCAAGGGTAGCCATAGCCACATACCAACCCCGGCCTATTTCGCCCAACAGGTTCTCGTGGGGAATACGCACGTTATCGAAAAACTGCTCACCAAAGGGAGCATCGCCGGTCATCTGGCGCAGTGGCCTTCTGCTATAACCAGGATAGCTGGTACTGTAGAGGAAAAAGCTTAGATTGCGATGTCGGGGTGCTTCGAGGTCCGTTTTCACCAAAAGCACACCCCAGTCGGCGAACTCGAACGAACTGCTCCACACCTTCTGCCCGTTGACCACCCACTCATCGCCATCCCTTACGGCAGTGGTCTGAACATTCGCCAGGTCGGACCCAGCGTCAGGCTCGGAGAAGCCCTCGGCCCAGCACTCCTCCCCGCTCATGATCTTGGGGATGAAGCGCTTCTTCTGCCACTCCTGGCCTGCAGCCAAGAGGGTAGGAGCGGCAACGAGCAGACCCAGCCCTCCAGCCCCAGGCGGTTGCCCGGTGCGTGCCAATTCTTCGCGGATAACCCTTATCTCCGCCGGCGGGCGTTCGATACCGCCATACTCCTTGGGATACCCGAACCCGGTATAGCCCGCGTCATATAGCTTCATTGTCCACGCCTTGCCAAACTCGTGTGCCTCTCTGGTCCTCGGCGGTGGCGGCACATACTCAGGGGTTCCCCACCCCTTGGGCAAATTTGCCTCCAGCCAATCCCTTACCTCCTGCCTCAGCTTCCGGAGGTTCTCCGGCTCCTGAGAGACCATGGTTTCCCTCCTTACATCAATTATCTGTTGCTATTCCTTGGATGCCATTTCCAAATTGTCAACCAGATACAGTTATCATTTCTCTTACTGGCGACTGTGAAATCTGTTACATTCTTGCATTCTCCTTTCCGCCCACATCTTACCACTTTGGCAAAGAAAATCAAGTCTTTGTACTCTTTAGGACCCTAATTATGATGTGCCCATTCTGCCCATTTCAGCACAGACCTAAAACAGCTTGACACAACCCCCGCCCGACGGTATCATCGTTTTGGGGAGGTTTTATGAAACTTTCTAGCCTCTTAGAAGCGTTACCCAGTAAGGACGTCCTCTGTTTCGATGAACTTGACATAAAAACTATATGCTACGATTCCCGGCAGGCTCAGCCGGGCTACCTTTTTGTTGCCCTGCCTGGCTTTCACGTTGACGGGCATGACTTCATCCCTGATGCTGTGGCCAGGGGGGCAACGGCCATAGTGGCTGAAAGGCGCTGGGTCGAAAGCAATCAGGATTCTGGCAGAATAGCGCAACTCACTCTACCACTGGTAGTGGTGAATGATTCGCGCCGTGCCTTGGCGGAGCTGTCAGCAGCGTTCTATGACCACCCGGGACGCAAGCTCAGGGTCATCGGCGTTACGGGAACCGATGGCAAGACGACGACCATACATCTAATCAACGCTATATTAGAAGAGGCTGGCTATCGCACTGGCCTTTTGGACACCGTGGACTTCAAGATCGGCGAGCGCTGGTGGGAGAACGAGACCCGCCTCACTACCCAGCAGTCCCTCGAGGTCCAGCAATTACTGGCAAACATGGTGCAGGAGAAGGTAGACTACGCCATCATTGAATCCACTTCCCACGCCTTGGCCCTGGAGAGGGTGACGGGCTGTGAATACGATGTTGGCGTATTCACTAACCTCAGCGCTGATCACCTCGATTTCCACGGCACGCAGCAGGAGTACTTAAGGGCCAAAGCGCGACTTTTTGAGATGTTGAGCGAAGCTTTTCCCAAGGGTATCGAGAAGGCCAGCATTCTCAATGCCGATGACCAAGCTTTCACTGCTTTGCGGGCTGTTTCGCCGCCGAGGGTGATTAGCTATAGCATTGAGAACGATTCCTCGGTCAGGGCTAAGGACGTCCAGCTCTCGGAGAAAGGGGCGAGCTTCACCGCGACGACGCCCGAAGGAGAGCTCAGAATTCTCTTAAAACTTGCGGGCATCTTCAACGTTTATAATTCCCTGGCTGCTATCGCCACGGGGTTATCGCAGGGTATAAAACTCATCACCGCCAAGCAGGCATTGGAATCGGTGGAGGGCGTGCCCGGAAGGATGGAGAGAATAGATATTGGCCAGCCCTTCAGCGTAATCGTTGATTACGCTCACACTGCTAACGGTTTACAAAAGGTCCTGGAGATGCTTCGGCCGTTGGTTAAAGGCAAGCTGGTCGTGGTCTTCGGCTGTGCGGGGGAACGTGACCGGGGTAGACGCTGGGGGATGGGTCAGGTGGCCGGCCGCTATGCCGATTTCTCTGTTCTTACGAATGAAGACCCACGCTCCGAAGACCCGGTCTCTATCCTAGAAGAGATCGAGAGCAGTATGGCAACCACAGGGCGGGTGGAGGGTCGTGACTACGTGAAGATCGCAGACCGCCGCCAGGCTATCCGCTTCGCCTTTGAAATGGCCGCATCCGGCGACCTGGTGCTTTTAGCCGGCAAAGGACACGAAAAGTCCATCATCGTTGGCAATGAGATGCTCCCTTGGGACGATAGGCTGGTGGCGAGGGAAATCCTTCAGGAGCTCAAAGCCTAGAGGGTTAATAAGCTGTCTGCGCTGCTGTTATCCTAAGTATCTGAAAACCCCGATGTTGGGAAGTGACGATGTCCTTGATTTTGTATTTTAGTGGCAAAGCGCCTTGACAAAGAGGGGTATCTACATTATATTTTGCTGGGATATAGTGATCTGAAAAGCGTGGTATACTGTAACGGAAAGGGGGGTGGTGCCAAAGGATATTGAGAGTTCAAAGAGCTTGGCTAAAACCGCAAAAATCCGCGAGCGCTGTCTCAATCGGCGGGGGGAAGGAGGGATTTTCGCAGAGGTTATTGGCACCAAAGGAGAAGAAAAGAGCTTAAACCTCAAAGTGGTCCCAATCTCAAACAAATTACAAAGGTACCACAATAGGGGGATGGTAAATGGAGAATATCAAAGATAAAGTCGCTATTATAGGAATGGGCTGTTCCAAATTCGGGGCGGAATATGGTATGAGTGGGGAAGACCTTATGCTTGCGGCTTGCGGTGAAGCTCTGGCAGACGCCGGGGTGGAGCCGAAAGACGTTGATGGAGGTTGGTTTGGAACATTTCGCTCGGGGGGGACAGGCCAAACATTAGCGCGCGCTCTGAAGCTTCAGTACATACCCATCGCCAGGATAGAAGATGAATGTACCACTGGAACTGAAACCTTCAGAGGCGGCGTGTACGGCATCTTAACAAAAGTTTATGACATCGTTCTAGCCTGCGCTATGGAAAAGGAGAGCGATTACGGGGAATGGGCCGTTGGTTTGGATGTCGACCAGAATCCTGCCACTAGAGTGTCGGTGGGAGTTTCAGCGGCCGGCAGCCTTGCTCTCACCGCGACTCGATATTTCTATAAATACGGATTGAGTCTGGAGCAAGGCAAGGAGCTGCTGGCCTGGATTGTGGTGAAAAATCGACACAATGGTGCCCTCAACCCTAAAGCCTATCTACAGGAAGAAGTGAGGCTGGAAGATGTTCTTAATGCTCCTATGGTGGCTTGGCCGCTAGGTGAATTGGATTATGCCAAGCACGCTGATGGAGCAACAGCCGCCATTCTTGTTGCGACCGATAGGGCTAAGAACTTTAGGCACAAAGATGATTACGTGCTTGTCAAGGCCATTGGCGGTGCTGTTGGTTCAGGTCAGGGCAAGACCAAGCAAAGCTACGACTTTGTCCACTTCGAAGAAGCCGTGGCCTCGGCCAAGCAAGCTTACGAGGGCGCGGGCATACGTGATCCCCTCAAAGAGCTGAGTGTGGCTATGGTGCACGATTCCACCTCTCTTACTGAGCTGGTGGCATATGAAGATCTTGGTTTTGCTCCCAGAGGCAGGGCCAAAGAGCTGGTTAGCACCGGTGCTTTTGATTTGGGTGGACAGCTCCCCGTCAATACCGATGGTGGCCTGCTAGCTTTCGGTCATCCCACAGGCGCTACCGGTATGAGGCAGATCTATGAAGCCTATCTCCAGCTTCAAGGCAGGGCTGGGAATCGACAGGTGAAGAATGCCAGTATCGCACTAACCCACAACCAGAGTAACGCCCCTGGTTCTATGACCTGTAATGTCTGTGTATTTGGCAAGCCAAGTTAGAGACATTATCCCTGGATGTGTCGCTATTCAAAGAAAGGAGGTATAAGGGGGGAACCGGAGAAATCCAAGGAGTTGATTCATTCTATTAATCCCAAGACAAGGAGCAGTTGAATGGCAGGAATAACATCGTTTGGTGCATATGTACCTTTGTTTAGAGTGGGGCGGGAAACGCGGAATTGGGGCATGCCGATAGAAAAAGCCATCGCCAGCCATGATGAGGATAGCCTGACTATGGCGGTGGCGGCAGCCCTGGACTGTCTAGCCGATATGGATCGCAAGAGCGTGGATGCCCTTTATGTGGCAACAACGACTTCACCCTATATTGAGCACCAGCTTGCTGCCATAGCGGGAGCCGCCATGGACCTACGGGCTGACATTTTAACTGAGGACGTAAGCAATACCTTAAGGGCAGGGACAACTGCCTTAAGGTCGGCTCTAAATTTCGCGGCGGCTGAGCCAGGCAGAAAAGCTTTGGTTACCACTGCTGATTGCCGCATGGGCACACCTCGTGGGGGTTTTGACCAGACCTCAGGCGATGGCGCTGCTGCTATAATGGTGAGTGACCAGAATGTTGCGGTCGAGGTGGATGGCGTTTACTCCCTTGCCGATCCCATGTTGGATACCTGGAGAGCGGAAGGCGATGCTATGGTGCGCTCTTGGGAAGACCGCTTTATCCTCGACGAGGGCTATCGCCGGATTATGAGTGAGTCTATCCGTGGGGCGTTGGGCAAGTGGAATATGACAGCCAAGGATTTCAGCAAGGTTGCATATTATGCCCCGGAACCAAGAGAGCACGGCAGGGTGGCAGCGGAATTCGGTTTCGATCGCAGCCAAGTACAGGATCCCCTCTTCGGCAGGTCTGGCTCAAGCGGCACGGCCCATGCCCTTCAAGTATTGATATGCGCACTAGAGGAAGCCAAGGCTGGCGATAGGATCCTCTTTGTCGGTTATGGAGATGGAGCCGATATATTCAACCTAAGGGTAACTGATAAGATTGAGAGCCTTCGCAACCGGCATGGCATGAAGGGCTACCTTGAGTCCAAGAGGCTGATGGTAGACTTCAACCAGTACCTACGCTGGCGCCAGTTGATCGGAGCAGAGTCGGCGCGGCGGCCGGCGAGTGTTGGCCCCTCCGTTTCGGCATTATGGAGAGAGCGCAGTGATGTGTTACCTATGTATGGCACCAGGTGCAAGGCTTGTGGCTATCCACAGTATCCGTCGCAGAGGGTTTGCACAAATTGTTTCACCTGGGATCAGATGGAACCGTACCGCTTCTCGGATAAGAAAGGCACTATTTACACTTTTACCAAGGACAGCCTTGCTGGTGGTGCTATTGAGCCCCCCAGCATCGTGACCGTGGTCGATTTCGAGGGCGGTGGCCGAGCTATGCTTGGAATGACGGACCGCGTTCCGGAGGAGGTCGATCTTTCTTGGATCGGCAAGAAAGTGGACCTGACTTTCAGGAAGATCTCCTTCGCCGGAGGCGTCCATAACTACTTCTGGAAGTGCATGCCGGAGAGATTTCCAAGCTGATAAGTAACGTTGAGGCGGTTAGTAAAGGAGGAGTGAGATGGCGGAGAGTATAAAGGACAAAGTAGCCATCATTGGCATGGGCTGCTGCAAGTTCGGTGAGAACTGGTGGTGGGACGCTGAGGATATGCTGATCGAGTCCACCAAGGAGGCCTTTGCCGACGCAGGTGTAGAGCCGAAGGATATCCAGGCGGCGTGGTTGGGCACCACTGGCGGATTCTCTGGTCAGTTGCTGGCTCGTCCCCTGAAGCTGCAGTATATTCCCATCGTCAGGGTGGAGAATGCCTGCGCCACAGCTACAGATGCCTTCAGGAACGCCTGTTACGCGGTGGCGGCAGGAGTCTATGACATGGTCTTGGCTGCTGGCGTGGACAAGCTGAAGGACTCTGGTATAAGCGGTTTGGGTAGCGACTCGCTTTTGCCTGGCGGCACGGGAACGGCGACGGGTACGTCGGCGCCGGGGAGCTTCGCTCTGGCAGGTACGAGGTACGCTCATACCTATGGGATGAGCTTTGCTGAGCTAAAGCACATGCTAGCGCAGATCGACGTCAAGAACCATCATAATGGTTCCTTGAACCCCAAGGCCCACTTTCAGAGAGAGATAACAGTAGAGCAAGCTGTGAACGCTCCCATGATTGCTTGGCCATTGGGCCTCTTCGATTGCTGCGGTGTGAGCGATGGTTCAGCGGCGGCTATCATTACCACGCCTGAGATCGCCAAGAAGTTGAAGCCAAAGGGCGACTATATCATGGTGGCGGGGCTGGCGATTAGCTGCGGCGCTGGCCAGGGTCAAACCCAGAACAAGTACGATTTCGTCCACTTCCAGGAGGATGTGACCGCTGGCGAGTGGGCCTATCGTGAGGCGGGGATAACCGACCCCTTCAAAGAGATAGACCTGGCGGAGGTGCATGACTGCTTCTCCATCACGGAGACCATTATCTATGAGGACATGAAATGGGCTCCTAAAGGGGGAGCGAAAGAGCGCATTTACGCCGGGGCCTACACCCTGGAAGGGGAGCTGCCGGTCAATCCCGATGGCGGGCTGAAGTGCTTCGGCCATCCCATTGGCGCTAGCGGGCTCAGGATGATCTACGAGGTGTGGTTGCAGATGCTGGGCAGGGCAGGCAAGCGCCAGCTTAAGAAGGCTGACATCGGGCTAACCCACAACTTGGGTGGCGCACCTGGCTCGTTCACCTGTGCTGTGGCCGTCTTCCGTAAGCCCGACTAGTGAGAGCGGTGGCGATATAGTCTCCGGATAATAACTTGACATAACATGACGAGAGGCAGATATGCACTCTGAACAGGGGAGTGTGTGTCTGCCTCTTTTGCCTAATTCGACTAACCATAGCGGTGAGCTGTCACTTGTCCTGAATTCTACTAACAGATGCATGGTTTGGATACATCAAAGTCTTTGCAATAGTCCAAGACTCAGCCCATCGGGTTTAGCAAAGGCAAGTCACTCAATGCCGAAGCAAAAGCTGATCTGGGGGTCAAACCAGTCAATACCTCCGGAAGCTCCTGGAAGACCAAAAGCGAGTAGATTTAGCTCAGACAAGTAATCTAGAGAGGCATTTGTGCTTCGCACTATAAACCTTATGTAAAGAAGGTAACTTTTACGGGTTAATACGCAATTCTTGGGAGGAACATGACCACCATGGTTCTGCCCTCACAAACTGCAATCAAGCGAGTTGGCGCATTAGCCTTTGTGCTTGGACTAGCGGCAGTAGTCCTATTGGCGGCCGCCTGCAGTCGCCTTGAAAAGGACAGATCGGCGAAGTCCACGCCTACGCTCACTCCCGTGGCCACTGCCAGCCCAGCTCCCACAGGAACACCCATTCCCACAGTCGCTCCTGGGGGCTTCCTCTATGCCAAGGAGGTAGCCCGGGAGGGCCCCTCCGGGCGCTACACCTCCATCTATGAGCTCTTCCTCACCGACAGCCAGGGGGCCAATCCCGAAAGTCTCTTCCAGATTGGAGGCGTTAGCCCTGGCACCGCTGGCTGGGGCCTCTTCCGGGGCTGGCACCTCTTGCCTAAGGAAAAGGCCATCCTTGTCAATCTGGGAAGAGAGCTGGTGCGCTACGACCTCGAGACGGGGCAGCCAACGCCGGTTTACACCGCAGGGGAAGGAAAGGGGGCGATCATAGGGTACGCTCTCTCCCACGACCAGCGGCACATCGCTCTCAATCTCTACCCGTCAGAGGAGGCACTAAGAGCCGGTTTGTATAGGGATGGCCTCCTGGTCATACTGGACTACGATGCGGGGACGGGCAACGCCACTATCGCTGCCGAGGTGCCGGCGCCCGAGACGCGAGAGGGGCGGCCGGTCGCCGGCGTCTGGTCGCCCGATGACCGGTTGATCTTCTTTCAGGGGGTCGCCGGAGGTGATGCCTGGCCCATGCACTTGTGGAACAGCTTCCGAGATGGCAGCGGCTTGCATCCCCTCCCCGCCCTCACCGGAGGCATCCTCTCCCCCGATGGCCGCTGGTATGCCTACACCGACGGCGAGCTCCCTCCTTGGCTCGGCCTGTACCGCCCGTGCAGTGTTATCGGCCTCCTAGACCTAGCCACCGGAACGACCTCAAACATCGTCCAGCAGCAGGACCCATACCAGTGGTTCATCCTCCGTGCTTGGTCCCCGGACAGCGGCCAGCTCCTCTATTCCAGCCGGCCCAGCAGCGCGCCGACGTTGCCCATCGACAAGGAGTACGAGGGCGATGTCTCCTATCTGTACGACCTTTCAACCGGGAGCAGCCGTCCCGTTCCCTCCTGGCAAGAGCAGAAGAGGTCTTGGCTCGACCTGGTCCCGGCGTGCGCTCGCCAGGTCGACATTTTTGATTTCGAGAGCATTGATAGCGCCGAGGCTTTCCCCAGTTGCGGGGGCGACCTCATCATCGGCGGCCGGGTGGTGGATTCAGGCCGTCTTATCTATATCGGGCGTCTGCCTGCCCTGGAATAGTGTCTTAAAGCTCATAGACCGCAGCGCCCTTCTCCGCGGGAGACTATTCTGGTAGAATAGCCCTTGAGTGCCATGCCAATCAAAGTTCTAGCCCCCGAAGTAGTAGCTAAGATCGCCGCCGGCGAGATAGTGGAACGCCCCGCTTCGGTGGTCAAGGAGCTCATCGAGAACTCCCTGGACGCCGGCGCAACCCAGATAACCGTAGAGGCTCTGGGTGGCGGCGTGCGCCTGATCCGCGTTGCTGATAACGGGGCTGGTATACCCTCGTCCGAAGTGGAACTGGCCTTCCAACGGCATGCCACCAGCAAGCTCAGTGCCCTGGCCGACCTAGACGAAATCGCTACCCTGGGGTTTCGGGGTGAGGCCCTGCCCAGCATCGCTGTTGTAGCCGATATTACCGTGATTACTCGTGCCCAGGGCGATCTTGGTGGCACTTATCTAAGCTTGCAGAATGGCGCTGTGGTGGAAAAGGGCCAGCGTAGTTCACCTCCCGGGACGACGGTTACTGTGCGAAACCTCTTTCGCAATGTGCCCGCCCGATTGAAGTTTCTCAAATCCCAATCCACCGAGAATAGTCACATCGGGAATGTGGTAAGCCAATACAGCCTGGCCTTCCCTGAAGTAAGGTTTAATCTGCACTTAGAAGGCCGATCCATCCTGCGCACTGCGGGCGATGGCGATACAAAGCAGGTATTGATCCAAATCTATGGCTTGGAGACAGTTAAGGCGATGCTGGAAGTGCGAACCATACCCGAGGAGCCCAGCGAGGCATTTCCCACGGTGTGGGGTTATGTCAGCATACCATCGATAACCCGCTCCAGCCGCCGTTACTTGAGCTTCTTCGTCAATAGACGCTGGGTCCAGAGCAGCCTGCTTAGTGCCGCCTTAGAGGGGGCATATAGGGGTCTGCTCATGACAGGTAGGCATCCCCTGGCTGTCATAAACGTATCTCTTCCTCCTCAGGATATAGATGTAAATATCCATCCCACCAAAAGGGAAGTTAGGTTCGTGCATGAGGGGGAGGTTTTCACTGCCCTCCAGAGGGCGGTGCGCAAGGCCTTGGTTGAGGAGGCTCCGGTACCAACCCTCAAGAGTCCGCCTAGCGTGCATACCCAAGATACGAGCTCACAGAGCCAAATGCCTGTCTTTCCCAACCACTACGACCGCGAGGACGAGAGCGGCTCTATGCCTTCGCATATCCCCCAACCCCCTCTACGGACCGCGGTGCCCCCACTGCGCGTGTTGGGCCAGTTGGGCAATACCTATATCGTCGCCGAAGGGCCAGATGGCGTCTACCTTATCGACCAGCACGCTGCCCACGAGCGGGTCCTCTACGAGAGGATAAAGGCTGAACGGCTCCGGCAAGCGATAGAGGTGCAGGGCTTGCTTCAGCCGGCCGTCGTCCAGCTAAGCCCTCACCAAGAAGCGACCTTGCTAAGCTGCGAGCAAACTCTATCTGAATACGGCTTCACCCTCGAGGCTTTTGGCGAGAGAGCCTACCTTGTGCGTGCCCTACCTGCCTTCCTTAAAGGGAAGAGCCCCGCTGAAGTCATTGAAGATTTGCTGGAGGCCGTGAGTGAAAAAGACGCCCTGAGCGAGTTACAGGAGAAGGTATCTATCTCTTTGGCTTGTCAGGGCGCAGTGAAGGCGGGACAAACCTTGAGCCCCCAAGAGTTGAGGCAACTGGTACGAGATCTGGAATCAACAAACCTACCTCGCACCTGCCCCCATGGCCGGCCCACCATGATCCACGTCAGTTCAGCTCAGTTGGAAAAAGAGTTCGGTAGAGCTTAGCTCCAGCTACAGCCTCAAATAGGAATGGGCGTAGAGAACCTCGTTCTGAAGCACGCTGACCGTCTTAGCTATATCCCTCAATACCAGATCGCTCATATCAACTGAGCTGGCATCGAACACCTCACCAGCGTCACAAGCGTCGTAAATATCCAAGTACAGTTTCCCCTTAGCGGTGGAAGCATCTCTGTTGTCCAGGACACGTATTGCTTCCATCAGATCATCGTCGAAGGGATCGATGATGGCAGAATCCAATCCTGCTCCCAGCAACATCACCAGGAATATGCGGTTGAGGATAGGACGAACTTCCGGTGGGCAACTGTTGGAGACATTGGAAAGGCCACAAGTGGTCTTGGGAGGCGGATCGCTCATCTGCTTAAAGAAGCGAACGGCGTTTAAGGTCTCCATGGCCTGATCCTGGTTGCCATTCACAGTCAGGACCAAGGGGTCGAAGTAGATGTTCTCCATAGGAACCCCGTGCTCTTCGGCCACCGGGATGATGTTGCCCAGGGCCAGCTCGATACGAGCGTCGGCGGATGTAGGCAAGCCCACCTTGCCCAAGGTGAGGGCAATAATATTGGCATTGTATTTAGCGGCCAGCGGCATCAAGGCGGTCAAACGTTCCTCTGTGGCGTCAGTGCTGTTGATTATCGCTTGTCTCTTGCTGAGCTTGAGGCCAGTTTCGATAGCAGCGGGATTAGTGGTGTCTAAGGAAAGGGGCGCATCAGTTATCTCTTGAATGGTTTCCACCATCCAAGTCATGACCTCAGGGCCAGTCCGCTTTTGGGGACCGATATTGAGATCCAGCACGTGAGCACCCTTCTCCAATTGACGCTTCGCCAGGTCTTGGATAAAAGCCTTGTCCCGGCCTTCAATCGCTTTCCTCACCTTATCGGAGATGACATGGATGCACTCCCCTATTATGAGCATGCTTGCCTCCTTATTATGTCAACTTAAGCTTCCTGGCTATGTCGGTGATCGCCAGCCGGAGGGGAGAATCAGAAGGCAGGTCGATCAATGGAGCTCCCCCAGCATCGAGTTTTGCTACATTTTCATCCACCGGTACGACGCCAACGAGGTCCAGATCGTAGTCTCGTATCGCCTTCTCGATCTCCGGGGAGAGGCCATTATGAACCCTGTTGACCACCAAGGCTATCCTTCCAACACTGCTCCTCAGCTCCCCGATGAGTTCCTTCATCCTCGCTGCGGTTACGATGCCTCGCAAGGTGTGGTCTGAGACCAATAGTAAAATATCCACGTCTTGAGTTGTCTGCCGACTTATGTGCTCCATTCCCGCCTCACAATCCACAACCATGTAATCGTAGTTCTTCGCGATTCGCTGGAGGCACGTGCGGAGCATATTGTTGGCAGCACAATAGCAACCTGGCCCCTCGGGGCGACCCATAGCCAGCAGGTCGATGCCCTTGGATTCTACTAAAGACTCGGCTATTTTCATATCCAAATAGTCTGGTTTTGAGATGCTGGTATCGTAAGTACGACTCTGCACTGCCTTCATCATGTCCTCGCGCACATCCCCTATAGTATCGGTAAGGGGCAGTCCCAGGGCCATGTTGAGGTTAGAGCTGGGATCGCCATCAATGGCCAAAACCACACCCTTTTTCGACAGCAACTCGATGAGCAGAGCAGCAATGGTGGTTTTTCCGGTGCCACCTTTTCCGGCAATGGCGATTGTCTTAGTCACTTTATGTCCAATTCCCCTAGTTTTGCCACATCGTCTTCAGATAGCCGCCTATACCCACAGCCTCGCGCGGACCGACCATAATCTGCCAGTCGGGCAGTTCCTCCTCTAGTTCGCCTCTCAAAACGGCTACTCCGCCGGGGATGATGAGCTTGTGGTGGTTTAAATTGCTCTCAACGTTGAACTGCTTAACCGTTTTAGCGATCTTCTCAGCGTCGAACTTGCCCGCTGCCCAAGAGGTGAGAACGGACAACCCTTCGGTGTCGCAGACCAAAAGCCAGCCCGGCCAACCACTGGCTTCCACCTCACCGGCGATGGAGAAATAGGTGAGGGAAAAGTTAGTGGTAACCATGAGTGGACTGCCCGCTTTGGGATCGCTAATGGGATAGATTCCTGCGGTCATCTGAATTGGTTTCTGCGGGTCAGTGTATATGTTCAACCTAAGGGTGAGCAACGGGTAGACCGTGGCGGGGGCGAAGTGGTCTAAGACAACAACGCCGGCGTACTTGGCCACCTGCTGCCCGGCGAGGAGTGTCTCCTCTTCTAGCGAAGTTGCCCCCTCGCCTGGGAAGGTAATAACCGGGTAACCTAGGGGCTCGAATTTCTGCCTAACCGCTAAGCGCCGTATCTGAGTTAGAGTGTTCAGCGATTCTGCGAAGGCGCGGGCCCCAGGATCTAAGACTATGTCCTCCACACCCGCCTGGGTGATCTGTTCCACCACGCTAGCCAACTCTCCCAATCCGCTTGGCTCGTATACAGCCAGTGGGCATTTGTATTGAGTAGCCAGTTCGGCCATTTGCCGGGCATTATCCTTGGTAGCTGCATAGATAAGTGGCTTTTGGGAGCCCACTTTCTCCAGCGCCGCCTTCATTGCTGAGGGATCATTGGACATTAATACCAAGGGCAAATCGGCTTTGGATTTCACCGCATCAACGCATTTCGCAAATGAAGCTGCGTCTCCTGATGCATTCTGAATGGCAAAACCGTCTATTTTCAGATTCATGCCTACGCGCTCTACACTATACCCGGCAGCGGCTGCTACGAGCTTAGAAACATCATCCAGGGAGTCGGTGTCTTTCACTCGTATTACTAATCCTGGCTGGTGGAAGAAGGTCTTCTCATGGCGGAAGAGCACGGTCTCATTGCCTACTTCGATCTTGTGTCCATCCCCGCCGATGGTAATCAGCCTTATGGGGGGCCGAGCCGCAGCGGCCAATGCCCCTTGCGCTTCCTCGGAAACATAAGGGCAAACTGTAAGCTCCACTGCCTGCTGAGCTAGCTTCATAGCAAAAGCGAGACAGGTGGGGAAACCACATTCCTTGCAATTGGTTTTGGGTAGAAACTTGTAAATTTGAATGCCGCTCAAGGCCATAGCCTAATCCTCCTCTTCGATGCCTCGACTTAACCCATCAGCTTGCCGATGGTTGTTTTTACTATTTCCACCGC
>Ga0299912_10001749_pt1 | contig 17549 bp, 21 predicted proteins | sample RVTome_2_FD_207667 | JGI IMG/M metagenome (GOLD analysis project Ga0299912, IMG submission 207667) | Soil microbial communities from uranium-contaminated site in the Upper Colorado River Basin, Wyoming, United States - RVT95D214 (version 2) ... | reverse complement strand
AAACGAGTTGATGTACGGCGTCACGTTCGACGTTCCGGCGTCCGACGAGTTCGTGCTGCCCATCGGCAAAGCCAAGATCGAACGCGCCGGGGCTGACGTCACCATCACCGCGTTTTCGCGCATGGTGGGCGTGGCGCTGAAAGCCGCCGAGCTGCTGGAGGCCGAAGGCATTTCGGCGGAAGTCATCAATCTGCGCACCATCCGTCCGCTGGATGTCGAGACCATCGTGAGCTCGGTGAAAAAGACCAACCGCATCGTGTCGGTCGAAGAAGGCTGGCCGCAGTCGGGCATCGGCGCAGAGATCATCGCGCTGATGATGGAACACGCCTTCGACGATCTGGACGCTCCGGTGGTGCGGGTGCATGGCGAAGACGTGCCGATGCCGTATGCCGCCAATCTCGAAGCGTTGGCGGTGCCGACGCCGGAAAAAATCGCCGCGGCGGCAAAAGCCGTTTGCTACGCTTAAAGGGGGGACGATCATGCCCATCGAAATCTTGATGCCCGCCCTGTCGCCGACCATGACGCAAGGCAATCTGACCAAATGGAAAAAAGCCGAAGGCGATACGGTCAAAGCGGGTGACGTGCTGTGCGATATTGAAACCGATAAAGCCACCATGGAAGTTGAAGCCGCAGACGAGGGCGTGATGGGCAAAATTTTGGTGCCCGCACCTGCGCAAGCCGTGGCGGTCAATGCCGTCATCGCTTTGCTGTTGGAAGAAGGCGAGGATGCCAGTGCGCTGGACGGTTATAAGCCTAAGGCTGCGCAAGCGACCGCAGCACCTGTGGCCAAGAGCGCCGCGCCTGTTGCGCCGACAACTGTCGCCGCCAAGCTGGCGCACGTCACTCCGTTGCCGGGGGGGCCGTTGTCGGGCGGGCGGGTGTCCGCGTCGCCGCTGGCCAAGCGCATCGCCAAGGCCAAGGGCATTGATTTAGGCACGGTGCCGGGCAGCGGCCCGCATGGGCGCATCGTCAAACGCGACGTGGAGGCACTGTCCCCTGGGGCCAAGCCGGGAGCCGCGTCGCGTGCGGGCAATGCTGCGCCAGTGGCATTACCCGCCAGCGGTTCGTATATCGCCGTGCCGCATTCCACCATGCGCAAGATCATTGCGTCGCGCCTGCAAGAATCCAAACAGACCGTGCCGCACTTTTATCTGACCGTCGATTGCCGCATCGACAAGCTGTTGCAGATGCGCGAAGCGATCAACGCCGCATCGCCTAAAGGCGACGACGGTTATAAAATTTCGGTCAACGACTTCGTGATCAAGGCGGTGGCGAAAGCCCTGGTCGAAGTTCCCGAAGCCAATGCGCAGTGGACCGACGACGCCATCTTGCTGTTCAACGCGGTGGACGTTTCGGTCGCCGTGGCCACGCCCAACGGCTTGATCACGCCGGTGGTGCGGTATGCCGATACCAAGGGCTTGGCTGCCATTTCAGCCGAAGTCAAGGCGCTCGCCGCGCGCGCGCGCGACGGCAAGTTGATGCCCGAAGAATACACCGGGGCCGGCTTCACCATCTCGAACTTAGGCATGTACGGGGTGAAGGATTTCGCCGCCATCATCAACCCGCCGCAGTCGTGCATCTTGGCGGTGGGCGCGGGCGAGCAACGCCCTGTCGTCGTCGATGGGCAGTTGGCCGTCGGCACGGTGATGAGCTGCACGCTGAGCGTCGATCATCGCAGCGTCGATGGCGCGGTGGGGGCGCAGTTCCTGGCCGCCTTCAAGCGCATCATCGAAGAACCCGCGCTGCTGGCGCTGTAAGGGCGAGGATCACAACATGGCTGAAAGCAATTTCGATCTCATCGTCGTCGGCGGCGGGCCGGGCGGTTACGTCGCCGCCATCCGCGCCGCGCAATTGAAGATGAAAGTGGCGCTGGTCGAGGCGAACCATTTGGGCGGCATCTGTCTCAACTGGGGCTGCATTCCGACTAAGGCGCTGCTGCGTTCGGCGGAAGTCTATCGCCAGTTCAACCACGCCAAGGATTACGGCCTCAGCGCCCAAGGCGTCGGTTTCGATTTGAAGGCCATCGTGGAGCGTTCGCGCAATGTCGCCAAGCGCCTGAACATGGGCGTGGGCATGTTGCTCAAAAAGAACAAGGTCGAAGTGTTCGATGGCTTCGGTAAACTGGCGGGTAAAGGAAAAGTTTTGGTGAGCAAGGACGGCAAGCCCGTCGCCAGTTTAAGCGCTAAAAATATCATCTTGGCCACCGGCGCGCGTGCGCGCGTGCTGCCGGGTATGGAACCGGACGGCAAGCTGGTGTGGTATTACAAAGACGCCCTGGTGCCCGATAGCGTGCCTGCGCGCCTGTTGGTGATCGGCTCCGGCGCCATCGGCATCGAGTTCGCGAGTTTCTTCCACACGCTGGGGGCCAAGACCACAGTGGTCGAAATGCTTGATCGCATCGTACCCGCCGAAGACGCCGAAGTTTCCGCGTTCTTGCAAAAGTCACTGACCAAAGACGGCATGGAGATCATTACCTCCGCCGGGGTGAAGGGCTTGAAGAAAAACAAGGCCACCGTCACCGTTACGCTGGAAGCGGGCGGCAAGACCACTGAGCGCGAGTTCGACCGTGTGATCGTCGCCGCAGGCATCGTCGGCAACGTGGAAAACATCGGGCTTGAAGGCACTCAGGTCAAAGTGGATCGCACTCACGTTGTTACTGACGAATGGTGCGCCACGGGCGAGCCGGGCGTGTACGCCATCGGCGATCTGGCGGGCGCGCCGTGGCTGGCGCACAAGGCTTCGCACGAAGGTGTGTTGTGCGTGGAAAAGATCGCGGGTCTTAAGGGCCTGCACCCCATGAACGCCGCGCAGATTCCCGGCTGCACCTATTGCCATCCGCAAATCGCCAGCGTCGGCATGAGCGAAGCCAAGGCGAAAGAGAAGGGGCTTAAAGTCAAAGTCGGCCGCTTCCCGTTCATGGCCAACGGCAAGGCGATTGCGCTGGGCGAGCCGGAAGGGTTCGTCAAGACCGTGTTCGACGAGGCCACGGGCGAGCTTTTGGGCGCGCACATGATCGGCGCGGAAGTGACGGAAATGATCCAGGGCTACGCCATCGCCATGGGCCTGGAAACCACCGAGGCCGAATTGATGCACACCGTGTTCCCGCACCCGACGCTTTCCGAGATGATGCACGAAAGCGTGCTCGACGCGTATGGCCGCGCGGTACATTTTTAGGGTCCAGTTCGTCACCCCCGGGCTCGACCCGGGGGTCTACGTCTTAAGGGCTGTGAAGTGAAGCCATGGATGGCCGGATCAAGTCCGGCCATGACCGTGTACAATACAAAGGAGGCCTCCCCATGCCCATCACCATCCGCCCATTGGAAACCCGCGATGAAGCCCGCTGGCGGGAATTGTGGGCGGGTTATCTGGATTTTTATAAATGCCCCGATCTGCCCGCCGCCATCACCGATCATACTTGGTCGATGCTGACGGGTTCACGCCCGGACGTGTTCGGGTTGGTCGCCGAAGATGATGGCCGCGTGATCGGCATCGTCAACTGCGTGATCCACGCCAACACCTGGACCGATAAGCCCATCTGTTATCTGGAAGACCTGTTTGTCGATCCCGCCGTGCGCGGCCAAGGCGCGGGCAAAGCCTTGATCGAAGGCGTCTATGCGCGCGCCCGCCAAGAAGGCTGGGGGCAAGTCTATTGGCGCACCGCCAACGACAACCCCGCGCGCAAACTTTACGATCAAGTGGCGGAGCGCATTCCGTTCGTGGTCTATGTGAAGAAGTTCTGAGCGCTGAAACATGGCGCACCTTCTGCAGTGATAGAATCCGGCATCGGCGGCAGGAGACGCCATGAAGTATTATGAACGTCTTAGGTTAGGCCCCCCATTAACTGAACAGCCTAGGATGGAACCCAATCAGTCGGCTGGCGGTTTGTCGGCATTCACCGCCAGTTGAGCGGCGAAAGCTCGCTTGTAGGCGGGCCGTGCTTCGCCGCGGGCGACATAGGCGGCTAGGTTCGGGTACTCGTTGATAATACCCGATGATTTCAGCCTGAGCAGCACAGACACCATCATCAGGTCGCCCGCGCTGAACGCACCATCGAGCCAGTCGGCACCGCCAAGGCGAGCGGAAAGTTGTTTCAACCGGTCGCGGACGCGATTCTCGACCAGAGGCAGGCGCTCCTTACTCCAGGGCTTATCACTCTCCAGAAGCCTGACGGTTGCGAGTTCAAGGATCGGGGGCTCCACCGTGTTGAGCGCGGCAAACATCCATGTGATCGCGCGCGCCCGCGCATTGGCATCGTTCGGCAGCAGCCCGCCATGGCGCTCGGCGATATGGAACACGATCGCTCCCGTCTCGAATAAGGCGACATCTCCTTCCTCATAAGTCGGTATCTGGCCGAAAGGATGAAGCGCGAGATGCGCGGGTTCCTTCATCGCCTTGAACGAAAGAAGACGAACGTCGTAAGGCTGGTCCACTTCTTCAAGCGCCCAGCGGACGCGCGTGTCACGCGCCAGTCCTTTGCCGCCATCAGGTGACCGTTTAAAGGCGGTAATGGTGATGGTCATTGCGAGGCTCCATCTTGGCGAAAAGTCATTGCAAGCTCAAATTACATCTGATGTGACATCGTAAATCAAGCGCCACTGGGGCGTGGGCAAAGCGCTGATCGAAGGCGTCTATGCGCGCGCCAAACAAGAAGGCTGGGACCAAGTCTATTGGCGCACCGCCAACGACAACCCCGCGCGCAAACTTTACGATCAAGTGGCGAACGAAATCGGCTTTGTGACGTATGCGCACAAGCTGTGATCGCTGTGATGGCGCTGGTTATTTCCCGTTTGATATGATTATCTTACAGGATTGTTGGGGCTGATCGGGGAGGGCGCGAAGATGTCCAATTGGCGTTTGGACGAGGTTGCCGCTACCCCACACTTTCATGTCGGCGCCGTCTTCTGCTTTAAGTTTTTGTATCTTCGCAACTACGTCGTCCTTCAGAAGGATGGGATGTTCCTATTCGAGTTTCATATCCTCATGTGAGACAACGTATTTCTTCGCCTCATTAACACCAGGCCATGCTTGCGCATGCTGCGGCCAATAAGAAGCGAATATCTCATACGTTTTTCTGCCGAGGAGCAGATCAAACGGCAGCTTCATTTGCTCTTGCATGACCTTACCCGAAAATTCATCAAAATATGGCACAGTTCAACCGCCATACTTGAACCCGCCCGAAGAATCCTCTTCGGGCCCGCCCGGTGCCTGCATCACGCCGTCGAGCGTCATAAATTCTGTAACAATGATTTTTCTCATGTGGACACCTCTAAAAACCGCTCGATTGGCGAAATGCCGGGAAAAAACACTTAGTCCGTGGACTCGATTAAGTGGTTAAGTGGAACCAAATTCTGATGACAACAAGTTGACTTTTTGCCTTTATTGTGCTATATATTCCTATTCACAGCAACACTAAGGCGAAAAACCAAAACTGCGGCGGCGCGGACCTGTCCAATTTCGTCAAAACGGCAAGAAAAGCGGCGCAAAACAGTGCTGAAAATGTAAAAAACCGTGCGGTATCGGAGTAGGGGCGTATTGAAAATAAAGAATAAAAGCGACTTCGTTTCGTCACTTTTTTTACGATGTGCTTATGCGGTGGAACGGATCGCGGGGAAATGGACAAACGCGCTTGACAAATGTAATGGAATCGATATTTCTAGAAACATGGAAAAGATAGAAATCATCACCGCCTTAAGCGGCCTCGCCCACGATACCCGGCTCGATATCTTCCGCCTGTTGGTGGAAGCTGGGCCGAAGGGGATGGCCGTAGGTGAAATCGGCGAAGCGGTCGGCGTGCCGCCTGCGACGCTCAACCACCATCTGGCGCATTTAAAACAGGCCGGGCTGGTGCGTGTCGAACGCGATGGGCGCAAGCTGATCCACCGCGCCGATTATGACCGTATGACCGAGGTGCTGTCTTATTTGACCCATAATTGCTGCAAGGGTGCGCCCTGCGATTGCTAAAGCGGAGAAAACCGATGAACTACCACCCCGAACACCAACACCACGACGTGCGCAAAACCGTGCGCGAAAGTTACGCGCAAATCGCCGAAAAGGGCGGCAATTCCGGCTGTTGCGGGCCATCGACCGGAGGCTGCGGCTGCGGCCCCGCCGAAGATGTGGCCATTCCGTCCGCCGAGCAGATGAGCGCCTTTTTCGGTTATTCCGCCGAAGAAATGGCCGCCGTTCCCGAAGGCGCGAATTTGGGGCTGGGCTGCGGCAACCCGCAAGCCATCGCCGAAATGCAGGCGGGTGAGGTAGTGGTCGATTTGGGCGCGGGCGCGGGTTTCGATGCCTTTTTGGCTGCGGGCAAGGTCGGCGCGTCGGGCCATGTGATCGGCGTCGATATGACCCACGAAATGCTCGCCAAGGCACGCAGCAACGCGGCCAAGGGCGGTTATAAAAACGTCGAGTTCCGTTTGGGTGAGATCGAACACCTGCCCATCGCCGACGAAACCGCCGATGTGATCATTTCCAACTGCGTGGTCAACCTGTCGCCCAACAAGGCCCAGGTGCTTAAGGAAGCGTTCCGTGTGTTGAAACCGGGCGGGCGCATCGCCATTTCCGATGTGGTGGCTACGGCCGCCATGCCCGACGAGATCAAAGGCGACCTGGCCTTGCTGTCGGGCTGCGTGACCGGGGCGTCGATGGTGGATGATTTGCAGACCTGGCTCGAAGAAGCCGGATTTTCGCGCATTTTCATCGACATCAAGGAAGAAAGCCGCGCAGGCATTGCCGACTGGGCGCCCGGCCGCGGGGTTGAAAACTATGTGGTTTCCGCCATCATCACGGCCAAAAAACCGGGCGGCTGCGGCTGCGGTACAGGCTGCTGTTGATTTTATGGGCCGGAGCCGTTAGGCAAGGCATATGACAACCGAAAACACGGAACTTAAAGAACGCCTCCGCCACCCGGAAAAGGCGGGCAAGCCGGACAATCCTTCTCCGCGCAAGCCCGCCTGGATCCGCGTCAAAGCGCCGACGTCTCCCGCTTATGGCGAGACGCGGCGCTTGATGCGCGAAAAAAACCTGCACACGGTGTGCGAAGAAGCGGCGTGTCCCAATATCGGCGAATGCTGGTCGCAGCGTCACGCCACGGTGATGATTTTGGGCGACATCTGCACCCGCGCGTGCGCCTTTTGCAACGTCGCCACCGGCAAGCCGGGCGCGGTCGATGTCATGGAGCCGGAAAATACCGGCATCGCCGCGCGTGAATTGAATCTCAAGCACATGGTCATCACCTCGGTGGATCGCGACGATCTGGCCGATGGCGGCGCGGCGCAGTTCGCGGCATCCATCTTGAAGGTCCACGACTATTCGCCCGCCACTACGGTCGAGGTGCTGACCCCCGACTTTCGCGGCAAGGATGGTGCGTTGGAAATCGTAATCAAAGCGCGTCCCGACGTGTTCAACCACAATCTGGAAACCGTGCCGACGCTCTATCGCGCCATCCGCCCCGGCGCGAATTACTTAGGATCGCTGGCGCTGTTGAAACGCGCCAAGGAATTGGACCCGCTGGTGTTCACTAAATCCGGCATCATGGTGGGGCTGGGCGAGACGGTCGATCAGGTGTTGGCGGTGATGGACGACATGCGCGCGCACGACATCGATTTTCTCACCATCGGCCAATACCTGCAACCGACGCCCAAACACGTCGGCGTGGATCGTTTTGTGACGCCCGAAGAGTTTGACGATTACAAACGCGCCGCGCTGGAAAAAGGCTTTTTGCACGTGGCGGCGACGCCGATGACGCGATCGAGCTACCATGCCGATAAGGATTTTGCCGCCCTCAAGGCCGCGCGTGCGGCTAAACTTCAGGCCAATCTATTGGGGCAGGGCTGAACCATGCCCGTTCATGCGGAAAATCGCGTGTTGCCGTTTTCGGCTTCGCAGATGTTCGATCTGGTGCTGGACGTTGGCCAATATCCCCAATTTCTGCCCTGGTGCGTGGCGACGCGGGTGAAATCCAAGGACGAAGGCGACAGCGGCCAGATGGTCGCCGACATGGCGGTGGGCTTTAAAATGCTCCAGGAACGTTATACTTCGCGCATTACCTTTGAACGCGCGCGCCACATTCACGTCACCGACATCGGCGGGCCGTTCAAACATTTGGAAACGGATTGGGTGTTTATCGAGCGCGCCGACGGCTGCGAGGTCGATTTCAACATCGACTTCGCGTTCAGCTCCAAGCTGCTGGAAACGGTCATGGGCGGCGTTTTTAACGAAGCCGCGCACAAAATGATGCAGGCCTTCGTGACGCGTGCCGAGGCGATTTACGCTTAAATATGGCTACTTCGCCGCCATCTGATTAAGCAGCCTTAACGCGCTTTCCACCGATTGAAGGCGCACCCGTTCGCGGTCGCCGCTGAACTGATGGCGTTCCAGTTGGGTTTCAAAGCCTTCGCGCGCGCAGGCGATATATACCAAACCGACGGGTTTTTCGTCGCTGCCGCCGTCGGGACCAGCGATGCCGGTGATGGCTGCGCTCAATTCGGCCTTGGCATGGGTGAGCGCGCCTTCGGCCATGGCGATGGCGCACGGCGCGCTGATGGCGCCGTGTTCCATAAACACATAAGCGGGAACGCCCAGCAGTTCGCCCTTGGACTTGTTGGAATAGGTGATGTAACCGCGTTCGAACACATGCGATGCGCCCGCTACCGAGGTGATGCAGCCCGCCAGTAAGCCGCCGGTGCATGATTCTGCCAGCGTCAGCTTCAATCCTTTTTCCCGACAAACCTTCAACAGGTCTTCGGCCATAACATAAAGCACTTCCGGATACATCACTTGCCGACTCCTAGTAGATATGGTCCGCCGTACAGTACCGCCGGGTACAGCACGGCCAAAGCAAACAGGCCCGCCAAAACGTCGTCAATCATGACGCCCCAGGCCCCGCCGATGCTCCGGTCCGCCCACGATATGGGCCACGGCTTGAACACATCGAACACGCGAAACAGCACGAAGGCGAGGGCGTAAGCCACCGGGTCCAAGGGGGCGACCAGCAGCACGATCCATTGTCCGACCACCTCGTCGATGACGATGGCCCCGGGATCGTGCGCGCCCGTGCGGGTCATGAAATCTTTTGCCGCCCAGATGCCGACGATGAACACAATCACCGTCGCCGTGCCCAAAGCCCAAAGCCCGCCTCGGTCAATCAGCAGCCACGCAAATGGCAGCGCTCCCAGCGATCCCCAGGTTCCCGGCGCTTTGGGAAGGTATCCGGCGCCGAACCAGGTCGCCATCAACACACCCGGATGGGCTAAGTTGGGGCGGGGGTTCAAGACAGAATGATGGGGGGGAAGTTCTGTCGGATTAGGCTTGGGTGTGATGGCGGTCATGGCACCGTGCGGTTTTTCGCCGCATCCTTAGGGTCTAAACGATCCGTGAGCATAGCGTCCTGAATGATCCGATAAAAGGGCCGCGTGATGACAAGGTGCAAAGCTTTTATCTAAGCTAAAGATCAGGAAAACAGCATAACAAATTGAAATATAACATATCTGGTACATTTTTTTATCATCTCTCTAAGGTGAATTTTGTGTTAAAACCCGTTGAAATGACTTGCCAGGGGCGCGCCATGAATATACTTTTTCGGGGCATGATCAGGACAGGGCGGCCCAGGGGGTGCTTAGCGAGCCACTGCCTCAAGAGAATCCTGTGTTGCCATGGGGGAAGGCTTTCCCAAATTGTTACGCGGTTTTCCGCTGGCCCATAACCAGCGTAATTGTGCTTAGTGAGCATTCTTTTGATGTGCGCCAGCCCATACTTAAAATTGGATACGGGCAAGTGAAAATGAAGGGGGGATTTAGGGAATGACGGAAAAACGGCGGTCCATTCAGTCGTTTTATGAATCGGCCCAAATTTGGGTTGATGAACGTCTGCATATCCTGTTCCCCTTTCGTCAAATTGTCTTCCGTTCCGAAGGCCGCGTAAAGTGCCTGAACCTGACGTCGCGCCGACAAGGCGTGGCCAGCGTTGTTTTTGTCGTTCTTGGCGGGTGGATCGCGTTCACCAGCGGCAACGTGTTTCTTCATGAGATTCAGCTTGCGCAAAAAGATGCGCAGATCGCCGACGTGCGGGTGGCGTACCGTTCGCTTTTGGGCGAAGTCGCGGATTATCAAAAACGCTTTTCCAGCGTGGTCAGCAATCTCGAAGAAAATCACGCTTTGATGATCAAGCTGGCGGGGCAGAACACCAAGCTTCAAGACGATCTGAAATCTTTGAGCGTTTCGCGTAAAGAGCGCGCGGACGTTGAAGCGACGCGCCTTGCCATGCAGGATGACCTGAGCAGCGTCGAAAGCCAGATGCAGTCGCTGGCGGAACGCAATTTCTCGCTTAAAGACGATATGTCTTCGATCGAAACCGATCTGCAAAATGCCCTGACGCAGCGTAACACCGCGCTGCTCGAAAGCACGCAGATGCGTCGCGACATCAAAGTGTTGGAAAACCAATTGGTTTCGATGGAAGAAAAAGAAAATACCACCGTCGAGCGCCTGACCGAGCAGACCGACTCCTTTATTTTGTCGATGGAAAACCTCGTTGAATTGGCGGGGCTCGACGTCGAAGACTTGATGGCGGGCGACGATGAAATGGTTGTCGGCCAAGGCGGTCCGTTTTTCGAATTTCAAGCCGATGATCGCCCCGGCGGACGCTTGAAAAACAAATTGCAGAATCTTGAAAATCGTTTGGCCCTTTCCGAAAGCCTGCAGTCGGTGATTAAAAAATTGCCGCTCGCCGTACCGCTGCACGGTTATTACATTACGTCCACGTTTGGTAAACGCCGCGATCCCTTAAACCGTCGCTGGGCGATGCACTACGGCTTGGATTTCGGCTCCACTGCGGGTTCGCCGATCTATGTAACGGCGCCGGGTACGGTGACGGTTGCGGGCTGGAAGGGCAATTTCGGCAAAATGGTTGAAGTCGATCATGGCGCGGGCATCAAAACCCGTTACGCTCATATGTCCAAGTTGACGGTTAAGGTGGGACAAACGGTCCAATTTGGGGATAAGATCGGCGTTATCGGCAGCACCGGACGCAGTACCGGCAATCACCTTCATTACGAAGTGCTGTTCCGCGACAAGGGGTTGGACCCCATGCAACTCATCAAGGCAGGGCGCTATGTTTTCAAAGAGTAAGAAAAAAAATGAACAGCAGCAAGCCGTTCAGCCACGTACCGTTCCGTCCATCATCAGTTCCGATCTTCAGATCGTGGGCGATTTGGAAAGTTTGGGCGAGGTGCAAATCGACGGCCAAGTATCCGGCGACATTCGCGCCAAAGTTCTGTTGATCGGCGAAAGCGCCACGATCACTGGCGAAATTTTTGCCGATACGGTGCGCGTGCATGGCCGTGTAAACGGACAAATCAAAGCTAAATTTGTGAATTTGGCCAAAACCGCCCATGTCGTGGGTGACATTCTGCACGAAAATCTTTCCATCCAGGAAGGCGCGTTCCTCGAAGGCCATATCACGCATATGAGCGAAGCCGATGTCAAAGCGATGGACATCGCCAACGGTAGGACCGTCGAAGAAGCAAAAAATCCGGATGTCAAACCGGCCGAGGAGCGGGTCAATCTTGTGGTGAAAACCGGGGGCCAAATTGGTCAGCCCGCCAGAACCGCGCCGAGCATCTCCGTTCCGGGCGCGCCGAAGGCCGCGTCGGGGAGCTGATTGCTCTCTTACCGTTTGAAAAATAAGGGGCGGCTGTATGGCCGCCCTTTTTTGTGGATTTTAGCGCCAGTTTTGTTCACCGATTGCCCTCGGCGACGCGTTTCGGTTTTAGCCGTGTGCGATAGACCGATAGGTTTTCCAACACGCGCTGTACGTAGTTGCGGGTTTCGCTAAAGGGAATCAGTTCAACCCAATCGATGATGTCGATTTCTCCTTTGCGCGGGTCGCCGAACGTGCGCAGCCAGCGATTCACCCGTTGCGGTCCGGCGTTATAGGCCGCAATCGCCATAGGGTACGAGCCGTCAAAGTCTTTGATCACGCTCGATAGATAGACTTGGCCAATAATCAGGTTGTAGTCGGCATCTCCGGTTAGGCGGTCGCGGTCATAGGGCATGCGGTTGGCCTTGGCCACGGCCTTGGCGGTCGCGGGCATCACCTGCATTAAGCCCCGCGCTCCGGCATGGCTTGTGGCGCGGACGTAAAACTCGCTTTCCTGACGGATCACGGCCAAGACCAATGGCGCTTCCACGCCGCCGCCATTTTTATGCTGAGGCGGCATCGGCAGATCCAACGCAGGATAGCCCAGCGCCCCCAGCGGCGCGCCTTCCCGTTCCGCCGACTTGGATAGGCGGATCGCAACGTCGGGCCGTCCGTGCGAAGCCGCGAACGCGGCGCTTAACGACCGCCATGCTGGCGCCGGGTCGGCGTCGCTTAAGTGTTGCAGGAATGGGCGCATGCGATCTTTTTCACCGATTTCGGCAAGAATTTGCGCGGCGCGTTTCATCGGGTGCTCGTCGAAGGTTTGTTTCATGATCGGCGAAGCGGCGGGCGGGCTTAGATCGGGATGAACCACATCAGCCAACCCCAGTTTCGCGCGCGCCAATTGCCCATAATAGGTAGTGGAGTGTTTGGCGGCTTCTGTCAGCCATTTTCGGGCGTCCTGATCGTGGCCCAGCACTTGGGCGGCGCGTCCGGCCCAATAAGCGCCGCGCGCCACGGAAATGGGATAATTCACCACCGAATGCATATGGCTGAAATGTTCCAGCGCGCGCGCCGGGTTGTTGAGGAACCTGAGCGCAATCCAGCCGCTGATCCATTCCGCTTCGGAATACGCTTCGGCTTGTGCGGCGCTGAGCCCATGTTTGCTGGAAACGCCGTAGGCATCTTTGTATTTGCCCTTTTGCAGCAGATCGCGCGTGACCGATGCGCGTTCAACCCACCATTTATCGGGGCGCACCGGATCGCCGCTTAAATCGTTCAGCATGGCCGCCGCTTCATCCAGGCGGCCTTTTTTGCGCCGCCAGCGCAGGCGTTCATAGGTAAGCCCCGGATCGTTCAGCAGTTTCGGCGCGTGCTTTTGCACGTCCGCGATCATTTTGTCGACGTTGCCTTCGTTTTTCATCAGCCCCAAACGCGCCACGCCCAATTTGCGCGTGGTTTCATCCACACGCCACAATTGACGCTGGGCAGAGGATTGGTGTTCATCCCAGATCAGGCGATCCAAGCGTCGCATGTTGTCTTGTTTCGTGATGTGTTTGGAGTGGCGGGCATAAAATTGCTTTTCTTGGGCTTTTTTGAATTCTTCTTCCACCCACAGCTTGCGCAATTTTCCTACGGCAAGGTCAGTCCGGTTTAACGCCAACAGCGCTTCGGCTTCGCGGATGCGCCCGGCGACGGATACCGGCCCGCCCAGGATATTGAACCACGTCAGCACATCGTTCGGCGTCATGCTGGTCGGCATGGTTTGTTCGGCTTTTTTCAGCAACGTGACGCGTTGCGGCCAATCGCCGTGGAATTCAAGGAAGGCTTTGACATCCTCGAAATGTGCTGGGGATTGCGTGGCGGTGATGTAGCTCCACACCAAAACGCGCACCACATCGGGATTTTTGACGTGGCGCGTGAGGCTCAAGGCATCTTTGAAGCGGTTACGGTCAATGGCCCTAAAGACGTCCTTTGCCGCCTTGACGTCGGATTGGGTGACGATCTGGGCATGCGCGGGTGAACCCAAGCACAGCGCGGCCAAAAGCAAGATCCATAGCAAAGACGGGGCCAAGAAGCCCAGAAAATGCCGTATCTTGAGGATGGTTTTCTCGGCCATTGCCGACACGGTGGCTTCCTTCTTGTTGGGGGCCAAGCTGGAGGCCCCGAATCACCCGTTGGAGGGTACGCCGAAAGTGTTAACGTCTCAAGCTTGGGCGCGCAATATGCCATACGTTGCGCTGGACGCAGAGCAGTTGAAGGGTTAAGTTCGCCGCCTTGGAATAGGACCGCACCCCCAGGAGTATCGTGATGTATAAGGGTTCTTTCGTCGCCCTGTTGACGCCATTCAAGAACGGCCAAGTTGACGAGGCCGCTTTTCAATCGTTTGTCGAATGGCAGATCCAGCAAGGCACCAACGGTTTGGTGCCGTGCGGAACCACGGGTGAATCGCCGACGCTGAGCGTCAAAGAGCACATGCGCGTGATCGAGTTGTGCATCGAAGCCGCACAGGGTCGCCTGCCCGTTATGGCGGGTACCGGCGCGAACGCGACGGCAGAAGCGATTGAACTGAGCCAGATGGCGGAAAAGGCCGGTGCGGATTCGTTGCTGCACGTCACGCCCTATTACAACAAGCCGTCCCAGGAAGGCCTGTATCAGCACTACAAAGCCATTAACGATGCCGTGGGTATTCCCATTTTCATCTATAATGTGCCCGGCCGTTCGGCGGTCAACATGTCGCTCGACACCATGAAGCGTCTGGCCGAATTGCCTAACATTGCGGGCGTGAAGGATGCGACCGGCGATCTGGAACGCCCCATCGAAGTGGCGCGCGCCATCGGTTCGGATTTTTGCCAACTGACCGGTGAAGACGGCACCGCCATTCCGTTCAGGGCGGCGGGCGGAAGCGGCTGCATTTCCGTAACCGGCAACATCTTGCCTGCATTGTGCGCCGAACAGCATGCGGCATGGGACGCAGGCAATATCGCACGCGCCCAGGAAATTCAAAAAATGTTGATCCCGGTGCATAAAGCCATGTTCTGCGAAACCAACCCATGCCCAGTGAAGTACGCATCGAAGCTGATGGGACTGAGCACCGGCGAGTTGCGTCTGCCGTTGGTGGAAATCACCGATGCATCCAAAGCCCAGGTCCAAGCCGCGCTTAAAGGCGTTGGCTTGCTCTGCTAATCGCGGGCGGCCAAGGGGGCAACATGGCCAAAAGCAACAAGAAAAAGGGCCCATCGGGAACCATCGCCGCGCAAAACCGCAAGGCGCGCCACGACTATTTCATCGAAACCACCTTTGAAGCCGGCATCATGCTGATGGGTTCAGAGGTAAAGTCGTTGCGCCGGGGATCATCAAGCATTGGTGAATCCTATGCCCAAGAAAAAGATGGGGAACTTTACCTGCTCAATGCCTATATCCCCGAATATGCTCCCGCAGCGGCGCACACCGGGCATGAAGACCCCAGGCGTCCGCGCAAGTTGCTGTTGCATAAACGCGAGATCGCCAAGTTGGCGATGTCCATTGCGCGCGAGGGCTATACCTTGGTGCCGCTTTCGATTTTTTTTAATGATCGCGGGATGGCTAAGGTTGAACTGGGCCTGGGCAAGGGTAAAAACAAAGGCGACAAGCGCCAGACGTCTAAGGATCGCGACTGGAAACGCGATAAAGCGCGGATGATGTCGAGCAAGAACGTGTAACTTTAGCCGATCCAGTGGCGAAAGGTACGCTGGAGGGTTGAGGCGATGACCGACAACGACGACAAATTCGGACGGCCCGAACGATTAGACGCTTCATTGGCTGGCGATGCCGAAGGCAGCGTACTCGGCTCCATCAAACAAAAACTCATCGACACTAAACAGCGCTGGGCCGCGGAAGGACGCGGGCTGACGGGCGATAAACCCGCTGCGCCATCGGAAGACAAGCCGCGCCTACCGCCGGGGCAACGGCTGACGAAGGATTTTCCGGTGCTCGATTTGGGCGTGCAGCCGCCCATTGATCCTAAAGATTTCCGTTTGACCGTATCGGGGTTGGTGGACAATCCCATCGATTGGGGCTGGGATGAGTTTCAAGCCCAGCCGCAGGTGCAAATAACCACCGACATTCATTGTGTCACCACGTGGTCGCGCTATGACAACGTGTGGGAAGGGGTGACGGGACAGCATTTTTTGGCTGCCGTCAACCCTAAGCCAGCAGCTAAATTCATGGTCTTTCATAGCCACGACGGTTACACCACCAACATTCCCATTCAAGCCTTTGCGGAGCCCGACGTGATTTTGGCGCACCGCTGGAATGGCCAGCCCATCAGCCGCCAGCACGGCGGCCCGGTGCGTCCCATCATCCCCAAGCTTTATTTGTGGAAAAGCGCCAAGTGGGTGAAGCACATCACGTTTTTGGATAAGGACGCGCCCGGTTTTTGGGAAGTGCGCGGTTATCACAACGACGCCGACCCGTGGAAGGAAGAACGCTATGGTTAGGATGATGGCGGCATTTTTCTTGGGTTTGTTGGGAACTTTGCCGATGAGCGCTGTGGCCCAGACCGCGCAACAAACGCATTCGGCGCCCCAATCGGCGCATGATTTCGGCTTTTCCTCCATCGACGGCGGGCCGTTGCCTTTACGCGCGTATAAGGGGAAGGCCGTGTTGGTGGTGAATACCGCTTCGTTTTGCGGGTTTACGCCCCAGTACCAGGCCTTGCAGGCGCTGTGGGAGCGTTATGAAGCGCGCGGATTGGTGGTTTTAGGCGTGCCGTCCAACGATTTTGGAAGTCAGGAGCCGGGGTCCAGCGCCGATATTAAGACGTTTTGCGATACCACCTATTCCATCACCTTCCCATTGGCCGACAAAGAGGTGGTGTCGGGTGACAATGCGCACCCATTTTATCGTTGGGCGCGCGCCGAACTGGGCGTATTGGCTGCGCCCAAGTGGAATTTTCACAAGTACCTTATTGCGCCGGACGGTCGGCTGGTTGATTGGTTCGCCACCACCACCAAGCCCAACGACGCTAAAGTCATTCAAGCCATTGAAAAAGTGCTACCATAAGTATGACCGTTTTTGCAAAAACACCGTATAATCCCAGCTTAAGCTTCCCGTGACAGAATCAAGGTTAATAACTTATGTCGGAATTGTTCAATACGCGTGGACCGTTTGCTACGGGGCTCGCAGATCTTGATGCCGAGCATGCTCAGCTTCATACGGAAGCCAAGAAGTTGGCGGTCATGTTGGCGCGTGGAAACGATTTCGCCGCGACAACCGCTGCGCTTACTAACTTTATTACCCTGCTCGAAACGCATTTCAAGCATGAAGAAACCTTTTTCGGCGGCTTGGAGCCACGTCGCGCCGAGGCCCATCGTAATGAACATGAAATGCTGGTGTTATCGCTTAAATTGTTCGCCAAAAGCGTCAAAGAACGCGAAGACATGGAAAACTGGACCGATTTTGTCAGCCTTGATGATTTATTGTTGAAGCATGTTATTCTCTTCGATCTTGAGCTGCGCCCTTGAGCCTAAATTCATCGGTCCATATCAACTCGGTTATTGTTATTCCTCCGTACATGTGACTATAACGATTTCAACAAGTTGGATCACCAGTCTGGAATGATTTGATAATGATCAATGTGATGTCGCTGCGGACCAAGCTGATCAGTTTGGTGACGGTCATTTTGTTGGCGGGCTTTTTTGCCACCAATATTTTGAACTATCAGGTCTCCAAGGGGGCATTGCGCACAACGGTATTGGATAACGAATTGCCGTTGTCATCCAATAACGTCTATTCGGAAATTCAAGCGGATCTGCTGCGCCCCATTTTTATTTCATCGCTGATGGCCAACGATACCTTCGTTCACGATTGGTCGAAGGATGGCGAACTCGATCCATTGCGCATGGTGCGCTATCTCAAGCAAATCCGCGACCAAT
>Ga0299912_10001748_pt1 | contig 17551 bp, 17 predicted proteins | sample RVTome_2_FD_207667 | JGI IMG/M metagenome (GOLD analysis project Ga0299912, IMG submission 207667) | Soil microbial communities from uranium-contaminated site in the Upper Colorado River Basin, Wyoming, United States - RVT95D214 (version 2) ... | reverse complement strand
CTCGCGAGATTGGTGACCCCCCAGCCAAGGAGGGTCACCTCCAGATCTCGCTTTTAGCGGATGTTGAGGTAAATGCCCCGCCGCCTGCGCCGGCGCCCGTACCAGCCGCGACGCCGTCTGCGCCGCGGACCGATCCAGATTCCGATGCCGCGGCGACGACGGCGCTGGGCGCTCGCCGGGGTGGCGCTGGTGGCCAACGAAAGGGTGGAGATCCCAGCAAGACTGAGCCCATACGACCCAACAGAGCCGAGGCCATAGATCACGATCATGGCCACGACCGCGCAGGCCGCAACGACGCTGCGTCTCAAGCCTCGGCCCAGCAAGCACAGCCCTTGCCACACGGCTCTGGCCGTGGCGACGATACCTTCTGTCATTCGTTTGCCCTCCGGCTTCCGCCGTTCGTCGAACTGCGGTTCTTCAGCAAGAATGCAGCATGCCGACCGACAGACGCGGTCGGCTAACTTGACGTGCGAGTACATCACACACTATCGCGCGTTTCGATGGCGGTGCCAAGTCGAACGTGTCGTAATTATCCGCCACAAGTCCGTCGCCCGCACGTGGCAGTCGCAGTAGCCGCACCGCAACGCAGCATACGAGAGCCCTCGAGAGCTTGACGGGGCACTGAACGGGTGCCAACAGCGGAGACGCCGCAGCCCGCGAGCCAAATCCCCGAGCTCGGATTGTATTGTATCGAACGCGCACGCATACGGAAGGCCGATGTCGAAAAAGCAGACCTACGTCCTCGGGATCAACGCCTACGACCATGATGTCAGCGCGTGCCTGCTCCGCGACGGCGAGATAGCCTTCGCCATTGATAAAGAGCGCATCACGCGCGAAAAGCACGACACCGGCTTCTATCAGGAGGTCATCGACTATTGCCTGAAGGCCGAGGGGATCTCCCTAGACGACGTCGATCTCATCGTGCGCAATTGCTACGTCCTGCCGGTCGAGGACATGGAGGAGCGGCTCGCCTACGAGGACATCCCGGAGTTCATGGACTCAAATGAGCGCAAGCAGGCGCCAAAGAGCCCGCTCTACCGTGCCAAGCCCGACAAGGTGGTGACGGTCTCGCATCATCTCGCGCACGCCTATAGCGCTTTTGCCGCCTGCCCGTTCGACGAGGGGGTAGTCATGATCGTCGACGGCGTCGGCAACTACTGTTGCGACGTCCGCGAACCGGGTCAGATGACGGAGAACGTAGATGCGCTCGCGCGCGAGTCGGAGAGCTACTACAGGTTCAACGGCGCGAAGCTCGAGACGCTGAAAAAGGTATGGCTCGAGCCGACGCGCGGGTTCCTGAGCGATGAATTCTTCTTCATGGCCGGGCTCGGCGCTCTGTACAGCCGGGTGTCGAGCTACATCTTCGGCGACTGGAACAAGTGCGGCGAGGTGATGGGCCTGGCTCCCTATGGCCGCCCCGATCGGGTTAAGCCGCTGCTGCACATGCAAGATGGGGAGCTGGTCGTCCCCGAGTGGACGGGCGAATTCAACAAGCTGTGGCTGCCGGACGTCGACAAGGACTGGGAGGAGAGCCCGCTCAAGGGTCATTGGGAGGACATGGCCTGGCGCGTCCAGCACGACACCGAGACGGTGCTGCTGGAACGGGCAAGGTGGCTGCGCGAGACGACCGGGGCAAAAAACCTCTGCATTGCGGGCGGCGTGGGACTGAACTGCGTCGCCAACGGCCGCATCGTCCGCGAAGCGGGTTTCGACAACGTATGGATTCAGCCGGCCGCCGGCGACGACGGGATTGCTATCGGCTGCGCCTATTACGGCCACCTGGAGATCCAGAAGAAGCAGCGCTCGTTCGTGATGACGCATGCCAATCTCGGCAGGACGTACGGCGAGGAAGATCTGCGCGAGGCCATGCGCGCCGGTCTGGCCCGGCTGGAGACGACATCGCGCAAGAGCGACGACATCTGCGCGGAGGCGGCAAAGCTGCTGGCGGAAGGCAATGTGCTGGGCTGGTTTCAGGGCCGCTCCGAATTCGGCCCCCGCGCGCTGGGCAATCGCAGCCTCCTGGCCGACCCGCGCACTCCCGAGATGAAGGACAAGCTGAACAAGCGGGTCAAGCACCGGCAGGCGTTCCGTCCCTTCGCGCCGATCGTCATCGCCGAGCGGGCGGCGGAGATCTTCGAAGGCGATGAGGAGTCGCCCTTCATGCTGGTGGCAAAGGCTGTTCGACCGGAATGGAGAGACAAGATTCCCGCCATCGTTCATGTCGACGGCACGGCACGGGTGCAAACGGTGCGGCGGGAATCCAACGAACGCCTCTATCGGCTGCTCGAGGAGTTTTATGCGCTGACCGGCGTTCCCGTGCTGCTCAACACATCCTTCAATGTGAAGGGCGAGCCCATCGTTGAGACGCCGCGCGATGCGGTCGGATGCTTTCTTTCGACAGGCATCGACCATCTCGTTGTGCACGACACGCTGATTTCGAAGAACGCCTTCTACAAAATATTCAATCCGATTGTAGGCATGTATTCAGAAGTGTCGACGATGGTTCGCACCGGACTGGAGACCGATTAATATTGCGCGATAATAATTGTGAGATGTGGAGGTGTCGAATATGAGTGCTGCGAAGAGGATCCTTGCAGTCGCTGCCATCGCGTGCGGCTGGCTAGCGGATGCCCGTGCCGACGACATCGACGCGCTCTTTCTCGGAGGATACTGGTGCGGCTCCGAAGAGAAATTCAAATCGGAAAGCATACCTCGGAACAGAGTTTTTCTTCTCAGCCGCAGGATCGAGGGGCCGGGTGGCCCTGAGACCGGCTTCAGCGAATACCTGATCGATGTCGTTGGCGACATCAGGGGCCAGCGAGTCGTTCTGTCTCAGAAGCTTACGCAGGCCGACGGATCCGCGTGCAAGACAGGCTGCCTTCTTGCCGAGCGGATCGTGCATAAAGATATGCTGGAGATAGGCGAGTGGAATTCGAACACCGGCGTATTCAAGTCGAGCTCCCCGCGGGAGTACGTGTACCGCTGCGATAAGTGAGGTAATCCGTTTTGGACCGAGCCGCATCGGCATGGCGCGCAAGTCACTGCGCGGCCGCTCGTCCTTTGGCGACGACCTTCTCGCACACGTCGATATTATGCTCGATGTAGCAGCCTGAAGAGAACCCTGCCGATTCTATCGAGGGCAGCGATGTCTTCGCCATCGTCTTCACCTGCGCGCCGTTTTGTAGCTATGGCGTGAGCCCGTTGAATATAGTCTCGCCCGATCGCAGTAAGCTCTTCGTCATATGAGGGCTGCGTCAAGAGTTGTTCCGCATCGCTTGATGGCAAGGAGACCGGGCTTCGACGCGACTGGTCCTCATTGAACTTGTATCGCAGGGCGTGCTGACGAATTTCCGATAGTTCATCGACCAATCGAGCACGCACAGTGCCAAGAAGCTCCCCTATTCTGTGCCGTTCGATCTGCTGTGGCTTGGCCAGTTTCTTCTCCAGTTCAGTAATCTCGTCATTTTGCTCACTCCAAATGAAGTATGGCGCCGTCAGCAGTCGCAGCAAGATAACGCTGCCTACGAACGTCAGAATTCCAACCGCAAGATAAACGCCAAATCTTTCGGGTACAGCCTTCCCCCATAAGTGGAAGACAGCCGGCGCCACCAAGGCGGCAAATACGGAGAGCCGGTCGGTTAGCCGAAACGACCGCTCGACGGCGTAACGGAGCACTAGGCTGAGGTACTTCGCCACCATGTAAAGAGAATGCCCCTAGGGCACCAAGACTGAATGCCGCCGGCCCACCATCTGCGCTTACTTTTTGCGGAAGGCATCGAGGCGGACGATCTGCGCGCCGCCGTTATCCTGCTTGGGCTTGTCGTCGGCCGCCTTATCAGCGGCCGTGGCCGCCGGAGCGGTGGCAGGCTTGAGCTGCGTCGGCGGGGGCGGTGCGGCCGCCGACGGAACGATACTCGGCAGCGGCGCCGCCGGGGTCTGCGCAGCGCTTTCGCCCTTCGGCTTGCGCGGCACGCGCGGCTTCTTCGGTGCGGTGGAGCGCAACGTGGAGCGCGCGCCGTTGGCGCGATCGGGCGTACGGCCGGCAAAGCGCTGGCCCATGGCCTCGCCGCCTTCCGGCTCGATGTCGGGATCCTCGAACTGCAGGCCGTAGCGCACACTCGGGTCGAAGAACACGCGGATCGCGGCGAAGGGCACGACGAGGCGCTCGGGGATGCCGTCGAACGTCAGCTTCACCTCGAAGCCGTCGTCCTGCACGGATAGATCCCAGAAGCGGTGCTGCAGAACTATGGTCATCTCGTTGGGATACTTGTCCTTGAGGCGCTTGGACAAGACGACGCCCGAGGCGGCGGTGTCGAACGAGATATAGAAATGATGATCACCAGGCAGGCCGGTCTTGGCCGCCTGAACGAGCACGGTACGCACGATGCCACGCATGGCGTCTTGCGCTAAGGTCTCGTAGTCGATTGTCGGCTCGGCCGGCATCGTTCGCTAATTTATCCCCGGTAGCGCTTCGAAAAGCGTCGCGCTTCAGCCCCGATATCTACCCCCGCAAGCGAGGATAAGTGGAGGGCTTCTGTTGCCCGGTGCCCTCCGAACCGCGCCTTACCCGGCTAAGGGCAAGGGCTTCAAGTTCAGGCTAGTCGCACTGCATTACGCAGCGAGAGCAGCCTCAGCATAGTTGTCATTGGCAACTATTCTGAATGGCCCGATGACGGCGGAACCATGCCGAGCAAAAGCTAAGCCCTTTACACCTTCGTCGATCCTAGTTCGCCCCCATCAGATGCCGCCGCGGCGTAGCCGCGACTTAATCTTACATGCCTGCCCGCGCAACGGGCGCTTGGGGCGGCGGCATTTGGTGGAGGCGCCGGGTACTGCCCCCGGGTCCGATCGGCTTATTACGACCGCGTTTATCGCCATAGCCGGACGAATCCGGCACAGCGAATATAGGCGCAGCCGCGCGGAAAAAAAAGCCTGTCTCTCCCGCGACATGTGAAGAGCCGCTGCGATCGGCTTCCGGGCGGTGCTAGCGTCAAGCATCTGCTAAGCATGCCGCGACCCAAGCGAAGGCCCGCGCGACAACCCGCCAAAACAAACAAAGCCACTGCGGTGCGCCATGCTATAGGGCGCCCGAGCCGGCGTGCCGCTGCGGATCGGCGCTTGGTGGGGGACGGAGAGACAAGCTGCTGGATATGCGTCCCCAAGGATCTGTGGCCTACGTGCCGCGCAACGGTTGGCCGGCGTGGGCGGTTATTCCCGCCGGCGTGGTAATTTTCCTGCTCGCCGCGCTGCTGGGCTTCGTGGTGAGCGGGGTTTACGTGGGGGTGTTGGGCAACGGTGCCAGTGCGCTCGCGGCGTCGGGCGTGCCGGGCGACTTGCTCATCGCCTGGCTCATCGGACTGCAGATCGGCCTCGTGCTGCTGACTTGGCTGGCTGCGGGCTTCTTTGCCTCCAAGCGCAGCGAGGTCCTGGCGCTGCAGGTGCCGCAGGGTGGATGGCGCGTGCTGCCCCTGGCGCTGGTGCCGATATTCCTCGGAACGTCCCTGTGGGACGCCTTCCTGCTGTGGTGGAAGCCGGAGGTCGTCTACGCCGACCTGCACCCCTTCCAGGAGCTGCTGCACGGCGACGCCGCGTGGGCCGCCCTGCTGGCCATCGGCGTCGGTGCGCCCTTCTCGGAGGAATTCCTGTTCCGCGGCTTTTTGTTCTCCGGCCTCGCCAAGTCGCGGCTGGCGTTGGCCGGGACGGCGCTCGTCACCACGCTGCTGTGGACATCGCTGCACGTCGGCTATTCGATCTTCGCGCTGACGGAAGTATTTGTCATCGGGCTCTATTTCTCCTGGCTGCTGGTCCGCACGGGCAGCCTGTGGGTGATGATCTTCTGCCACGCCGTCTACAACACGATCATCGCGGTCGCGCTTTATTTCGTGACACTGCCGGCGCCCGCGTAAGGGGGTGGCGTAGGCGTGAATCGCGCTATATTTCCCCCATGCAGCAGTACCTAGATCTAATGCGCCGGGTGCGCGACCACGGCGTGCGCAAGACCGACCGCACCGGTACCGGGACGCTGTCCGTCTTCGGCCATCAGATGCGATTCGATCTCGCGCAAGGCTTCCCGCTGGTGACGACCAAGAAGCTGCACGTGAAGTCGATCATCCACGAGCTGATCTGGTTCCTCGACGGCGACACCAACGTTGGCTACCTGCAAGCGAACGGTGTGAGAATTTGGGACGAATGGGCCGACGAGCACGGCGAGCTGGGGCCGATCTACGGCAAGCAGTGGCGCTCGTGGCCGACCCTCGACGGGCGCTCTATCGACCAGATTGCCGAAGTCGTCGAGACCTTGAAGACGAATCCCGACAGCCGCCGCATGATCGTGTCGGCGTGGAACCCGGCCGACGTGCCCGACATGGCGCTGGCACCGTGCCATTGCCTATTCCAGTTCTATGTTGCCGACGGCAAGCTCTCCTGCCAGCTCTACCAGCGCTCGGCGGACGTGTTCCTCGGCGTGCCGTTCAACATCGCCAGCTACGCGCTGCTCACCATGATGATGGCGCAGGTGACGGGCTTCGCGCCCGGCGAGTTCGTGCACACCTTCGGCGACGCGCACCTCTATCTGAATCATCTCGAGCAGGCCGAGGAGCAGTTGAAGCGTACGCCGCGCGCGCTTCCGCGCATGGAGATCGATCCGGCGGTCAAGTCGATCTTCAAATTCAAGTTCGAGCATTTCAAGCTCGTCGGCTACGATCCGCACCCGCACATCGCCGCCCCCGTGGCGGTCTGATACCGTGGTGCAAACGCGCGCCCGTTTGACACCCCCTCACCCGGAAGCGCGCGCCATGCTTCCCATGCGCGCACGCTTCCGACCTCTCCCCGTCCATGCGAAGCATGGCTCCGCCATGACCGGGGAGAGGTGAAGCGAAGTGAACCCCCCACCTCTCCCTATTGCGGAGAGGTCGCGAGCCCGGCGTCTGGCCGGGGTCGCGGGTGAGGGGGTGAACGGTAGAAATGCGTGCAATACTGTCTGAAGGGGCTGGGCCACCCATGATCATCTCGCTCGTCGTCGCCGTCGCCGACAACGGCGTCATCGGCCGCGACGGAGGCTTGCCGTGGCGCATCTCCTCCGACCTCAAGACGTTTCGCCGCCTGACCATGGGCAAGCCGCTCATCATGGGACGCAGGACGTTCCAGTCCCTGAAAAAACCGCTCGACGGCCGTGACAACATCATCGTGACGAGCGATCCGGGGTTGCGCCCGGAGGGCGCCATCGTGGTCGGCAACTGGCCGCTGGCGCTGGCCGAGGCGCGCCGCTGTGCGCAAGCGCGCGGCGTCGACGAGATCATGGTTATTGGCGGCACCTCTGTCTTTGCCGACGCGCTCAGCGCCGCCGATCGCATCTACAAGACAGAGGTGCACGGCAGCCCGCCGGGCGACGCCTTGTTTCCCGCCATCGACTGGACGCAGTGGGAGGAGCGGTCACGCGAGAAGCTGCCGCAGGGCCCGCGCGATGATTTCGCCGCAACGCTGATCGTGCTGGAGCGCAAGAGCTCAACCGGTGCCGGTAGCTCCACCGCTTGAACGCGGCGCATGGGAACCAAATGTTACGAGCGCGTTTGCGCTGCAGGGACACCCTGGCCTATAAGCGATCACATCCCTTTCCCCCCGAGGACATGGGACAGCTTGGCACGAGATTGGAGCACATTGCTGCCGTCCCGTCGCGCACCTATAAAGCATTGAAGGACCTCAATCTATGCCGTGGAGCAATCAGAGTGGCGGCGGCGGTGGCGGCGGCTGGAAAAGCGGCGGCGGCAACGGCGGTGGTCCGTGGGGCAAAGGTCCCAGCGGCGGCCAGCCGCCCGATCTGGAGGAAATGCTGAAGCGGGGTCAGGACAAGGTGAAGCAGGTGATGCACGGCGGTGGCATCCCCGGCCCGCTTCTCTTTTTGGTGGCCATCATCGCCTGCGCGGTGATCGCGTGGCAGGCGTTCACTTTCCGCGTCAATCCCGATGAGCTCGGCGTAGTGATGCAATTTGGAAAGTTCATCAAATCGTATCCGCCCGGACTTCATTTCCGCCTCCCCTATCCGATCCAGGAAGTGCGGCTGCCGAAGGTTACGCGGCAGAACATCATCGAGATCGGCATGCGCTCGGGGGGTAGCACCCGGCTTAGCGGCGGGGCGCGCGATGAACGCGCCGAGAGCCTGATGCTGACGGGCGATGAAAATATCGTCGACGTCGATTTCGTCGTCTTCTGGCGCATCAAGGATGCGGAGAAGTACCTATTCAACATCCAGAACCCGGACACCACCGTGAAGGAAGTGGCCGAGAGCGCCATGCGCGAGGTTGTCGGACAGTCGAACATCCAGCCAATCCTTACCCAGGAGCGGCAGAAGACCGAAGAGGCGGTGCGGGCGCTGATGCAGAAGACGCTCGACACCTACGGCGCCGGCATCCGCATCGACCAGGTGCAATTGCAGAAGGTCGATCCACCCGCCGAGGTGATCGACGCCTTCCGCGACGTGCAGGCGGCGCGCGCCGACAAGGAGCGCCTTCAGAACGAGGCCTACGCCTACGCCAACAAGATCGTGCCCGAGGCGCGCGGCGACGCCGAGCGCATCATTCAGGCCGCCGAAGGCTACAAGCAGCAGGTGATGAACGACGCCAGCGGCCAAACCGCCCGCTTCCTGCAGGTCTTCGACCAATACAAGAAAGCGCCCGAGGTCACGCGCCGGCGCATGTTCATCGAGACCATGGAGCGGGTGCTGGGCGGCACCGACAAGATCATCATCGACAGCAAGAGCGGCTCGGGCATTGTTCCCTACCTGTCGCTCGACAAGCAGCCAAAGAAGAGCGGTGAGGGAGAAAACTGATCATGCGTACTTTTCTCGCCCTGCTGTTCATCGTCGTCGGCCTCGCTGCCGTAGCGGTTTATGCCTCGGCCTTCATCGTGCATCAGAACGAGCAGGCGCTCATCTTGCGCTTCGGTGAGCCCAAGCGCGTCGTGAAGTCGCCGGGCCTCAACTGGAAATTTCCCCTCGTCGACACGGCTGAGATCTACGACAAGCGCATCCTCGACCTCGATAGCCAGCCGCAGGAGGTGACCGCTTCCGATCAGAAGCGGCTCGTGGTCGATTCCTTCGCGCGCTACAAGATCGTCGATCCCCTCAAGTTCTATCAGACGCTGCGCTACGAGGAGGGCGTGCGCTCGCGCCTCGGCCCGATCATCGAATCGGCGCTGCGCCGGGTGCTCGGCGGCGCCAGCTTCCAGGATCTTGTGCGCGACAAGCGCGAAGACCTGATGAAGCGCATCGCCGCAGTGGTGAATAAAGAGGGCGCCGAGTTCGGCCTCGAGGTGGTCGACGTGCGCATCAAGCGCGCCGATCTGCCCGAGCAGAACTCCAAGAGCGTGTTCGACCGCATGCGCGCCGAGCGCCAGCGGGAAGCGGCCGAGTTCCGCGCGCAAGGTGCCGCCGAAGCCAACCGCATCAAGGCGACGGCCGATCGCGAGGCGACGGTCATCCAGGCGGAGGCGACGCGCAAAGGTGAGGAGCTGCGGGGCGGTGGCGACGCCGACCGCAACCGGATCTATGCCGAGGCTTACGGCCGCGATCCGGAGTTCTTCGAGTTCTACCGGTCGATGCTGGCCTACGAGCACGGGCTCAAGTCGGCCGACACGCGCCTGATAATCTCGCCCGACTCCGACTTCTTCAAGTACTTCGCCGATCCGCACGGCAAGATGCCCGACAAACCCCCGCAGCCCGCTCCGCAATGAGCGATCTTGTCGTTGGCCTGGGGCTCGTGCTGGTGATCGAGGGCCTGCTTTGGGCCGTCCTTCCCAAACTGGCGACGCGCCTGCTCGAGGGGGCCGCCGCGACGCCGGAAGGCACCCTGCGGATTGCAGGATGGAGTGCGGTTTTTCTGGGGCTCGGCCTTGTCTGGCTTATCCGCGGTTGAGGCGCAGCTGGGCCGCGTTGACAGCCGCCCCGGCTTGCCATCCACTTGCCGTACCGCTCGGTATTGTCCGCGGGCGTGACGAGGTTCGAGCGGGTGTTGGCCGGCTGCGTGGACCGGCAGGAGAAAAAAAGCATGCAAGGTAATTCGGCGCGCAGGCGGCGCGCGCTCGGCGCCCCGGTCGTGCTCGGGCTGCTGCTCCTCGGCCTGGCTTGCAGCACGATGGGAGTTGGCCCCGCCGCAGCCCAGAAGCACGGTCCGGAGTCGGTCGCCCCCGTCGCCGAACAGCTCATCGAGGCCGTGGTCAACGTATCGACGAGCCAGGCGATCCGCGGGCCGCAGGGGCTGCCGCTGCCGAGCGTGCCCAAGGGCTCGCCTTATCACGAGTACTTCGACGAGTTCTTCGACAGCCGCAGCGGACGCTCGCCCCCCGACCGCACGGTCTCCTCGCTCGGCTCCGGCTTCATCGTCGACGGCAAGGAAGGCATCATCGTCACCAACAACCACGTGATCGACGGCGCCGAGGAAATCCAGATCAATCTGCACGACGGCACGAAGCTCAAGGCGGAGCTGATCGGCAAGGACACCAAGACCGACATCGCGCTGTTGAAAGTGAACCCCAGGACGGAGCTCAAGTCCGTCAAGTTCGGTTCCTCGGCGGCGATCCGCGTCGGCGACTGGGTGATGGCCATCGGCAACCCGTTCGGTCTCGGCGGCAGCGTCACCGTGGGCGTCATCTCGGCCAAGGCGCGCAACATCAATTCCGGCCCCTACGACGACTACCTGCAGACCGACGCATCGATCAACAAGGGCAACTCCGGCGGCCCGCTGTTCAATATGGACGGCGAGGTGGTCGGCGTGAACACGGCCATCATCTCGCCGACCGGCGGCTCGATCGGCATCGGCTTCGCGGTGCCGGCCGATGCGGTAGCGCCCGTCGTAGAGCAGCTGCGCCAGTACCATGAGGTGCGGCGCGGGTGGCTCGGCGTGAAGATCCAGTCGGTGTCGGATGAGATCGCCGGCGCCCTGGGCATCCCGGAGAACACCGGCGCGCTCGTTGCCGCCGTAACCCCCGATGGACCGGCGGCGAAGGGCGGGCTCGCGGCGGGCGATGTGATCGTCAACTTCGATGGCGAGGCCGTGTCCGGCATGCGCACCCTGCCGCGGCTGGTGGCACGCGCACCCATCGACAAGCTGGTCGACGTCGACGTGCTGCGCAAAGGCGAGAAGAAAACGTTCAAGGTCACGGTCGGGCGGCTGTCTGAAGACGATAGCGCAAAGAGCGCGGTAAGCGGCGAAGATGACGCCGATCCCGCGACGACGCTGTTGGGACTGAAACTCGCCGAGCTGACGGACGAGCTGCGCGCCAAGTACGGGTTCGGGGCCGGGATCAAGGGAGCGATCGTCGACGCCGTCGATCCCAAGAGCCCCGCGGCGACCAGCATCAAGGCCGGCGATGTGATCGTGCAGGCGGCCAACGAGCCGGTCTCCAATCCCCAGGATATCGCCAAGCGCATCGAAAGCGTCAAAAAGAGCAGCCGCAAGACGGTTATGCTCGAGGTCGAGGACGCCAAGGGCGGCCATCGGTTCGTCTCCGTTCCGCTGGAGTAGAAGCCGCGCGCGCTGCGCGGCTCACCGGGCCGCGCTCGAAGAACGTCCATTGAGGAACGGTTGAAGGAGCCAGCTCGTGTCGGAACGCCACGGCCTCGTCGATACCATCGTTGACAGCCTCGCGCCCGTGCACCGCGACGGCCACAAGTTCATCGCCATCGCCTTGGCGCTCGCGCTGCTGTTCTTTATTTTTTGGCCGCCGCTGGCCTGGCTGTTCGTCATCCTCGCCCTGTACATCGCCTACTTCTTCCGCGACCCCGACCGCGTGACGCCGCTGCGTGAAGGCCTCATCATCGCTCCCGCGGATGGGCGCATCTCCGCCATCGAGAGCGTGCGGCCGCCGGCCGAGCTGGGGCTCGGGCCTGAGCAGCGGGTGCGCATCTCGACCTTTCTCAGCGTCATCGACGTGCACATCACGCGGGCGCCGGTCTCGGGCCGCATCGTGCGCTCGATTTACGTGCCCGGCACCTTCGTCAATGCCGCCCTCGACAAGGCCAGCGAGGAGAACGAGCGCCGCGCGATGGTCATCGAGAAGACCGACGGCACCGAGATTCCGGTCGTGCAGATCGCCGGGCTGGTGGCGCGCAGGATCGTGGCGTTCGTGCACGAGGGTGATAGTGTTGGGGTGGGCGAGCGCCTCGGCCTCATCCGCTTCGGCTCGCGCGTCGACGTCTACCTGCCGGCGGGCAAGACGGCGCTGGTCGCGGTCGGTCAACTCGCCGTCGGCGGCGAAACGGTGCTCGCCGATCTGAAATCGGAGGAGCCGGAGCGCGTTTGCCGGCGTAGCTGATGATGGTCAAAATTCGCCGCTGGCGCGCTCAGCGAGGAGAGGCGAAAGCGAGATCGCGCATGGACCCGATCGTCCCGAGACTCGAGGAGGAGACGCGCCGCCGGCGGCGCGCGCCGCTGTTCCGCCACCGGCACGTGCCGGTGCGCATGCTGGTGCCGAACTTCTTTACTCTCCTGGCGCTGTGCGCCGGGCTGACCTCCATCCGCATGGGCATCGAAGGGCGCTACGAGCTGGCGCTGGGCGCGATCGTGTTCGCGGCGCTGCTCGATGGCATCGACGGACGCGTGGCGCGGCTGCTCAAGGCATCCTCGCGCTTCGGCGCCGAGCTCGACAGCCTCGCCGACTTCGTCAACTTCGGTGTGGCGCCGGCTTTTCTGGTGTTCAACTGGGGGCTGGGCAGCCTGAAGAGCCTCGGCTGGATCTGCGTGATGATTTTCGCGCTCGCCTCGGCGCTGCGGCTCGCGCGCTTCAACGTGGCGATCGACGAGGAGCGCCCGAAGTGGCAGAGCGCCTACTTCATCGGCATGCCGACGCCCGCTGCGGCCATCGTCGTGCTGCTGCCGGTGTTCATAGAGCACCTGGGCTTTGACGGCATCCGCTCCTCGCGCATAATGCTCGATTTCGTGCTAGTCTACACGCTGCTCATCGCCTTCCTGATGGTGTCGACCATTCCGACCTTCTCCGGAAAGCTGATGGGCGAGCGCATCTCGCGCGAGTACGTGCTGCCGATCTTCATGCTGGCCATCGGTTTCGTGGCGCTGCTCGTGACGTACCCGTTCGGCACGCTGACGGGGGCGACGATCCTGTACCTGGCGACGATTCCTGTGAGCTGGCGCCGCTACGGGCAGATGCTGAGGCAGACGGCGCCGCCGGTTGCGCCCGACGTGCGGCAAGAGCCTGCTGCCGACAGCACGCGGCGCATCGTGGCGATCCGCTCCACGGAGCTACCGCGCTAGCTCGTCGCCGGCCGGTCAGCGCTGCTGGCGCTGAATGAGGCGATCACGCAGGGATTTCAACGCAGAGCCCGGCACGTTCCGGTCGTCGGCACCCGCTTCCTGGGCTTCCGGCTCGCCGGCGCGGCGCGCGCCATCCTGCCCCCCTGCGAAGTCCTTGCGCAACCCGGCTGCCAGCGGGCGTGCCGGCTGCGAGCCGGGGCGCGGGGCGGCGTAGGCTGCGGGTGTGACAGGCTGGCCCACTGGGCGCGGCAGCGGTGGCACGTCCGCGCGCCGCGGCTCGGCGGGCATCGGGGCGGGCTGCTCGAAACCGCCGTCGCCGAGATACTGGCTAAACTCGCCGCCGGCGCCGATGTCGGAGGTGCGCCATTTCTCGACGACCTGCTCGAGGAAGCCTTCATCGCCGACCGAGCGCTGCCAGTGCTCGGTGAAGCGGGCGGTGGTGCCGCGCGGAAGCGCGGTCGCCGGCAGCTCATCGAACTTGATGCGCACGGGCAGCGCTACGCCATCGCCGAAGGCGAGCGCCTCGCGCTGGCCGAGCGACGGCAGGAACTCCAAGAGCCCCGAGCCGGTGTCGGTGATGGCTGACGTCACGATCTCCTGATCGCGGTCATTCGACATGCGCAGCGCAAACACGGTGTTGCATTGGGACAGGATCGTGGGATCGACCTCGGCGGGACGCTGCGAGACGATGCACAGCGCGACGCCGTATTTGCGGCCTTCCTTGGCGATCTTGGCGATGGCGCGCTTGCAGGGCTCGAAGCCGAGCCGCGCCTCGGCTGGAACGTAGCGGTGGGCCTCCTCGCAGACGAGCGTCAGCGGCACCTTGCCCTCGCTCCAGTGCGCGAAGTCGAAGGTCATGCGCGACAACACCGAGACGACCACGTTGATGATCTCGGTCGGCAGGCCGGTGAGCTCGACGATGGTGATCGGTCGGTCGTTGACCGGCACGCGGAAGATGCGGCTTAAGACCTGCGTCATGCCGTCGTAGACCGTGAGCGAGCCGAACATGAACGCGTAGCGGCCGTCCTGCGAGATGGCGTCGATGCGCGCCTTCAGCTGCCGGTAGGGCGACAGATCCTTCTTGTTCTCGAGCTTGCCCATGCGCTCGTCGATGAGACCCGTGAGGTCGGAGATGCGGTAGGGCACGGGCGTGTCGACGGTGAAGCGGGCCTGCTCGAGCATGGGGCGCCGCGTGGGCTGGTTGTCGCGCGCGCGACCAGCATTGTAGCGCGCTTTGGCGATCGGGATCAGCTCCTGCAGGATCTCGATCTCAGCCTTGCGCGACTGATCGCTGATCAGCACTTCGACGATCTCCTCGAAGTTGAGGAGCCAGAAAGGGAGCTGCATGTTGCGCGGGCTGATGACCTCCGCCCACTCTTTGAAGGCGCTGGCGTATTCGTTGTGCGGGTCGAGCAGGACGATGTGGGCGGCGGGGTTGCGCTCCAGGATCGCGCGCAGGATCAGCGCCGTGGTGCACGACTTGCCGGTGCCGGTGGTGCCGAGGATGGCGAGGTGCTTGCCCAGCAGCTCGTCGACGCGCACCATGGCCGGGATGGTGCTGTCCTGACGAATGCAGCCGATGCGCACCGAACGGGTGGGATCGCCGCAGAATGCGGCCGCGAGCTCGGCCTTGGAGGCGACGCGCACGCGATCGCCGAGCGAGGGATAGACGGTGACGCCGCGCGCGAAGATGGTCGCCTGTCCCGTCTTGTCGCGCCACAGCTCGCCGACGAGGCCGAGCTCGGCGATCCAGATCTCGGTATCGCCGTCGCGGTGGGCGGGAACGGGAACGCTGAGCGCCGAGACGATGGCGAGGACGACGGTCTTTGCCGTGTCGATGGCCATGAGGGTGCCCATGTCGGGGCGATCAATGGCGCGCTGGCCTTCCGACTGGCTGTCGAGCAACACGATCGCCTTCGATCCCGTCACCGAAACGATGCGGCCGATGGACTTGTCGCCCGCAGCCGGTGCGCGATCCCCCGAAGGCACCATCAATTGCATGTCGCCTGTTTCACTCACGGTGCGAGCCCTTCTTGTGTGGATGCATGGGCGGGTATGGCTTCGCGAGTATCCGCGACCGGCGACAGTTCACGGAACGGCAAGCTCACCTCCACCGACGTACCGGTGCCCTTCTGGCTGTTGATCCGCAGCTCGCCGCCATGCAGCTGCACGAGCGCTCTGGCGATCGGCAGGCCGAGGCCCGTGCCTTCGCGCCAGCGCGCGTGGCTGGCGTCCACCTGTCCGAAGGGCGTCAAGGCGACGGAGACCTCCTCTTCCGTCATGCCGACGCCCGAGTCGTGGATACGCACGAGGACGCCGCCCGCGGGCAAGCCGGTCGCGATGACGGTCACCGTGCCGCCGCTGCGCGTGAACTTCAGCGCGTTGGAAATGAGGTTGGTGAACACCTGGCGCAGTCGCACGCTGTCGCCGCGCACCGGCGGCAGGGCCGCGTCGATCTGCTCATCCAGCATCACACCGGCCATATCGGCCATCAGGCGGAACGAGGAAGCCGATGCGCTGAGCACCTCGCCGAGATTGACATCGGCCTGCTCGATGACGCACTTGCCGCTCTGAATCTTGGAGATGTCGAGGATGTTGTTGATGACCGCCAACAGATGGCCGGCGGCGTCGTGGATGAGGTTGGCGTAGTCGGCGACCTCTGGGTGCGGGAGTTGCCGCTCGCTCTGTTCGGACAATAGCTTGGAGAATCCGATGATGGCATTGAGCGGCGTGCGCAGCTCATGGCTCATGTTGGCAATGAATTCGGACTTCACCCTGCTGGCCAGCTCAGCCTCGATGCGCGCCGAATGCTCGGCCACGCGTGCGCGATGACGAAGGACCGCGTCGCCGAGCAGCGCCGCGTACTCATTCATCAACGAGGTCGACTTGTTGCTGGTAAACGAGCCGCTGAACATGCACTCAGGGTGGCTTATGAGCTCCGGGGCCCAATACCTAGGCGGCAGACAATAATGCGCGGTTAACTGCCGTACTGTCCCTGCACGAATAATGTGTTTGCGGGCGTTCCGGTCTGAGACTCGGCGCCCGCGACGTTAGACATGTCGGGCATCGCGCGCGCCAGGCGTCAAACCTCGCCGCGCAGCTTTAGCGCGTCACGAAGTTGAAGGGTACCTGCACCTCCAGGGGCCCGCGCGCGAGATCCTGCGGCATCGCCGGGAAGGGTGCGGCGCGGTCGAGCGCGGCCATGGCTGCGTCGTCGAGAAGCTTGGAGCCCGAGCTCTTCTGCACCACGCGTGAGAGCACCTCGCCCGTGGGTCCGACCGTGAAGCGGATGAGCACTGTGCCAGTCATAGATGAGCGCGGATTGACCTTGCTGCGCTCGAGCGATTTGCGCACCTGGCCCAGATAGGCCAAGCGCAGCGTGGTGTCGCCGCCTTCCTGCTCGGCGCCGGAGCTCTTCTCGATGAGCGTGGCGACCTGAGGGGCCTGCTCCTGCACGGGAACCTGTAGCGGCTGCTCCTCCTCGATGGGCTTGGGCTCTTCGGGAACCACCTGCTCCTCGTGGGGGCTTTCAGTCGCGGTGACGACCTCGCTCAGCTCGGGCTCGATCTCCTCGACCGGCTTAGGCGCGTCGGCTGCCTGCACGGGGGCGATGTCGACGGTCTCGATCATCTCCTCGGCCTCGCCGAACTTGGCGAGACCTTCAACGGCGATGCCCTGCTCGACGACCACGAGATCGTCGCCCGTACCGGCGTCGAGCGCGGAGCCGCCCGCGCCGCCGACGAGCGCCAGCAGCAGCCCGGCGTGCAGTCCGAGCGAGAGAAGCCAGGTGGTGGGTTGCAATATTCTCATCGGCGGCGGTGAGATCCCTAATGCGCGGCTGGTGGCGCGGGCTGCGCCGCGGGCGGCGAATGTTGGGAGAGAAGCGAAAGGCGGGCGTAGCCGCTTTGTCCGACCAGGCCCAGAACATCCATTACGTTGCCATAGACAACATTCTTGTCCCCACGGACGTAGACTACGCTGTCGCCCTCCGCGGCACGGATCTCCTGCAGCCTAGTCACAAGCCGGTCGCGGTCCACGAACTCGTCGCGGATCTGAAGCCGGCCATCTGCGGTCATCGTGACGACCATCGGCTTCTTCGACTGGCCGACACGAGCGGCTGAGGTCTTCGGCAGGTCGACCGGTACTCCGGCTACCATGAGCGGGGCGGCGACCATGAAGATGATGAGCAGCACCAGCATCACGTCCACCATCGGCGTGATGTTGATCTCGGCCATCGGCTTGTAGCCGCCGACCTCGTCGTCGTCGCCCGACTGCCCAAGGTTGACTGC
>Ga0299912_10001746_pt1 | contig 17570 bp, 32 predicted proteins | sample RVTome_2_FD_207667 | JGI IMG/M metagenome (GOLD analysis project Ga0299912, IMG submission 207667) | Soil microbial communities from uranium-contaminated site in the Upper Colorado River Basin, Wyoming, United States - RVT95D214 (version 2) ... | reverse complement strand
CAAAATACCAAGAACCACAAAAAGAACCCCAATAAAATAGATAAGGACTTTGCTAAACTCACCCCAGATTTCCGTAATGCCTGGGATATAGGGAACCATCACTCACCACCCCCACACAGTAAAATCCATAGCAAGTAAAACAATACTCCCCACAACCATTAAAGCAGCGACAACCAAAACGCGGCCCTGATAATTCCACTCAAGAGAACTATCATCAAAAAGAACGTCCCGCCAAAGCAGCCAACCGACCGAAACGAAAAGATAAGTCTTAACAAAATCAAAAGTAAGAAGACAGATATAAGCTATAACACTACTCGCAACACCATAAACAAAAACGGGAATAGCATAAAGAACACCACCACCCGACAGAATAAACAAAGCAAGAACAAGTCTCGAAAAGGCCGTAATAATATAATCTAAAAGACCGACAGATTGAAGATCCTTATCAGCCATCGAAACGTCAGTAATCTTCCCTAGAATAACAGAACCGATATTTTGAACCGCTCCTGTAATCCCGTTTAAAAGAAGATTCCAGCCAGCTTCAAAATGAAGATTCGGAACAAAGAAATAAGCCCCACACCTAACCGAAGAATCAAAACTGGACGTAATATTATCCGGACACTCCGGGAAAAAAGTCGCGAAACTCAGATCAGTCGCAGAAGCGAAGCTCACCAAGACAAACAAAAGCGCCAAGACCAAAACTTTTTTTTTAATTGGATTCATTTCTTAGTCCTTCTATCCCGGTATAATATGATAAGTAATGGAATGAAAATAACTAAACCATAACCGATAAGCAGGATATACCACGGCTTCCAGACTACCCCGCCAAAGAAAATAACCCACAACTTACCCAAGAAATCCCCCGTCTGCCCCCACCCGGAAGAACTCACCGATCCGGAACGCGGCTCACCATGTGAACTATTACAAAACCACAATGCCGAGGAGGAATTAAGGACGCTGAAATCAAAATCAAAATAAACGGCATCTGCCGCGGACATATTCACAAAAAGAGAGTTTACATTACCCCGCGCAAAACACCGACCCGACCGCGAAAGATTGCACACGACCTTTTTAATACCAGATCCCAAAACGCAAGAAGCCTTAAAGCTCGTTTTCTCGACAAGAACATTGATATAATCAGACGACACCGCAGCCCCGTCCTTCTCACTGTGCAATTCCACAAGCGCATAACGGAAATCATTGCCATTCCACAAGCACAATTCCGGAATCAAAGCCGACTTATCCCGCCCATTAACCCCGAAATAAGCCCACTCTAAAGAAGCATTCAACGATGGCGAATACATAGAAGAATCAGACTTATACTGCGTATGCGTCGAATCATTAGTAACCACCCTAAACCCGTTAGTCGAATCCTCGCAGACTGCAAGATAAAAGAAATCCCCCGCATCCTTAAAGATAATTCCGCTCAACGGATAAACACGATTAGCCGTTGAGGAATTAAGATATGGAGTGGACGACGTAAACCGGCATTGATTCTCGATGCAAATTCTCTGCCTCACGCTTCCGTCAATTAAGAGTGCCGGACATTGCATATTGACAAGGCAGTAATCCGCGACGCACTTCCCCGTCGTCGCGTTACAATGCTCGAACCCCGACGTATCACAGCCCGTTAAAGAAGTCGCGCTGCCGCACTCGCAGGGAGGACACGAAGGAGCTCCGCAATCGATAAAGAAATTATGAGTCCTCGCGTAACCATCCGGACAATTCGGAACCTGACAGATCCTATTGCGCGGCTCACACACGCCCCGCGAACAGTCTGAATCAAGGACGCACGACCCGCCGAGATTGCACCCGCCACAAGAACCCCCGCAATCAATATCCGTCTCACCCCCGTCTTGGTATCCGTTACTGCAATGACCGGGAACAATACGCTGCAAAGTCGTTGAAGTCGTAAGGCCTGACGGTTGACTCACTGTAAAAGAATCCGTTAAAAACTGAGTAGACACGCCCGACCCCGCGCAAGAAACAGTATAAGAGTGAGAGCCGATAGTTTCATAGTAATATGACAGACTGCAAGAGCCGTCAATGCCTGTCGCACAATTATTAAGCCAAGAATCATCGACTGTTAGATTACATATTCCATAGACTGAACTCCCTCCGGAATCCTTGAAGCTCACGATCGCAGAGTGAGAGGATCTTTGCACGTCCGAAACGAGTTTCTGCACCCAAGACAATCCCCCGGCCCCAGCGTTGACCGTGATTAACGTCGAATTTTGAGTGGTGATATATCCGGAAAGATTACAAGTAACATAAATCCTGCTCGACCCCGCCGCAGCATTAGAATTGATGCTCAATGGATATACATTAACCCAGTTGGATGGCTCAAAACGCATCGAATGGTCGATAGCCTGAGACAAATTGACGACCGCCCCATCTGCAGAATAATAACAATCCGCATCCTCAAGAATCACGCCACCCCTATCCCAAAACAAAGCATACAAAACAAAACTCTCATTCCTGAAAAGAACTGCCTTATGAACACTCACTAAAAGAGTATTCAGATTGTTGGAAGGCAAGGTCGTTGATGTCGTTGTCTGATTCATAAGACAACAACAATAATTCACAGGACAGTCGCTAGTATGTGAACCAGTGAAATAATATATTGCACCACAACCGCCCCATAATGCCGTACAATTCGTAGACTCGTTATTGAACCCGCTTGACACGCATAATTCAGGACAGGAAGGAAGGGTTATTGTCGTGGTTGTGGTTGTAGTGTCTAGAATAGATAATGTCGGATTGGAATAACCACCCATTCCAGTAGTCCAAGTATCATTTGACAGATTACATTCTATCATCATCCATGTGCCAACATGAAGCTCATTCGCACCATGAGTATCAGAGTGAAAACCATTTAGAGAACCATAGAAGTTATTAGATCGGTAACTAGTAGTGTCATTAGATAGAGTGTACCACCACGCACCCATATCTAAAATATTATCATCAGTGATGTTTGAGTACACTGTAAAATCATCATCAATGTAAATTGTCGAATTGTCAAAACCACATTCAAGATGAGTGTTTAACGTCGTCGTGGTTACAGTTGTCGAAGTTGTCGTTGTTGTCGTTGAACCTCCGCAGCCATAATCCAAACTCATATTAGACATGACATAATAACTTCCTGCGCCGCCGAATTGAAAACCCTCCAATGGCAATCCATAAAACCGCACCGCGCCGACAGTAGTTGAAGCGTTCTGAGTTATTGAGATAACATAAAAGTCCACTGTCAGACTCTTATTATCATCGGATATAGTCATATTGTAAGTAGAACTCGCCTGTTGAATCCTTCTCGCCTGGACAGTAGTACCTGCAGCAGTATTATAGGAGATGTTATACCCTAAAGTCCAGTTGTTATAAAAAGAATACCAAATGCTATTATTCCCAGAGCATTGATACACAGTAAAATGACCGGTGAAATTCTGCTTACCACCGACGATATTACCGACGGAATCCAGATTCCCCTGAATATTAGCGATACCCACTGAATCTTTCGGAGGAATATCATACCATTGGTTTGTGTAGTTGAAATCAGTGCTGAACGTGTAAGTCGTCGCACTCACACTTCCCATCAATATCAGTAATCCTAACAAAACAAAAAGCCTTTTCACTTTTGCAACAACCTCTGAAGAAGCATAAAAAGAATCAAGACTATGAAAACGACAATCATAAGGAGGACAGTCTGATTAGCGTTTTCGGTCTGTTCGCCAACTGTCGCCGAAGATTGATTAAGAAGCAATGCAGGAGCGTCAGAGAATTTAGGTTCAGAACTCATGTTAAACCCGCAAACCGAACCCGTCAAAAGCAATATCAGAATAAATGCCTTATAATCCATTTCACCCGCTCCCATCCGACTAATCCGATCATGATAAACGTGCATGGAATAGCAAAAATCAAGATACTCCAAATAAGACCAGGGATAGAGGAGATAGTATCCAAGGCCCAAGCTAAACCCGTCGTGCCAAGCTTACTTAACGCCTCGAATATCGACCAACTTTCGTTAATCATCTCTCCTCTAATCCCATTGTTTAATATTGACTTAACGCCTCACGGCCTTAAGTAATCCGCTTTTCCCCGGTGTTTACTTCAACACTTTTTTCTTAGAGTGGGTTATCGTATCTACCAGGTACTTTAGCATCCACAATCCAACGATAGCGGCTGCAAGTTCTGTAACCGCGATTATGAATTGTAGTAGACCGTAGTAAATACCACCTAAGAGTTCCGCAACTGTTGCGTCTGTCATTCATACCATCCTCCTTAAAGTTTTAATGTAAATACGTGTCACTTCATGCCTCGTTTTATTAGGTAGATCGATATGATACCACAAGCAATCAAAAGCCCGATCATAAAGATCACGCCCGAATACTTACGAGTGAAATTAAGCCACATACTGAAATCAATAGGCTTAACGACATCAACATAAAAGACCCCGGAGATATCCTTCCGATTACAGACAATATCCAGCCGATAAAACCGCCCCTCCTCAAAACCATCAGACGAAAGAACCCGACCCGCGAAACGATAAAATCCCTGCGAGTCAGAAAGAGGACACGCCGTATAAGACGCCCAATTCCCCAACTTATCCACAAACTGACCGCCATAAATACATTGAGTCTCATCCCACCAATGTATCAAAACCCCGGACACATTATCATAAGCCGAGACGCTGCAATCCTGACCGTCCAAACCAGCCCCCGAATCGCTCCTAGACAAGCGGACTTTAGCGGTAACCCATTCATTTAAAAAAACCTTATCGCTTATAGTGAAATTATCAAGAACCGCAGTATAATTACCAGGGGCCATCGTCGTCGACGTTGAACTGCTTGACGTCGTCGATGTCGTTCCCGCGCCCGAAGGATAACAGCAACAAGACGGAGCGCTCTCGTTTAATGCAGAACAGAACGGATCCCCCGCCGTCTCCCAATCCTCCAAATACAGAGCGCACTCGCTTGAATTAACCCTGCAAGAACCGGAATCAAAACCCAGAGTACTGCAAAAAGCTGAACAATTAGACGACAAAGTTGTTGATGTGGTTGTTTCTGTCGTGCTTGTTGTACTTGTTGTGGTTGTTGTTGTTATTGTTGTGGTTGTTGTTATGACTTCTAACCATCCGTCTACGCTTTCGTTTATATTATTTGCACTATCGTTTAGATAGCATTTTACTGAATAATTGCCTGTATTTTCGGGTGTGTATGCTGGATAAATATGATTAGTTTGGAAGGCATCGCTTGCGTTTACAAACGTATCGTTTAGTGTTATCCACGCTTGAGATAATTCATTTGTGCCGTTTAAATAATAGATTGAAAAGTATATTGTAGTGCCTAATAATAACGGATTTCCGGGCGTGTATAACTCACAGGTCGTAATATAAGGAGGTATTGTTATAGTCGTGCTTGTTGTACTTGTTGTGGTTGTCGTGCTTGTTGTGGTTGTTGTTATTGCATATCCATATACAGTTAGTATCGGTATATTAGTATTAACGTCCTCCCAACTTGACACATAATTAAACATATGATAGGGTTGTGTTCCTCCTAAATTCTTAGCTTGTAAGGCATAAATATAAGCTGAACCACTGTATGTTAATGTGTCGAGTATTATTGTATAATTCAGACTAGCATTTAAACCGCAATATATCAAAGATGTATTAAAAAGATTACCCGTAGCAGAAGCGGAGGGTTCTATCGTACTATTTAATCGTAGTTGAGGTTTTAATGCAGAATCAACGGTTGCTATACTTATGTTAAAATCAGAGGTTCCTGCATTATTGGATATAGCTAGACTGATTGCATCTACACAAAATAAAACTGAATAATCAGACGTATTTATATAAAAGGGTGCTGAAACCATTTTCGGTCTTGTTCCATCTGAACTACCAAACCACATAGAATCTAATGATGTCCAATTATAATATTGATAGAGTACACCCGCTAATACATTGTCAATTAAACACAAACAAAGTAAACAGAGTAAAATAATTTTGATTATCCTAGTCATTGAACTACCTCTATCTTTTCCTTACATTTAGAACAAGGTAATACGCTAAAATCGTGTCTTTTCAGTGTTTCAACCAAATTACCGCACTCACAACTGACATAATTTACCATGCCTTACCTTCATGAACGAGCTTCTGATACTGCTCCCTCGTCCTAATGTCCCGCCGCTTAAGCTCGGCTCGTCTCGCCTGCTCTTGCTCGATAAGCTTCTTCTGATCCTCAGACAATTCAAAACCGGGATCGATACCATTCTCCAACTGATCGAGAACTACCGCAGCATTAAAACCCCCCCTGGATCCAGGCAAAGCCTGACCAGGCCCAACATGATGCCCCGCAACCAAGGAAGTATATTTCGTGTTCTTACCGCTCCAACCCGCCCGATAGCGTAAAGGATGCTGAACGACCGGAACCTTGACCGCAGGATTCTTATGCTTGCGCCGATAATGGAAATGCCTGGTGGTAGATTTTCGAACAGAACCAGACCGCCGACTTTTACAGACCATCAATAAGAACTATTTATTAGCACATTCAAATATAAAAGCCGCGACTCGCCCACGCGAAGAAGAAACAAGAGACACCCGCAGCCGCACGCGCGCGCCCGGAAAACCCCTATTAAATATAATATGATTCTATAAATCAGATTATAACAGTCAAGAGAACTTCTTACTCGCCGCTCGGCAGTTTCCAAGCAAAGAAACACTAAAGGATATGTTTAGCAACGATACCATTGTTCAATACCAGGTACTTCTTAAAAGATTCCAGCTTAGTTATGTGAGAATAAGCCGTATTGGTAGTGATATGCACCAGCTTACAAAGATTCTCCAGATTCGCCGGCCCCCCCGTCTGCTCTATGAACTCAAGCCAGGTTAAGACATGACGCTCAAATTGTGAAAGCTCTTTATGTGAGACTACATCCTCCGGCTTGTCCGGGACTTCCAGTGTAATGAGATTGTCCGCGCTCACAAACCGGATATCCCAATCCCGATACTCTCCCTTAAACTTTTCCCACAGAACAACAAATTGCTCAGACCAATGCTTGATAAGCGAAAGCGTCGGCGGGATCAGAACCACGCTCTTAACATCATCAAACTTTATAGCGCACATACCAACATCACGTTTAGGCAAAGAACTGGCTATCCAATCCGGAATATCAAAGCGCTCCCGCAGCCAAGAGACGATGATCTTGTCAGAACGGAATATAAACCAGGTGTAGATTACAGTCCCCTGCAAATTCCAATCGATAGAACGCGGATCCTGAGTGTCCATATACAGCCAAGTTTTAAGATCTCCGCACTCTTTAACCAACGCAGACAAAGCCTCTCTGCTCATCTCCTGGCCGGGATACCTTATCGAAAACGGAGCGACCTTCTGAACTTCCCTAAGAAACATCGAAAGATTAGGGTACTTTTCAGCCGCCTTAAGCCGGAGAGAGTATATCTTCCGGAGTATATAACCATAGATCAGGTAAGGAATGCTGATTGTGTTAATATACGCCATGCTAAAACAATGGATCTTAGATGTGTCCTGCATAATCGCATCTAAGTCCAAGGCCAAAGAATTCCCACGATCGCAGAGCAAGTTAGAGTTAAGAAGCAAAAGAAGCTGCCGGAATAACGGGGCGAAACTCCGCCGCTCCGCAACATTAACCTCGATCCTTTTACCGTCAACCTTGCCGATAAAACTACCATAACCGGCAATCATAAGAATCTTCTTGACGAAAGCGCTAAAACTAACTTCTTGCGTCTCAAAGCCCCCCCAACCAATCTGAAGGATATCGCAGGAAACCTCATCACCCCGAAAGCCAGCCAGGGCAAGAAACTCCTCGAAAGAAAGATCCTGGAATACAATCCGGAACGGTTGAAAGATAGATGGTAACCTTAACGGCATACCTCGCACAGCAGGGACATAAACGACCGTCGGAAACTCTCTCGGCTTAAAATCCCTGTTTTGCCAAGTCTTATCTTGATTTCGGTTGATAAAATTAAAACGATCATAAGCCCCCACATGAGTATTAGCCAAAGCATAACAAGCGTTTTCATGCCGCCCGAAATCCAACAAATCAATGCAGCAATCCCCCTTAAGATGCTGCACCTCACAGATATACTTTAAAGTGGTACTCTTGCCCGTTCTCTGCTTACCAATCGCAATATTAGCCGAAGGCCAGGCCGTCCGCCATTGAAGATCACTTGCCATTATCTAGACTTCATTTGTGTAAGGCCATCCTGCAATTCCAGAACCCGACCATGCGCCCTCTCAATCTTATCCCAATCCTTAAGCTTAAGTCGGCTCAATTCAAAATGCACCTTAACCCGAAGATCAATAAGCCGGTTAAGAAGATCCTGCTGAATATAAGCCTGGACTTCATTATGCGTGAACATTCGATAACTAAGAAAAGACCGCAAAGGCCCAGTATTAGAATACTGCCGGGTCAGATGGTTAATCGCCTGACTGATCGGCATAGATTTAGGTAACTCCTGAAATCCTAACGCCGGAGTTTGATCTAAGATCTGAGACAACTCATCCCGATACTTAGCGATATCGTGTTTAAGATCACCTGTCGCCGGATTAGCCAAGCCCGAACCTAAAATCTGATTGACTCCTAACGGAATATTAGTCTCGTCCATTTAGACCACCTGATATAACGATGTGTACCACCAATAGAGATAGGAGAGCGTAAAAAGCAAAGCTAAACCCAAAAGAAGCAAAGGAAAATAACCTCTCCTTGGCAAAGCCTTAAGAAAACTTAGGCCATCTTTAATCAACCTCCACACAAACCGGACAAACCCCGGCGGATCCAAATCACGCACCTTTCAAACCCCCAATACCCTTAATCAGTTCCTCTAAAAGAATATTAGTCCTATCCTGCTTAACGACAAGCAAACCCAACAACCTCTTAGATTCCGCCTCAATGCTTATACTGGCCTCTGTAAGATCATGGGCCGTATGATCCCTGCAAGACTCCCGAAAATCACAAGCACTACAATCAAGGGATTCACTGTAAACCGCTTGAACTGCCTTCGAATCATCAAAATTAACCCGATGCCTGATCCTCGTCTCAGCCTTACCATAACAAACCGGAACATCAACATCACCCTTAAACTTTTCTGTGTCCATAGAAACCCTAATCGTCTTTATTGCCATTCTCATCCCTCCAACTTAAAGCCATTTTAAGACCATAGAACAAAGCCTGAAACTTAATGAAAAAACCCTCAAGCCGACCCCGACTCTCCTCACGACGCTTAACTAAAGAATTCTCAAGACTCATCGACGCCTACCCTCCTTAGTGTATCCTGATACTTTAATATCCTGCTTTTTACTGCATCCTGATACAGTAGATTCCTCGGATTTTTTAAGTTTCAATAGGTCTACCTCGCTTCTTTGACTTTTCAATCTTCTTTTCCCATTTTGGCATTAGTCCTATGTGTTGGATTATTAAGTCGAGTTTAGCGTTCAAGTTCGAGTAGGTATTTATCTCCTCTACCTGCTTTTGAAGTTCTTTAATCCTTTCGTTTGCTTCCTCAAACTTTTCTTCGTAGTAGTCGAAGGGAGGTCTACTCCAGAACTCATCATAAACTTGTCCTGACTCAACATCTGTTAATGCTTCATCACGCATAGACTCAATCAACTCTCCCGTACTCATAGTTTTAACATCTTTCATGCTTGCTTCGGAAATAATCTTTTCTTCTTCTTAGAGTTCTTTCGCTTATCCACAATAACAAAGTTCACTATTCCTTTACCGTCGCAGTTTTCACAGTCCGTAATTACATAAACAGGAATCTTGTTTTTATCCACCCACTCATAATCTTGTCCTGTCCCATTACACATACTACATTCTGTTTTCATTATATCCTATCCTCCTTACCTGATTCCTCCTGTTTTTCTTGAAAGTTTTTTACGCATTCTATATTCCTTGCACCACTTCCAACAATATTATTGCTATGTAAGTCTCCATGATAGCAAAGACGTATTTCTTTCTTAATGTGGCAGTCTTCTATGAAATCACAATCTCTGCAACCTTCTGGAATAATCGGCTTATTCTTTGACATGACCTTTATCCTCCCTTTGTTTTGAAACTATTGCCTTTAGTGAGGTCGAGAGTGGATTATTTGACGTCACTTCAACGCCCCCGCCATCCGCCGTATAACTTCCTGCTCTGCCTTCTTTTCCTCGACAAGCCGCACCCCGACCATAGACCGCTCAAGACCCCAATCAAGCAACGCCGCAGAATCAAGCGGGAAATCATGCCCCGCAACCTTCGCAGCCTTTTGAATTACCACAAGCATAGCCCGACGCTTATCACCAAGCCGCGTCCCCTCACTCAACCGATAAAAAACCCGATCCCGATACCCCGGCTTATCCCCGCTCATTAAGAATCCCCGCCATACCAACCAAACATTCAAAGGCCACTTGCTTGTATTGAGGAATAAAAAGCAAAAAGGTTAGATTAAGCAAGTATTCAGACCGACCAATGTTATCTGCCTTTCGGAATCCTTCAATAAAACAAGAGACAAATTCCTTGTTAGAGATATCTATCATGATCGACTTTCGACCGACTTTAACCGTGATTTTCATAACCATCACAGCACCCCAGACCTCCTAGACCTAGACCCAGACCTCCAAGACCCAGACCCAGACCTCCAAGACCTAGACCCAGACCAAGACCCAGACCCAGACCCAGACCAAGACCCAGACCAAGACCAAGACCTCCAAGACCTAGACCCAGACCAAGACCAAGACCCAGACCAAGACCAAGACCCAGACCCAGACCCAGACCAAGACCTAGACCCAGACCAAGACCAAGACCCAGACCAAGACCAAGCAGAATCAAATCCTCCGCGAAGAACACTCTGAGATACCATCTTCTCTACTTTTGACTTCGCAATAGCGGATACTTCCACTCTACCGCATCAATCACCCCACCACGACCTACAATCACATCAAGACCTTCTGGATAAGGTTCAACCTCCAAAGAAGAAGTAGGCTTATTCTCCAAAAAATTCATATACCGGCCAGTGTCAGCAATCCAAGAAGCATCCTTTAAAACAAGCTCATTCTCGCCAACACCCACCAGCTTACCCATCAAAGCCATAGTCACAGTCCGAATAAAGTAGTTGTGACCCACTACCCAAGGCCCCTTAACTGCTACGCCTTTTTGTTTCATTTTACGTTTTTACCTCCATTCTGATATCCAATTCGGTTTATTTTTATATACCGATTCCCAGACGGAAAATTACGGACATCGATTTTGTCAAAACCCCATAAACAAAACCGAAGTCCGCATAATATAATGATAGCCAAAGTATATAAGGTTGATAGCCAAAGCCCTAAGCCGGATTTTATTTACAATCTGACCGGGATAAACCCTTCCGACTCAGCCTTACGCAAAAAGAACTCCTCCCCACGCGAACCGCAACTATGTTATACTCCATCATGCCTCCCGTCCTCCACCTAAAGTCCTATCAACCGCCTTCTTGACCGTAACTTGGATATCCTTATAGACCACCGGACTCACAATGCACGGCAAAAGATACTCGATATCATCGTCCATGCAACCACCCCGTTAAAATCTGCTGCCCCAAATCCGGACTCTTACGACGCCGCACTGGAACCGCCGCAGCCTCAATCCGCTTCTGATAAGCCCACATCATATTAAAAAGATTAACGCCGGAACGCAAGAAAGAAGTGAGCTCGTCCAAATTATCAAGCTTATCCCACTTGTTAAGATCAAGTTCCGTGTCCCGCTTGCAGTAATTGGTTACAAAACGGACGTATTTCATCCAATCCTCCTTGCTGAAACCCTTACGGTAAAAATCAACCTCCGGGCCGACTGAGTGATCCACTTGCAGAACGTCAGATCGCAACGTCAGCTTAGACGCGCAGACTAGATCTGCGAAAGCGTCATGCTGCTTAGCATGTTCCTCCGCAACCACAACCGCAATCCGCTCCGGCGAACCCAAGACAAGGCCGGGATATTCTCTCTCAAGCTGCACCTTCCAACGGCCTGCAACCTCAAAGACCTTAGCCCCCCCGACCTCAGCATCGACCGCATAAAACGGCAGGACATACGCCATGACTGACGACGGCGACACCACAAAAGTAATATCATCCTCAAAACGCCGGTACTTCGTCCAATTCCGCATAGAACTCGATCGCCAAACCCGCCCATCCTCAAGCCAATGCCTGTCAGCCGGGGGCCGCGTGATCCTGAACTTAAGCCGATACCCATTAACCCGATCCTGCATAATACCGGAACTGATGCCTCCCCCCCCCTCCGGAACGCTATCACCGCCGACAATCCTATCAGGCGTAACTCTCACATTTTTATCAACTCTCACATTTTTTATCAGTTGCGGCTCCTCATACCCCCTCTCATACGGTATGAGAGAAACCGCAACTGACTTTTTCCCGGCCTCGGTCAAACGGTAGTTTTTGATTTTCCAGAGCGGAATCTCCTCAAGCAAACCCTCAGAAACTAAAGAAAAAATAGCCCGGTGAACAGCGAACTTGCTCCGCTTAAGCTTTTCTGATAATTCCTTTTGAGTTAAGAGCGCATCCTGACTTAAAGACAAGAGACACGCCCGCGCCAAATGCGAAAAAGCCATTAAAACACCGTATCAGTTGCGGTTTATCAGTTGCGGCTCCTCATACCCCCGCAACTGACAAAACCCTGATTTTGTGAGAGTTAAAATGTGAGAGTTAAGGAGCGCGATCAATTATGGTGTTGTCAACCATTCCGCAAGTATAAAGCGGAGAACCGACCGCGCTCCCCCATTAGATCAAGTCTAAAAGGGAAAAATGGGCAAAGCCATACATCACCGCCGAAACCGGAATCCCGGCGGATCATAAGCGTCTCGCCAGGAGACCACCCATTTTAATGGGTGGAGGAATGGCGAGTATCACCTCTTTCTTGGTTTTCAATGTATTTCCGTAAAGACCATTTTTAACCCTCCGGCTGCAAGCCTTAGATCCGATATAGGAGCAGACTTCGCAAAACAAGATCTCGCTTCCATGCGAAACCTTTAAATCCTCATTTTCAATCGCGGGACAGTCCCGCACCAAAACCGTTATAATTTCCCCCATAACAAACCATTAATAAAACACCAATAAAACACGAATACACGAACCGACCCCGTCCACAAGAACAGACCCCCCCACCCCCTCACTTCCTGTATTGCCCATTGGCTTTGCATCATAATCCCCTGTGGATAAGGGGGTTTTGATGCAGAAGGTCGTTATGATGCAAAGCTTTGCCCATTCAGATACTTTTAAATCAAGATTGAGGATGATATACAGCAAGGTAAGGCCTGGCGAGGCAAGGCTTGGCATGGCGTGGCAAGGCAAGGAATAACATTTCTAAAACTCTCAGACTTCCGGTATTCACTCTCAAGAGATGGTTATGATTGCGTAAGATAACACGATCCACCAGGTAATACCCCAACTTAGACAGGCTACTTTAGCTGCCTTAGATCTCCTGAAACTTTCAAACCCGTAAAACCCCAAAAGCAACATTCCATTAAGAACAGGCCGAAGCTGAGAATCTAAAAGAGTCGAACCGAAAACCACAAGCACGGCAAAGAACAAAATCAAATCCCGCCAATCAAACCGCTTAATCTTAGACCCTTGGAGAATAAGATAAAGACTTACTGGATTAATCCAGAGAAAGAACAACTCAAAAAGCCGCCCCCAATTCAGATCAAGACTCCTTATCCAATTAGCCATAATCCCAGTAATCCTATGAGACAAAGAATGGAAACGAGAAAGTATGAACAATGAAACGCCCATGATTATCACTCCAACCCAGAAGTCCTGCAAGAAGAAATAAAAAACCAAAACAAGAAGAATCCAAAAGCCGCCAGCCGTATGCGAGAAAAAACCCAATATCCCGACCAAAATAATCAGCCAGCTTTTAGCCCTTCTGAACATCAAGCCCAAAAGAACAAGCATAAAAAACATATTGAGAATCTGCGGCCAAACATTAATGATAAAAGTTAGAACTGTAAACCACGGCACGAAAAAATAAAATAAAGTCGAATCAGTTGGATCTATCTTTTGACTCCAAAATCCTTCAAGCGCAAAATTAAAGGCCCAAGGCAGCAAATAGAAAATCAGAATACCGACAAAAAGATTCAATGCCAAAGTCAAACCAAGGAAACGCGAAAGAACCCAGACGACGATATGAAACAAAGGCGCATAATACCCGTCAGGATTATAACCTAACGGATCCGCCGACTTGAGAATATGAAAGAACTTATCTCCCTGATCTGGCCTCCCGAAAACCTGACCCGTTAAATCAGTATAAAGCAAAAGAAAAGACACACCCAAAACCAAAGAATAAACCTTAAAGTCCATCAGTGCAAGAAAAGCAATAATTCAAAACACAACCCCAAACAAAAAAGCCCGACACACGCCGCCCATATATGCTCTCTCCGAGAGAATAAAGCAGGATAACGATCATCAAAACCATAGCTAACCGCAACCTTTGAAACCTTCCGCTTCTCGACAAACCGCAAGATATCAAGCATATCAGCCAAGCTTAACACCATCCAAAATCTTTAAGACAAAATTATACAGAGCCAAAGCCGTAACATCACCTGAAAAAGAATCCTCAAAATCCTTAACGATCTCCGCTTCATTCAAGATAGATTTTTTTGAGACTGTCTTAAGCTGGCTCAAAATCCCGGTCAAGATAGCTCGCGCATCCTTGCGAGAATAGGAGCCCGGAGATAAAAATTTGATTTTGTTATTTCGGATGCTTGTTCTCAGAGCCAGAATCCACGGCATTTCCATCAGTCCACCTCTTGATGAAAGAAAAAAGAGAAGCCAAATATCTTGCTTAAAAGAGTATCGCCCGGAAACAAAGCGAATCCCCATCTCCGCTCAACAATGATAACTCTTTCACCTTTGAACCATTGAATTATTCTCATTTCTTATCCTTCTCATGATCCCTATTAGTTCCCAAGATCGCAGCCGTAAGCAAAGCCTTCTGATAACCTGAGTCCGACTGCATAGCCTCTTGAGCAATCGATGAGAGCATAGACTGATGCCTCATAGCTAATCTTATCCACCCGCGATCGATCAGATAAGTCAAAGTCGGCTTAACACGATCCGAAAAATCGCTGACAATAGAGAAGTGAATCGCTATCTTATCCGTACCCTGCCCGTAAACATAAAGCTTATTATCAGCAGAATGCAACCCGCTAACCTGATCCCGCCAGCATAACAGAATCTCCTCTTGATCCAAACTTAAAAGCTTAGTTTTTTTCGGAACATAAGTTATCACGATAAGAAAATTACCGCACCGAATGAGAATATCCCGCACTTCCTTTCTCTCTTTTTCCGTAACATTAACTAGAATATCCTCGTCCTTATCGCTTGACGGGACGATAATATCTTCAAGCGCAGCCAGCATATTGATCTCGTTATAACCGACAATATCACCAAGAAAAACGGAGGCTGAATGCTGGCTCCGGATCGTGTCGTCAAAGACGCCTTTAATCCGCTCAAAAAGATCCTCCGCAGTATTCTCGATACGCCCGAAATCTGAAACTTTAGGATCCTCAACCGCTAGATTAACACTCCTTAAGAACTCGCCAGGAGAAGGCAAAGGAACCCGGAAAAGCTGCGAAAGATTAGAAGGACAATTAATCTTCGAGTCCTTTTTCATTTCTAAAGCAATCTCCTTAAGATCATCCTTAAACCCTTTCTTCTTATCGAATAGATACTTTAGGATTGCAAAGACGATGATAATAAGAACCGCAAGACCAACGATACCCATCCCTAATGTCATACTGTCGCTTGCAGTCTGCTCCGCTGGCATCAGAATCCCCTCGTTTTAGCCTTTTTCCCGGCTTTATCAAGCTCCTTTTTGCTGTCCACACCGTAAAAGTCCGTCAATTCCTGAGATACTTCTGTCAAACCCCCCTTCAAAGCGGCACTCTCCAAGCTCACAGGCGCATCCACCCCCTTAGAAGCCTTAACAGCCTCGTTTATATCGTCCCCTTCAACCTTAGACACGGAGACAACCAGGGGATCGGAAGGCTGATCTACCGAGTACTCTATCCCCTGACCGCCTGATCCGCCAACCCTAGAAAGACGATATAGATAGAAGCCGATGATTGCACAAGAAAAGGCCGCTCCCGCAAGAAGTAACACGCCGTCCCTATGATCGAAGTAAACAAGGATCAATGCTGACACAAAGAAACCACAAGCAGAATAAAGGATTGTTCTAAAAGGATAAGAAGGCTGCTTAACCCTAGCCTCCAAGATCCGATGCAAAGCCTCAGAATTAGCCCTCAACAGATTATTCTCCTCACCAAGAAGCCTTTGCCGCTCGATCAACTGTACATTAGACGCCCGAAGATTCTCAACAAAACGATCCCGCTCTTTCTCATAACGCCGCCTATTCTTCCAACCCCACCACGCAATGAAAAGATACCTGGCGCACTCCAAGAAAACATAAGCTAGTATAAACGCCAAAACACTCTGAATCCCGATAAGCCTAATCTGATCCTCAATCTTAGAAGTAAAAGAATCGAAAGACTTTGCCATATCTTGCACATTACGGCTTACAGCATCCCCCTGATTCCAAAGATCCTCGACCGTTCTGACAGCCGAGACAGAACTAACAAGAAGAATCAAACCGACAATCAGAACCACCGGACGAGTACCCATCAAAATACAAATAAGAATCAAGCTTTAAAAACCGCTTATTTGAAACAATAACCGCCATCACAAAAAAATCGGGCCGTCTCTATGTCCGACATAAGATAAGTGCAATGTCCCACACAAGAAGGCCCGGAATCGCAGCAATAAGGAATCTTACCCTCTGTTGATGTCCTAAAGCAAGAAGGATTAACACCCTGCGGACTGCAAGAACAAGGAAGGCAATCAGCACCGCAATCAATACTCGACTCGTTATAATCCCTCAAACCATTAAGACAATGACACGGATAACATGACCCCCCGCAATCAACATCAGACTCATCCCCGTCCTGCGTTCCGTTAAGACAATGACACGGAAAACAATCACCACCGCAATCAATACCCGACTCATCCCCGTTAAGCATATTATCAAAACAATGCTCCAAAGTCAGAGATGTAACAGTCCCTAACGTCGTTGCCGTAATGCTCGGCTGAGTGATAAGATAACCTCCTGCGCCACTTGTTCCGGAAGCATCCGCGCTCACATCATTACTGCCGATATGGATAGTTCCGGAAGTCCCGGACGCATTAAGATTCATTGCCATAAACATCAAGACCATAATCGCAAAGAAAATAACAGCCAGCGCGAAGATCTGTTCTTTATTATCGAACCTGAAAACATCGACAATCTTAGCCCAAAGCTGCGCCCCCAAATTCAAGAGAAAAACACTAACATCAAAAGCAAGCTGCGCGACATTAAAACCAAAGGCAAGATTCAACGCCGCTAAAGCCAAAATACCAAGAACCACAAAAAGAACCCCAATAAAATAGATAAGGACTTTGCTAAACTCACCCCAGATTTCCGTAATGCCTGGGATATAGGGAACCATCACTCACCACCCCCACACAGTAAAATCC
>Ga0299912_10001745_pt1 | contig 17573 bp, 13 predicted proteins | sample RVTome_2_FD_207667 | JGI IMG/M metagenome (GOLD analysis project Ga0299912, IMG submission 207667) | Soil microbial communities from uranium-contaminated site in the Upper Colorado River Basin, Wyoming, United States - RVT95D214 (version 2) ... | reverse complement strand
CCACTAGCATTAGATCGAGGCTCGCGACGTGTTGCGGCGGATAGTTTGGCTGCTGATCGCCCTTCCGGCAGGGCTCCTGCTCGTGACACTCGCCGTGGTCAATCGGCATGAGGTTCGTCTGGTGCTCGATCCCTTCCGGCCCGAGACGCCGGTCGTGTCGCTGGTGCTGCCGTTCTATGCTTATCTGTTCGGCACGCTGCTGATCGGGGTGCTGCTGGGCGGTACGGCCATGTGGATGAGCCAGGCGCGATGGCGGCGCAGCGCGCGCCTGCAGGGCCGCGCCGCCGCACGCTGGCATGGCGAGGCCGATCGCCTGATCCGCGAGCGCGATGCGCTGGCAGCCGCGCGACCCAAGCAGCTGGCGGCGACCGGCTCGTAAGCTCCGCGCCGTTGCAGGACCGGCCGGCACGACAGCGACTTCCCATCCGACGTATATTCGTACAGCGCGAGCGCTTTCATTTTCAGCATGACAACCGAAGTTAAGATCTGCGGACTGACGACGGAGGCGGCGCTCGATGCCGCGCTTGCCGGCGGCGCCGATTACGTGGGCTTCGTGTTCCATGCCAAGAGCCCGCGCAACATCGATCCGGACGCTGCCCGCACGCTCGCCGACAAAGCGCGCGGCCGCGCGAAAATCGTCGCGCTCTTCGTCGATCCCGACGACAGCCAGCTCGCGCGCGTCGTCGATGCGCTGGTGCCCGACGTGATCCAGCTGCACGGTGGCGAAACACCCGAGCGCGTCGCCGACATCGCGCGGCGCTTCGGGCGTCCGGTGATGAAGGCGATCGAGGTCGCGGCGGCAGGGGATGCGCAAACAGCACTCGCCTACGCCGGCAAGGCCGATCGCATCCTGTTCGACGCCAAGCCCCCCGAGGGTGGCGCAAACGCGCTTCCCGGCGGCAACGGCGTACCGTTCGATTGGCAGGCGCTCGATGGCGTTCGCGGAAGGATGGACTTCATGCTCGCCGGTGGACTCACCGCAGCAAACGTCGGCGAGGCCATCGCCCGCACCGGCGCCAAGGCGGTCGACGTCTCTTCCGGTGTCGAAAGCCGGCCCGGCGAGAAGGACCCCGAGCTCATCCGCCGCTTCCTTCATGCGGCAAAGACCGCTAAGCAGGCCCCGTGACGACGGCTGCGGCCGCAAAGGACTAAGATGGTGACGGCGAATAAAGCGAAGGACGCGAAGCCCAACACGCTGCGCAGCGGGCCGGACGAGCGCGGGCATTTCGGCATTTATGGCGGCCGCTTCGTCGCCGAGACGCTGATGCCGCTCATCCTCGACCTGGAGCGCGCCTACGATGAGGCGAAGGCCGATGCGAAATTCCACGCCCAGCTCACCGATCTCAACACGCACTATGCCGGCCGGCCGAGCCCGCTCTATTTCGCCGAGCGGCTGACCGAGCACCTGCGTGAAGTTTCTGCGGCCTCCGGCCGCGAGGGTGGCGCCAAGATCTACTTCAAGCGCGACGAGCTCAATCACACCGGCAGCCACAAGATCAACAACTGCCTCGGCCAGATCCTGCTGGCCATGCGCATGGGCAAGACGCGCATCATCGCCGAGACGGGCGCCGGCCAGCACGGTGTCGCGGTGGCGACCGTGTGCGCGCGCTTCGGGCTGCCCTGCGAGATCTTCATGGGGGCGACCGACGTCGAGCGCCAGAAGCCCAACGTGTTTCGCATGAAGTTGCTCGGCGCCAAGGTCAACCCGGTGACCAGCGGCGCCGGCACGCTGAAGGATGCGATGAACGAGGCTCTGCGCGACTGGGTGACCAACGTGAGCGACACCTATTACATCATCGGCACCGTCGCCGGTCCGCACCCCTATCCGGAAATGGTGCGCGACTTCCAATCGGTGATCGGCAAGGAGGTGCGCGAGCAGATGCAGGAGCGCGAGGGCCGTTTGCCCGACACGCTCGTCGCCTGCATCGGCGGCGGCTCCAACGCCATGGGCTTGTTCCATCCCTTCCTCGACGACCCAACCATCAAGATCTACGGGGTCGAGGCCGGCGGGCATGGGCTCGATGTGCCCAACGGACACGCGGCCTCGATGAACGGCGGCCGCCCCGGCGTGCTGCACGGCAACCGTACGTATCTGTTGCAGGATGACGACGGGCAGATCCTCGAAGGCCACTCGATCTCGGCCGGTCTCGATTATCCGGGTGTCGGGCCCGAGCATTCCTGGCTCAAGGACACGGGCCGCGTCACCTATGTGTCGGCGACCGACAAGGAGGCGCTCGACGCGTTCCAGATGTGCACCAGGCTCGAGGGCATCATCCCGGCGCTCGAACCGTCGCACGCGCTGGCCTACGTCAAGAAGCTCGCGCCGACACTGCCCAAGGACAACCTTCTGGTGATGAACATGTGCGGGCGCGGCGACAAGGACATCTTCGCCGTCGCCGGCCACCTCGGCATGCAGATTTGAGAGGCCAGCGCGCATGAGGCCGGAACCGGATACGCAATGAAAAAAGAAACGCGCATCGATCGCCGCTTTGCCAAGCTCAAGGCGGAGGGCCGCGCTGGGCTGATCACATTCGTGACTGCCGGCGATCCCGATCTCGAGACCTCGAAGAAAATTCTCCTCGGCCTGCCGAAAGCCGGCGCCGACGTCATCGAGCTCGGCATGCCGTTCTCCGATCCGATGGCGGATGGGCCGGCCATTCAGGCCTCGTCGCTGCGCGCACTCAAGGCGGGGCACAAGATGCGCAAGACGCTCGGTCTCGTCGCCGAGTTCCGCAAGCACGATCAGGACACGCCCATCGTGTTGATGGGCTACTACAACCCGATCTACGTCTACCCCAACGACAAGTTCATCGACGACGCGCTGGCCGCCGGAGTCGACGGGCTCATCGTCGTCGATGTACCGCCGGAGGCGGACGACGAGCTGTGCCTGCCGGCGACGAAGCGCGGGCTGAATTTCATCCGCCTCGCCGCCCCGACGACGGACGCCAAGCGGCTTCCCGCCGTGCTGCGCAATACCTCGGGATTCCTCTATTACGTGTCGATTACTGGGATTACTGGGTCCGCCGCCCCCGATGTGAGCGATGTTCAGAAGCATATCGAGCGGCTCAAGAAGGCGACGCCCCTTCCCGTGGCGGTCGGTTTTGGCGTAAAAAGCCCCGAACAGGCAAAGGCGCTCGCGGAAGTTGCCGACGCCGTGGTTGTGGGCTCCGCCCTGGTCGGCGCGATCGAGAAGAGCCTTAATGCCGACGGCCGCTGCACTAGTAAGACGGTTCCGTCTGTCCTAGATTTGGTCAACTCCTTGGCCGCTGCCGTGCGGGCCGCTTGAAGCCCCCCCGAAGCCCGTGAGGTCCCGACCTGAATTGCCGCAGTGCGGGATGACGCCGGCAAGCGCCATATTAGGGGGTCGTACGGTCCGATATGCTAGGTTTGGACCGGGACCAGGAATGCCAGGGCAAGCACAACCGTCGGGTCGGGCCAGGCTGTTGAGAGGCCAAAGAGCGTGAATTGGATCAACAACGTTGTGCGGCCGAAGATCCGCAGCTTCCTGACGACGAAGCGCGAGGTCCCCGACAATCTCTGGGTGAAGTGCCCCGAGACCGGACAGATGGTGTTTTACAAGGACCTCGAGGCCAACCAGTTCGTGGTGCCGGGCTCCAACTACCACATGCGCATGGCGTCGGATGCGCGCCTCGCTCAGCTGTTCGATAACGGCGAATACCAGAAGGTGGCGGTGCCGCCCGTCGCCCAAGACCCGCTCAAATTCCGCGACGGCCGGCGTTACACGGAGCGGCTGCGCGACGCCAAGGCGGCGACCGATCTCGACGACGCCGTTCTCGTCGGCGAGGGCAAGCTCGACGGCCAGGACATCGTCGCCGCGGCGCAGGACTTCCGCTTCATGGCCGGCTCGCTCGGCATGGCGGCGGGCGAGGCGGTCATCACCGGCATGCTGCGCGCGGTGCAAAAGAATACACCTTTCATCCTGTTTGCCGCCTCCGGCGGCGCGCGCATGCAGGAAGGCATTCTCTCGCTGATGCAGATGCCGCGCACGACGATCGCCGTGCAGCGCCTGCGCGAGGCCGGCCTGCCCTACATCGTCGTGCTGACCGATCCGACGACCGGCGGCGTTACGGCGTCCTATGCGATGCTGGGCGACATCCACATCGCCGAGCCCGGCGCGCTCATCTGCTTTGCCGGCCCGCGCGTCATCCAGCAGACGATCCGCGAGCAGCTCCCCGAGGGTTTCCAGCGCGCCGAATATCTCTTGGCGCACGGAATGATCGACATGGTCGTGCATCGCCACAAGATGCGCGAGACGCTGAGCCGCATATGCCAGCTTCTGACGAACGGCATGGCGCAGCCAAAGTCCGCCGACTACACGAAGGGCAAGCGGCTCAACGGCAGGCCGCATATCAACGGCAGTGTCGCCGACGCCAAGCTCCTTGGACCGGTGGCGCGCACGGCAGCCGCTCCGGCGATCGAGCCCGAGATCCTCGGGCCCGAGGAGCGCTTCGATCCCGCCCGCGTCGAGACGCGCGACAAGCAGCGCAAGGACGACGACACGGGGCCCACGCGCTCGATTTCGAAAGACAGACAGCACTGATGCCGCGCGCCGCTTATCCGGGGGGCCGTTCCATCCCGGCATTCCGGGCCGCGCCGCCGGCCAGCAACCGCACGCGACGAACCACGATAATCCGGCCGAGACCGGGCGAGCATAAGGGCGGGGGAGGGCCGACATGCCGACGAGCGCTCAGCTCCTCGCCGAGATGAAGCTTCTGCACCCGCAGCTCATCGACCTCTCGCTCGGGCGCGTAGAGCGGTTGCTCGCCAAGCTGGGCGACCCGCACAAGCGGCTTCCGCCTTGCGTGCACATCGCCGGCACGAACGGTAAGGGCTCGGTGACGGCCTACCTCAAGGCGATGATCGAGGCTTCAGGCGCGCGCGTGCACGTCTACACCTCGCCGCATCTCGTTCGCTTCCACGAGCGGATCGAGCTGGCCGGCGCCGGCGGCCGGGCGCGCCCCATCGCCGAGGATACGCTCGTCGACGTGCTGGTGCGCACGCAGGCGACCAACGGCCGCGACGACATCACCCAGTTCGAGATCACCACGGCCGCAGCTTTCCTCGCCTTCGCCGAGCACCCCGCCGACGTGCTGCTGCTCGAGGTCGGCCTCGGCGGCCGGCTCGATGCGACGAACGTCGTCGAGCGGCCGGCGCTCGACATCATCACGCCGGTCTCGCTCGATCATTCCGAGAAGCTCGGCTCCACGCTCGGCAAAATCGCCTACGAAAAGGCCGGCATCCTGCGCAAGGCCGTGCCGGCCATCGTCTCGCAGCAGGAGCCCGAGGCGGAGGACGTGATCCGCGCCGAGGCGCTGCGCGTCGGCGCCCCGCTCATGGTGTGGGGCGAGCATTTCGATGCCTTTGAGCAGCGCGGGCGCCTCGTCGTGCAATCCGACGAGGAGCTGCTCGACCTGCCGCTGCCCGCCCTCATCGGCCGCCACCAGATCGTCAATGCCGGCACCGCGGTCGCCGCGGCGCTGCGGCTGCGTTCATGCCTGCCGCACCTCGACCTTTACGAGTGGGCGATTGAGGAGGGGCTGACCACGGCGCGCTGGCCGGCGCGCATGCAGCGCCTCGACAGCGGCCCGCTGCCGTCGCTCTTGAAGCCGGGCTCGGAGCTGTGGCTCGATGGCGGGCACAATCCGGCCGCCGGCGCCGCGCTGGCGCAGACGCTCGCCGATCTCGAGGAGCGGTCGCCGAAGCCCTTGCACATCATCGTCGGCATGATGGGCCTCAAGGATTCGGCGGGCTTTCTATCCGCTTTCCGCGGGCTTGCCCGGCACGTCGTCACAGTTCCCATCCCCGGTGCGCACGAGACACCGCATGCCCCCGAGGCGCTCGCCGAGACGGCGCGCAGCGTCGGGCTCAAGGCCGAGTGTGCGGGCGACGTGGCGGCCGCGCTCAAGCGCACGGACCAGATCGAGCCGGGGCCGAAGCGCATCCTGATCTGCGGCTCGCTCTATCTCGCCGGGCATGTGCTGGGCTTGCAGGAAGGCGTCGAGCCGCAAGCGAACTGATCACGCGATCAGCTGCGCTCGACGAAGCTGTCGACGACGCGCTTCCTGCCCACCTCGTCGAAATCGATGGTCAGCTTGTTGCCGTCGACGTCGGCCACCGTTCCCGCCCCGAACTTCTGGTGCGTGACGCGCTCGCCGCGCTGGAACGCCGACTGTCCGGTGGACGAGGCAACGAGCTCGCCGTCGATGGTCATGGGTCCGCGTGCCTTACGCGCCGCCGCCGGGCTCCACGTCTTGCTCTCCTTGGTGCGCTCCTGCATGCGTTCTTGGGCCCGCTGCCAGCCGGGCGTATCGTACGACGAGCTCTCGAACGGCGGCGCGTCATCGAAGCGACTGCGGCCGCCGTAGCTGCCGCGCCCGAACGTGCCGCCGAAATTCTGGTAGGCGCCGCCGAACGGCATCTTCGGCTCCAGCACCTCGACGTGCGCCTCGGGCAGTTCGTCGACGAAGCGCGAGGGGAGTGCCGACTGGTAAAGGCCGCGGTTGCGCCGGTTCTGCGCGAAGGAGACCTTGGCGATCTGCTTGGCGCGCGTCAGCCCGACGTAGGCGAGGCGCCGTTCCTCCTCAAGGCCCGCTTTGCCGCTCTCGTCGAGTGAGCGCTGGTGCGGGAACAGGCCTTCCTCCCAGCCCGGCAAAAATACCACCTCGAACTCGAGGCCTTTTGCGGCGTGCAGCGTCATCAGCGAGATGCGCTGCCCGTCGCCGGCCTGATCGACGTCCATGACCAGGCTGACGTGCTCGAGGAAACCATCGAGGCTGTCGAACTCGTGCATGAAGCGCACGAGCTCCTTGAGGTTTTCCAGCCGCGACTGTGCCTGCGGGCTCTTGTCTGACTGCCACATGGCCGTGTAGCCGGATTCATCTAAGATCAGCTCGGCGAGCTCGGTGTGCTTCATATGCGAGATGTGCCCGCGCCAGCGCTCGAAGCTGGCGATGAGATCGGCGAGCGACTTGCGCGCCTTGCCCGGCAGCTCCTCGGTCTCGATGATCATCGAGGCGGCCTGGTACATGGGGATGGAGCGCGCGCGGGCGAGCTCGTGCACGCGCTTCACCGAGGTGTCGCCCAGACCGCGCTTCGGGACATTGATGATGCGCTCGAGCTTCAAATCATTCGACGGATTGGCGGTGATCTCCAGATACGCGATGGCATCCTTGATTTCCTGGCGCTCGTAGAAGCGCGGGCCGCCGATGACGCGATAGGGCAGCCCCATGGTGATGAAACGATCTTCGAAGGCGCGCATCTGGAAGGAGGCGCGCACCAGGATCGCCACCTCGTTCAACGGCTGGTTGGAGCGCTTCTGCATCTCCTCGATGTCGTCGCCGATGGTGCGCGCTTCCTCCTCGTCGTCCCACACCGCGGTCACCGTGACCTTGGCGCCGAGGTGCCCGTCGGTGAACAGCGTCTTGCCGAGGCGCCCCTGGTTGGCGGCGATGAGGCCCGACGCGGCGCCGAGGATGTGCCCCGTCGAGCGATAGTTGCGCTCCAGCCGGATGACCTTGGCGCCGGGAAAATCCTTCTCGAAGCGCAGGATGTTGTCGACCTCGGCGCCGCGCCAGCCGTAGATCGACTGGTCGTCGTCGCCGACGCAGCAGATGTTGGGCGAGCCCTGGGCGAGCAATCGCAGCCACAGGTACTGCGCGACGTTGGTGTCCTGGTACTCGTCGACGAGGATGTAGCGGAAGCGGCGCTGGTAGTCGGCCAGCACGTCGGGGTGTTCGAGGAACAGGCGCAGGCCTTCGAGCAGCAGGTCGCCGAAGTCGCAGGCGTTGAGCTCCTTCAGGCGGCGCTGGTAGGCGGCATAAAGATGCGCGCCCTTGCCGGCCGCGAAGCCGTAGGAGTCCCCTGCCGGGACTTTCTCCGGCGTCAGCCCGCGGTTCTTCCAGCCGTCGATCAGCCCGGCGAGCTGGCGCGCGGGCCAACGGTCCTTGTCGAGGCCCTCGGCCTCGATCACCTGCTTCAAGAGGCGGATCTGGTCGTCGGTGTCGAGGATGGTGAACCCCGACTTGAGGCCGACGAGCTCGGCGTGCCGGCGCAGGATCTTGACGCCGATCGAGTGGAACGTGCCGAGCCACGGCATGCCTTCGACGGCGCCGCCGACGAGGGCGCCGATGCGCTCCTTCATCTCGCGCGCCGCCTTGTTGGTGAAGGTGACGGAGAGAACCTGCCCGGGATAGGCTCGGCGGGTGGCGAGGATGTGGGCGATGCGCGTGGTCAATACGCGCGTCTTGCCGGTGCCGGCGCCGGCGAGGACCAGCACCGGCCCATCGAGCGCCTCCACGGCCGCCCGCTGCTCGGGATTGAGGTCGGCGAGATAGGGAGGCGTCGCATGGGCAGGCGCCGTCGCCGAGGCCTGCAGCGCGCGCGTAGACAACGAGCGCTGCGGCACGGGCGGCGCTGCTTCGGGCAGATCGAACGGCGGATCGTCCGCGGCGTCGGGAGAGGCCGCGTTCGCCAAATGTTTTCGACTTTGCGACATGCTTGGCAACTATAACACTGGGCACCCTGGGGCAATGGCCCGGTTGGGCTCGCCCACACCAGATATGGTGAGCGGCGGCTCGAAATTCTGCCCTCGAGCCGAGGCCGCGGCGCGCCGTCTGCGGCCATTTTTCTTCGGGCTCGCCTCGAAATCGACGCCGGATCGTGATCCAGACACATGGCTGCGAATAAGCTAGACTAATTGCAACCGAAGCGGGCGCTGCCACGGGGGCGGGGGTCCGCGCGTCATCGGATCGACATTCCAGAGGGCATGCGGGATGAGGGGTGCGCAGCGGCGCTTCCGGCTCCCGATTGTTGTCTTCGCGATTCGTGCTAGGGAGGGCCGTATGCCGATCCGGTCCGCAAAAGGATAGATGAGCAACGGGCTTCTCTATATCGCCGGGCTGCTGGCGCTCGCGCTTGCCGCACTGTTCGCCGTTCCCTATTTCGTCGATTGGAACGGATACCGCGGTGTGTTCGAGGAGGAGGCTTCGCGCGTTCTGGGCCGCGAGGTGCGCGTCGGCGGCGACGTCAACGTGCGGCTCTTGCCGGCGCCTTACGTGAGCTTCGAAAAGATCCGCATCGCCGACCCCACGGGCACCACGGGCGAGCCGTTCTTTCGCGTCGACAGCTTCACCATGCGGCTGTCGGTACCGCCTCTGCTCAAGGGCGTCATCGAGGCCAACGAGATCGAGCTCAAGCGGCCCGTCCTGCGGCTCGCCGTCGATGCCGAGGGTAGCGGCAATTGGCGCAGCCTGAGCATGACGCCGGGAGCGCTTCCCTTCGTGCCGGCCGACGTGACACTGCAGTCGGTCAAGATCAGCGACGGCGTGATCGCCTTCCACGGGCCCAAGGGTATAGGCTTCGCCGAGCTCGACGGGCTGAACGGCGAGCTCAAGGCGGATTCGATAGATGGTCCGTTTGCCTTCAAGGGCACGGCCAAATGGCAGGGCGGCGATCGCGAGGTGCGCATCGCCACCGGCGCGGTGGATGCCGAAGGTTCGATCCGCTTCAAAGCCACCGTCCGCGGCATCGCGCAAAGCAACGTCTACATAGTCGACGGCCGCCTCGTCGATTTCAAAGGGCGCTCCCACGTCGAGGGTGACATCACGGCGAAGATCGAGCTGCAGCCGGGTCAACTTTCGATGGCCAGTACGCCCGCCGAGGGCAAACCCGACGGCAAGTTTGAGGGGCCGCCCCTCATCGACTTCAAGGCGCGCCTCGCCGGCGACGCCAAGGCGCTGCAGCTCGACGACATCGCGCTGTCGTTCGAGCACGTCGGCCAGCCGCAGCTCATCAGCGGCTCGGCGAGCGCATCATGGTCCGATGCGCTGAGCGTCGAGCTCAATCTCGCCTCGCGCTGGCTCGACCTCGACCGCGTCGTGCAGCCGGAGGAGGACCAGCAAAGCCCGATCGGGACGGCGCGCAATTTCATCCTGGCGGTGATGGAGTCGCTGCCCAAGAACGCTGAAAGCAAGGTGCGCTTCGACCTCGACCAGGCCAATCTCGGCGGCGAGGCCGTAAGCGGCATCCGCCTCGAGGTGGCGCGCAGCAACGGTGTCTTGCTGCTCAGCAATCTGCGTGCGGGTTTGCCCGGCGGCTCGAAAGTGTCGGTCGACGGATCCGTCGCCGACACTACCGGCGGCCAAGGCTTCCAGGGCGATCTTTCCCTGCGCGGCACGAGCCTCGCCCGCTTCCTCGATTGGGCCGCCAAGGACAAGTCGGTCGCCCAGGCCGTGCGCAACGAGGGGCCATTCGCGCTGCAAGGGCGTCTCGCACTGAGCGATCGGGGCATCGATCTCACGGACGCCGGTGCCGAGATCGGCGGCCGGCCGCTCACCGGCGAGGTGCACTACAGCAAAAAGGACCGCGCGCGGCTGGCCATCGTGCTCGAAGGCCACGAGATGGACGCCGCGCAGCTGTGGCCGGTGGGCATAGGCGCCCTGCAAAGCATGCTGGTCGGTGCCGACAAGCAGGCCGCGGCGAAGGACACCGATGCAAGCTCGGCGTTGCACCGCTGGCTCGACGTCTCGGCGGCGGATCTGCAGCTGCGCCTGCGCGCGGGCCAGCTCATCACCGAGCGCGGGACCCTGCGCGACGTGGACATGGATATCGGCATCGAGCAGGGGCGCCTGTCGATGCGCGCCTGCAAGTTCATCACCGACGACGGACTGCAGGTGGCGCTCGAAGGCAACGTCGCCGACGTGTCGGCGGTGCCGCACGGCGCGCTGCAGTGGATCGTCGCGGCGCCGACCAAGGAGGCCTACACGACGTTCGTGCGGCTTCTCGATTTGCGCGATGACGCGCGCGCGCAGGCCGTGCGGTTCTCGGCGTTGGCGCCGCTGCGCATTGCCGGCACCGTGCATCTGGGCGAGCGCGCCAAGGGTGCGGCCGACATTTCGGCGGATGGCAGCGTGCAGGGTGGCCGGCTGACGGCGACGGCGCGCCTCGACGGTGGCCTTGCCGGCTGGCGCGATGTGAATGCCGACATTGCCGTGACCGTCGCGAGCCCGGATGTTGCGCGCGTGCTGGCGAGCCTCGCGGCGCGGGCGCCGCTGGCGGTCGTCGACGGGCAGCAGCGGGCCGGCGAGATCTTCTTCAAGGGCGTCGGCACGCCGGCCAAGGGCATGCTGGCAACAACGATCGTCAAGGCGCCGGGGCTGTTCGCCGCCTACGACGGACGCATCGAGTTGCCGGCCGATGGCGCGCGCGTCCTCGATGGCGAGCTGCGTATCTCCTCGCGCGAGGCGAGCGACGTCATGGCCATCGGCGGTCTCGGCTCGGGCGGTGCGCTGCGCGGCACGCCCGTCGTCGGCACCTTCAAGGTCACATCCGCCAATCATGCCATCGAGCTCAGACCGCAGCAGCTCACGATCGGCGGCAGCGTGGTGTCGGGCAGCATTGCGCTCGCCTATCCGGACGAGGGCCCGGCCATCGTCACGGCGCAGCTCGATGTCGACAGCGCGACGATCCCGGGCCTGTTGGGCCTGGCGCTCGACCGCAAGACGCAAAGTGCCGAGGTGCCGGCCGCCGAGCCGCTCACCGCGGGCAAGTCGATCTGGCCTGAGCATGCCTTCGATTTTACCGCGCTCGACGGCGTCGAGGGCAAGCTCGGCGTCGGGTTCGGCACGCTGTGGCTCGATGCGGGCAAGGCGGTGCACAACGCGCGCCTCGAGGTGGCGCTGGCGCCGGGTAAAATTTCCATCGCCAAGCTCGAAGGCAAGGTGCTGGGCGGCGACATGGTCGCCACGCTGGCGCTCGACCGGGCGCCGGGCGGCGCGAGCCTCGTCGGCGACGTCCGCGTCACCGACATGCACATCAAGCCGGCGGCCACCGGTGCGGCACCGGTCAAGGACGCAAACGACGCGGCTGCTTCACTGCAGCTGGAGTTTTCAGGGCGTGCCTCGACGCCCGGCGCGCTCGTCGCTGTGGCCACGGGCAAGGGCGAGCTCTCGCTCGGCGACGTCGTCGTGCACGCACCGACTCCGCTTGCCGTAGTCGCCACCTCGGAGGCGGTGCTCACCGGCGAGGCGGGCGGTAGCGGCGAGGCGCTCACCGCGGCGCTGCGCGCGCAGATCGATGCCAGCGACGTGGCGGTCGGCCCGCGAAAAATCGCCATCGAGATCGCCGACGGGGTGGCCAAGCTGGCGCCCTTCACGCTCGATTCTCCGGCAGGCACGACCAAGGTCGTGACCACCGTCGACCTTGCCTCGTTCCTCGTCGACAGCGCCTGGCTGGTTGAGCCCATGGCTCCCGACGTTCCCCAGGCGGACCGGCCGCGCAAGGGTGCGCTGCCGAGCGTCAATGTCGTCTACGCCGGACCGCTGAAGGACGCCTGGTCGCTGGAGCCGCGCATCACCGCCGATCAGCTCGAGCGCGAGCTCGCCATCCGCAAGATGGAGCTCGACGCCGATCAATTGGAGCGGCTGCACAAGGCCGATGCCGAGCGTGCCAGGAAAGAGGATGAGCGCCGCCGGGCACTCGAATCCGATCAGGGCAGCGCTGTCCCGGAGCAGCCGGTGCCGCCGGGCGCTGCCGCCCCGGTCGCGCCCATCGAACCAGTCGCTCCCGCCGGCAATCCCGCGGCACCCCTTGCCGTGCAGCCCGACCCCGTGGTGCCCGACGTTCTGCCCAGCAGCAGCAGCGCGCCCGGTCTCATCGTGCCGCCGGCGCCCGGCCAGGAAGCACAAGTGCTGCCGCCGCCGATGACGGATGCCGCTGCCGGTGCGCTGCCACCCGGCGTGGCGGCTCCGGTGCCGGAGACCAACTACCGGCCGCGGCGTTTCCCACCCCGCCAGGTGGCGCCGGGCGAGCAGATGCTGCGCGCGCTGCAGAACAATATCAACTGAGGGTCGTTCGAGGATTTCTACCGCCGGGCGCTGGCCTGCCGCGCTGGCGGAAATAGTCGAGCACCCATACGCGCACCGCGCTCGACAGCCCGGCGTCTCCGCGATCTCGGTCGATTGCGGCGATCAGACCAGCGAGCGATTCCTGCTCGTTTGCGGCGGCCTGCTGCAGGGCCTCCCAGAATTCAGCCTCGACCGAAATCGAGGTGCGGTGCCCTTTGATCGTGAACGAGCGCTTCACGGGCCTGGTCATTTGTCGGGCTCGTCGGGGCCAGTCTCGTCTGTCCCATGCTCACGGCGCAGGGCATCGAGCTTGCGCGCCTCGAGCTCGTTCGTGCGGGTTGCGACGTCGCGCTCGGCTTTCGTGCGGCCGTGCTTGGCGCGGTTCTCCTCCGCGAGCGCCGCGGCCTCGGCCTTTGCTTTCGCCTTGCGTGCGCGGCGCAGGTTGATGATCTCGGCGCTCATCGGCGAAGCTCTCTATTCCGGCCCCAGCATCTTCTTCGGATCGACGATCTCGTCGAACTCGGCCGCGCTCACGTAGCCGCCGCCGACCGCCTCCTCGCGCAACGTGGTGCCGTTCTTGTGGGCGGTCTTGGCGATCTTGGCCGCCGCGTCGTAGCCGATCTTCGGGGCGAGCGCCGTGACCAGCATGAGGGACCGTTCAAGCCCCGCCTTGATGTTGTCCTCGCGCGGCACGATGCCGACGACGCAGTTGTCGGTGAAGGAGCGCGCCGCATCCGCCAGCAGGCGTACCGACTGCAGGAAGTTGTAGGCCATCACCGGATTGTAGACGTTGAGCTCGAAATGGCCCTGGCTGCCGGCGAACGACAGTGCGGCGTTGTTGCCGAACACCTGGATGCACACCTGCGTGAGGGCCTCGCACTGCGTGGGGTTCACCTTGCCCGGCATGATGGAGGAGCCGGGCTCGTTCTCGGGCAAACTCAGCTCGCCGAGGCCGGAGCGCGGGCCGGAGCCGAGCAGGCGAATGTCGTTGGCGATCTTGAACAGCGACGTGGCGACGACATTGATCGCGCCGTGCGAGAACACCATCGCGTCGTGGGCGGCAAGCGCCTCGAACTTGTTAGGCGCGGTTCTGAACGGCAGCTGCGTGATGGCGGCAATGCGCTGGGCGATCATTTCGGCAAAGCCCTTGGGCGCGTTCAGCCCGGTGCCGACGGCGGTACCGCCCTGGGCGAGCTCCATGAGGCCCGGCAGCGTCATCTTGATGCGCGCAATGCCGTTCTCGACCTGCTGCGTATAGCCGGAGAATTCCTGGCCCAACGACAAGGGTGTCGCATCCTGCATGTGCGTGCGGCCGATCTTGATGATGTGCGCCCACGCGCGCGCCTTATCGTTCAGCGCGTTCTGCAGGTATTCGAGCGCCGGCAGCAGCCGGTGGTGGATCTCCTCGGCGCAGGCGATGTGCATGGCCGTCGGATAGGTGTCGTTCGACGACTGGCTCATGTTGACGTGGTCGTTGGGGTGGACGGGCTTCTTGGAGCCCTTCTCGCCGCCGAGCATCTCGATCGCGCGGTTGGAGATGACCTCGTTGGCGTTCATGTTCGACTGCGTGCCGGAGCCGGTCTGCCAGACGACGAGCGGGAAGTGCTCGTCGAGCTTGCCCTCGATGACCTCCTGGGCGGCCTTGACGATGGTGTCGCCGAGCTTCTTATCGAGCACGCCGAGCGCCACGTTGGTCTCGGCCGCCGCGCGCTTGATGATGGCGAGTGCGCGCACGATGGCCAGCGGCTGGCGCTCCCAGCCGATCTTGAAATTGCCGAGCGAGCGCTGCGCCTGGGCGCCCCAGTAGCGGTCGCCGGGCACCTCGATGGGGCCGAAGGTGTCGGTCTCGGTGCGGGTGGTCTTCTTGGCGGTCATGCGCAGGGTCCGTTGGGCAGGTTTGGCGTACGCCGCAATAGCACGCGATCCGCCGTCGCACCACGGCGCCCACAAGGTGTCCTCCTCGGGCTCGTCCCGAGGATCCACCTATCCGCCTATCGCGGCGTCGTCAGCGAGTGGCGATCGACTGCCCATTGATCCAAACCTGAACTCGTTGATTCCTGGGTCCTCGGAATAAATCCGAGGATGACGACTATGCTCGCCGCGCGGCGCGATCAGGCGCCGACGTGCAGGAAAAGTCCGGGGAGCGGGGCGGGTCCGGCCCTCATGTAATCGTTTTGGATGCGGCCATCGCCGCCCCACTCAGGCGCAAGGGCTGGTCACCCGCCATTCCCCCGATTGCATCCCTGCCCGGGGCGTCACCGAGATTTTCGCCTCGTGCCGTCCAAGCGGAGCTTGGCTTCGCCAAGACGGCATGCTTCCAGCATGACCTCGGGGCTACGCTTACGGCCCCGGCCGTTTGCACCGGCCCATTCCGTGCAGTCCGCCAGCGCACGTCTGCACCCCCGGGGAATTGGAATGGGCGCGGCGAGTTTACGGCGAGACGGAGAGGGGGTGGGGATAAGTGGGGCTCATCGCCGGACTGCGGAGCGATATTACGGGGCCGTTCATGACCGCTGATGGCAGGAGATCCTCAGTAGGGCGGTCGTCTCTAGATGACGTGATCTCGGAGGAGATCGCATGAGATCTAGTGCTTGGCACCTAAAGCTGTGATTGTCTCTTTGTCCAACCAACCGAACCAGGCTGTTACAATGACCAGCAGATGCTCAAAGCGCGCGGCCTTAATCGCCATCGCGGCCGCATGGTGGCCCGCCGCGATAGCGCATGCGCAGACAGCGGCGGATTTAGAAGGAACCTACTGCCTTACCGGAGTTCGCGAGGTCGGGTCATGCTTGCGGCTCACCGCTGATTCGAGATTCGAATATTTCCTTGCTTATGGGGCCTATGACGAGAGATCCGAGGGGCATTGGACAATCAACGGCGGCGACGTGGTGCTCGACAGTCTCCCATATGACAAGACGCCGAAATTCACCTTCAAGAGCTTCCAGCCCGCAGAGGGCGAGAAGTACGACATTGTCGTCGTAGACAAAACGGGCAAGAGCATCAGTGGCATCAACGTGCGGGCGACCTGCGACGGGCGATCCATCGAGGTGGGTGTGACGGGAGCAGGAGGCTACAAGGTAGACTGCTCGAGCGCTCCGAAGGATGTTTCGCTTGGCCTCGAAATGTTCGGCCTCGCGTACCAAACCATCCAAGTCTCCGACCATCCCGGAGTGGAAAAAGCCTACGTATTCGAGTTTGATCCGGGCGACCTCGGCAACAAAAGGTTCTCCGCAACGCGCCTACGGCGTGAAAGCCGTGATAGCCTTGTCATGACTTATGCAAACACTCCGATCAATGAGCTGGACGGGAAGACCTTCACGTATGAGCGAGAATAGCGCGTCATGAGGAAGTCAATCCGCCCAGAGCATGTGCCCGTCTCCTCACCAACGAGAGCGCGAATACGCGAAACTCGACCTCTCAGTTCCGGTTAGGGGTGAAAAGCGGCTGTCACTGCTACGTCGCGGCCTGGTCAGGTCTCTCCCCGTGGGCAGTCACACTCGAAGGCCGTGACGAAGAGGGATACGGTGAGAAGATCTCGGCTGCATTCGGAAAGTCACCTCATTGCTCGCATCGGCTGGCTGCGAGCGGCGGTCCTGGGGGCCAATGACGGGATTGTCTCGACGGCAAGCCTGATTGTCGGGGTCGCTGCTGCCGCCGCCCAGCCTAAGGATATTCTTGTCGCGGGAATCGCCGGGCTCGTTGCCGGCGCGATGTCGATGGCTGCCGGCGAATACGTGTCGGTGAGCTCGCAGTCCGATACCGAACACGCCGACCTCGCGCGCGAGCGCCAGGAGCTGAGCGAGAACATCGAGTTCGAGCGCGCCGAGCTTGCCGAGATCTACGTAAAGCGCGGCGTTGAGCCGGACCTCGCACGCAAGGTCGCTCTGCAGTTGATGGCCAAGGATGCTTTGGGCGCGCATGCGCGCGACGAACTCGGCATTTCCGAAATGACGACCGCGCGGCCCGTGCAAGCCGCACTGACCTCGGCGGCGACGTTCGCAACCGGAGCCGCGCTGCCGTTGTTCATGGTCCTGATCTCACCCAGGAGCATTCTCGTCCCGGTCGTCTCTATTGCCTCACTGCTATTTCTTGCGCTGCTTGGCGCGATTGGCGCCCGCACGGGTGGTGCGGATGTTGTGCGTGCCACCGCGCGGGTCACGTTTTGGGGCGCATTGGCGATGGCCGTCACGGCGGCCATCGGCGCCATCTTCGGGACCGTCGTCTAGGCGCGTCCCACAGGTGCGAGCGGTGTCCGCGAGCAGCGCTAGCGCGCGTCGCGAGCTGCGCCTTTCCCCGAGGACGGCCCGTTTCACCCTGATTCCGGGGCCAGAGCCCTTGTAAGACCACGGCATTCGGTTATACCATCCAACCAGATGGCAAATGGATGGTGCATGGATGGTAACTAGCGTGCGTGAGCTCAGGCCGAAGGCGGGTGACACCGAGAAGGTCACCATCAACCTCGGCTACGTCGATCTCGGTCAGATCGACCTCATGGTGCATGAGGGCTTCTATTCGAACCGCACGGATTTCATCAGGACAGCCATCCGCAATCAGCTCGATCGCCACGCGGACGTCGTCAAACAGAGCGTGGCGCGCAACACACTCGATCTCGGGCTACGGCATTACACGCGCGCGGATCTCGAAGCTTTGCGCGCTTCCAATCAGACGCTGCACCTCAATGTGCTCGGCCTGTTGAGTATCGCGACCGAC
>Ga0299912_10001744_pt1 | contig 17574 bp, 16 predicted proteins | sample RVTome_2_FD_207667 | JGI IMG/M metagenome (GOLD analysis project Ga0299912, IMG submission 207667) | Soil microbial communities from uranium-contaminated site in the Upper Colorado River Basin, Wyoming, United States - RVT95D214 (version 2) ... | reverse complement strand
GTTGAGGCGTCCGAACATCTGGCTGCGGCAGAGACAGTGGATGCCTGTATAGTGCTTGCGACCGCAAATGGTCCAACCGAAGAAGTCAACAATAAGCTGTCTGAATACGTCGACAAGCACAAAGAAAAGCTGGTGGGCTTTGCCGTGATAGAGCCCACAAAGGACAAAATCAATACAAAAAACCTCGTCTCGACCTGCGAAAAGCTGGGACTCAAAGGGACGGTTCTTTACTGCTGCGCCTGTGGTTTTCATCCTGCTCACAGCAGGGCGATGCGATTCTATGAGTCAGCGCAGGAGATGGCATTGCCGGTCTTCTTTCACTATGGGGACCCGGTTCTTAGCTCAAAGGCTGTTTTGGAGTACGCCCAGCCTTACCTTTTGGATGAAGTGGCCAGGACATTTCCAGCCTTGAAAATAGTCATTGGGACCATGGGCGTGCCCTTTGTAGAGCAAACCTTGTCGATGGTGGCCAAGCACGAAAACGTATATGCGGATTTAACCATAAGGCCGGGCAGCATCTGGCAGACTTACAATACGGTGGTGGCAGCGTACGAGCACGGAGTGATGGATAAGCTCTTGTTTGGCAGCGGATTTCCGTTCGGCAATGCAGGTGAGTGCATCGAGACACTGCTCGGCTTTAATATGCGTTTGGCTGATACCAATTTGCCGACCGTGCCGCGAGCCAGCATCCGGGACGTCATTGAGCGGGACGCACTGGCGTTGCTTGGAATAAGGATTGATGACAGGGTCCGCTGCACGGCAGCTAATAATAAGAAGACGGGAAGTTAGTCCTACAACGTAACTGAATGCTAAGGTTGTCGTAACCTAATTTCGTTATACGGACTTAAACTCTAAATCCTAATATCTAAATCCGAAACAAATCCAAATGGTTCAGATTCTAAATTCTAAACAACGGCAAGATCTCAACGGGGTTGGGTGTTTTGGTCATTTGGATTTAGAATTTTGAATTTGTTTCGGATTTATGATTTCGTGATTCGGATTTTTGCCGTAGTGTTGTTGGAGATTCATTTGCGTTGTAGTATTAGCCACGGTAAGGCCGGAATGGGGGTGGGTCACAAGAGTGGAATATTCTCACAACGACTGATGCAGAAAATGGCGGCAGGTCGCTTTAGGAAATCGTAACCGTTCACAGGGTAACATGTCGGATTTGAGCCATTTTTCGTCATTGCGAGCGAGGCAGAGCCGAGCGCGGCAATCTCAGCACTACGCGAGGTTGAGATTGCTTCGGCCTAAAGGCCTCGCAATGACATAAAAACGCTGATTTGTCGCTGCGAACGGTTAGAGGAAATCTTCAGATCACTTGAGCTAAGGTGTGCCCATAGACCAGGACAAGCTACCGAAAATGGAGGCGCATCGAGCGCAGTGGAAGACGCAATCGGGATTTCTGCTGGCAGCCATCGGATCTGCGATCGGCTTAGGATCGATCTGGCGATTTGCCTACATTTGCTACCAGAATGGCGGGGGAGCCTATCTCATCCCGTATTTCGTTGCCCTGGTGACGGCAGGGATTCCCTTAATGATCCTGGAATACGGTATTGGCCATCAGATGCGGGGTTCGGCGCCGATGTCCTTTGCCAAGATTCGTCCACACTGGGAGTGGCTCGGCTGGTGGATAGTCATCTTTGTTATGTTCGGGATCGTGATGTACTACGCCGTGGTTGTCGCCTGGTGCGTCTGCTACCTCGGCTTTTCTATTAACCTGGCGTGGGGAGCCGACCCAAACCAATTCTTCTTTAATCAATTCTTGGGTGTCACATCCAGTCCGTTCCAGATGGGGGATGTGCGAAGTCCTATCCTGCTGGGGTTACTCATCGTGTGGTTGGTCAATTGGGTGATCGTCTTTTTTGGCGTAGAGCAAGGAATTGAGAGAGCCAATAAGATATTTATGCCGCTTCTTTTTGTGCTCATCATTATCCTCGTGGGGTGGGTTTGCTTTCTGCCCGGCGCAAGAGAGGGAATCAGCCGTTACCTGAAGCCCGACTTCTCACGGCTTGCCGAGGCAAAGGTGTGGATTGACGCCTATTCGCAGATATTCTTTACTTTGAGTTTGGGCTTCGGGATTATGGTTACCTACGCCTCATATCTGCCCAGAAAGGCCGACATCAATTTCAATGCCACCGTGACGAGCCTGGTTGATACCATTGTTTCGCTGATGGCGGGTCTAGCCGTCTTTGGAACCCTGGGATATATGGCTGCCCAGACGAAGAAACCGTTTGAGCAGGTTGTGCAGCACGAAATCGGGCTTGCTTTTGTGGCGTATCCCCAGGCGATCAGCCTACTGCCCCGTTTTGCCAGCCTGTTTGGAATACTGTTCTTCCTTACGCTTATGGCGGCCGGCATTGCCTCTACCATCTCGATCCTCGAGGCGTTTTCCGCAGCGGTGATCGACAAGTTCCATTATCCGCGTAAGGCCGTGGTGACGGTGCTGTCGGTCGTAGGTTTCCTCGGAGGAATCGTCTTTGCGACTGGGGGAGGATTTGCATGGCTGGATATCGTGGATCACTTCTTGAATCATTACGGGCTATTTGCTGCCAGCATTCTCCAGTGCATCTTGGTCGGGTGGATCTATGGGGCCAAGCGGCTTCGGGAGCACGTGAATTCCGTATCCCGCTTTCGAGTCGGGCGATTATTCGATATTTTTATCCGTTATTTAATCCCAGGTATTTTGTTATTCCTTCTGGTCACCGATCTCGTTCGGGACATTCGCCAGCCTTATGGCGGGTATTCCTGGATTGCGATTATTTTAATCGGCCGGGACTGGCTCCTTCTAACGCTGATTGCGGCGTTGATAGTCGCCATGCGGCCCTGGCGCAACCCTTCCAAACTGGATATATCACATCCAGCTTAATTCCGCAGCGCAAATAATTTTACTTATGATAGTAGGAAAAATCCGAAGCACGAAATCCTAAACCCTAAACAAATTCGAAATTCAAATGACCCAAACGGCTACCGCTGTTGAAGTGGGGTTGCTCTTTTGAATCTTGCCTATCGTTAGGGAAGTTTTGAATTTCGGTCATTTGGATTTGTTTAGAATTTCGATATTAGGATTTGGAATTTAAGTCCTTGTAAAAAAATAAGTTACAACTCGCATAGTACCGGGTTAGTTGCGCTGTAGTATTAAGCTGGCCGACAACGTGACAGGCCGTACATCATTTGAAGCCTTTGACGCTGTCTCCTACGTATTTTTCGCAGGCTTTTTCCAAATCCACGTCGCTTATGTTTGCCAGGGTGCAGAGCCAGGCAAAGACATCGGCAAATTCCTCACCTTTGTTTTTTTCATCATTGGACGCCAGCGCTGTCGCCAGCTCTCCGACCTCTTCAATGAACCACAGGAAAGTGCCCGGGACGCCTCTTTCCTGGTCTCGCCTCTTGTATTTCTGGGCGATCAATCGTTGAAATTCGCTGATATGCATCTGACAAGCGTCGCGGCAAAGAAACACAAGCGCACACTTCAACCTTTGCACGGATCGTGCGCTGATGGTCTAAGCATTTTCGCGGACGTTATTTCCCCTGGATCAAATTTGAGAGCTTTGTTTTTTCGAAAACGTTTCTGGCCTGGGCGATTGCTTTTTCGTACATCTGCTCGGCTCGAACGCTGAATTTTTCGCCGCCCGTTTGCTCGGCTAAATTTAGCTGACCGGTCATAGGGCCGTCAACGGCCTCGATAATCTCGAGCATGGTGATTTTTTTGGTCGGCCTAGCTAAGGAGAATCCGCCGCGAGGACCTCTCTTGCTCCGCAAAACGTTTGCTCTGACCAACTGCTGCAATATTTTGAGCAGGTATTCCAGCGGTATATCATATTGTTCCGATATGTTCTGCGATAGAATAATGTCTTTGTCCTGATTCTGGGCGATATACCCTACTGCCAGTAGTGCGTATCCTGTGGACCTGCTGATTCTCATTTTAATCTCCTTCCTAATGGGCCAATGATTACTAAAAACTTTTACGTTAGCTGATTCTCCAGCCTGAAGGTTCTGGACGACTCACAGGTGCTATTATGGGTAGCGAACTTACGATTGCAAGCGTTTTCTGTCTGAAATACACAAAATTTATTGATTTCACCAGATACCGCCGGATTTCAAGATTTTTTCAATGATGCACGGGAAATTTAAAAATTTTCCACGAGCGTAAAGGGCTTGACATCCTCGGTGCTGCAACTTAGGATTTCGCTTCAGTGTGTACGCTGTTTAGGGAGAATGTTATGGCGGCAATTAAGCCCAGAATTAGCGTTGAATACGCCGAGAATGCGACAATAATAACTTTTACTGATGAAAGGATTCTTGAAGAAAGGGATATTCAGGCCCTTCACGAATCGGTCATGTCTGTTGTCGAGCAGGCGGAGCAGATAAATCTGATCTTAGACTTTCATAATGTGCGGTTCTTATCTTCAGCGGTTTTAGGACTTTTGATACGAGTCAGCAAAAAGGTCTATGAACGCCAGGGCAGACTAAGACTCTGCAACATAGATCCGAAAATCTACGAAATATTTAGGATAACACGCCTGAACAAGGTTTTCGATATTCATAAAGACCTTGAAAGTGCAACGAAAGACTTGCCAGTCGCGAGTTAGTGGAATGACGGCAGAATCGCGGATTACCTGTTCAATAGTGGTCGACAGCAAACCATCTGCCATTGTAGGGGTGTGCGGTAAGATTCTTTCCGAACTGCATGGCAACTGTTTTAGCCAGGATGACATTTTCGCCGTGCATCTGGCTATAGAAGAGGCGTTCATCAATGCCATTCGGCATGGCAACAAGATGGATCCTGCTAAGGAAGTTAAGATCGAGTATTTAGTCTGCTCAGACAAGGTTGAGATTTTCATGACCGACCAGGGTGAGGGTTTTGACCCTGAAGCTGTGCCGGATCCCCGGCTCGCTGAGAATCTTTATAAGCCCGAAGGCAGGGGGCTGTTCCTTATCAACTCCTACATGGACGAAGTCACATTCAACGAACGTGGCAATCGAGTACGTATGGTCAGATTCAAAGAGAAGCCCCCTCTTACGAACAGGCCAGACCAGGCGCAGGCATAATAATAAGTGGTGCGGCGAAAAAGACAAGATAACTACAAGGGGGAGTATTGCAGCATGTTGGGCAGAAACACTGTTGTATGCATCAATTTGCTTATTCTGGCCGGTTGCGCAAATCGTGAAGAGCCGGTGCCCAGGATTGTGTCAGGTGCTACCGTTTCCGGGCCTACGCCCGTTCAGCCCAGAGGCAGGGTTGTAGAGCCGAGAGCAGACATACAGCGCATGGACAGAAACATTCCGAGCGATTGGCTGCCGCCTTCCGGATCGGAAAGGCAATGGACAGCTATAGTCGTACACCATTCGGCAACCAGCAGCGGAAATGCAGCCATATTTGACAAATGGCACCGAGAAGGCAATAACTGGGACGGTGTCGGCTATGATTTTGTCATAGGTAACGGCAGCGCCAGTACCGATGGTGAGGTTGAGACCACGTTTCGCTGGCGCGAGCAGCGAACCGGCGCGCATTGCAAGACGCCAGACAATTGGGCTAACGAAAGCGCTGTCGGAATATGTCTGGTGGGCGATTTCGACCAGACGGCACCGACTTCACAGCAGATGCATTCGCTGTCGGTGTTGGTTCGCTTTCTGCAAAATCGATATGGCATTTCCAAGAGCCGTATTTACGGTCATAACACCACACCTGGGGCAAGGGTGACCGACTGTCCCGGCAAAAAGTTTCCGATGGCCCGGCTGAAATCGATGCTCCAAGGCTGAGCTTGGGCTTGCCCGCCAGACGTCTGGCGGGCGAGTGGCGGGCGAGTGTGAGTCCGGGCGACAGCCCCCCTTCTTGCTTTCGCAAGGAAGCAGGGGGGTCCCATAAACGTAGTGCCGAATTCGCCGGCAGCCGCTTTTTGGCACGATTGAGCCGAAATATCGTCTTAGCCCCGCGCGATAGGAAAGTTCCTAAGGAATTAAACCGAAGTTCCTCTGGCAGCCCCCGTCTCTGTCTTCGACAGAAGACACGGGGGCTGATACGCAGAAAGGAACCGGTGGAATGGATAATTATGACTCGCTGCTTTCCCAGAGCCGTATGTTAAACGAGCAGGTTGCACGGCAGGTTTTTGAGGCCTTGCCAGAGCGTGGACCTATCGTGGTGATTATGGACAAGAACGGCACTTGCTGGCCGAGCGACTCAGAAGAGTTTGCCAAGTTAAGAATCAGCGAGTCGTTCTTGAAGGAACTTTGCGCCAAGGTGGATGACGGCGCCGAGCCTGTTGTGACGCAGGCAAATGAGGCCAGCATTGTTGCGGCACAGTTGGCTACGGATCGGACAGATTGCGGCTATGTGCTGATTGCTCTGCCGCGATACAGCCCCGAATCGACTTTTGTGAATATTGATCTTATTGAAGCATTGCTGAATCAAATTGCCTTGGTTGCGAAGCTGCTCGAAAAAAACACGCTTCTTTATGAGCTTCAAATGAAGCATTACGGCGCTTACAGTAACAACAAGCCGCCTTCCAATTGACCGATTTTTCTGTCCGGGCGGCGCACGCACCCCACCGATCAACTTTTTTTGCCCCGTGGACGCTGTCCCTTCGCCAAGCTCAGGGCAGGCTCTGAGCGCAGCCGCAGGAGAGCACAGAGAACCGAGAAGAATACCGAAAATCGAACAAGGAACTTCGAAGTTCGCAGCTCAATGTTCAATATTCGATATTCGTTTCTTGCTCTGTGTCCTCTGTGGCTTTTTGTCTTTTTATTTGCCTTCAGACCTGCCGTTGCTATAATCCGTTGCGTATAAAGGGTGCTGGGCCGCGTGTGCCCGCGACAATCGACAAATGAATTGGGCAAGAGACCGAGGTGAAATTCCAGATTTTCAAAAACGGCCAGGTGGCTGAAAAATTCAGGCTGTGTGGTGCGTTTCTTTTTGGAACGGACGGCGTTGGCGTCCGACGCACCAAGATGGCCTTTAAGGACGGCTTTCTTGAGTGTGGAAAGCCGAATCTGGAAACCGCGGGCCTGGCTTTACTTTGGCCTATTGACGGGTTTGGAAGGGTGCTTCTGCCCACAACGTGTCTGCCCGAACGGGAACGCCCGTATAATCTTAACCTGGAGATAGCCCGGGCCAGGCTGATGCAAATCATCAACAAGCGTGAGGATTGGTCGTATTTTAACGCAGTCGAGGACCTGGAGGACCTCGCAGAAGAGGCACAGAATCTGTTTATTCAGGCCGTCCAAAATGGCTCAAATGCTTCACTGGCGTCTCAACTGGCAGACGAATCTCTCAAGAAAGCCCTGGTTTTCTCAGAAAACCTGGCGATAAAGCAGGCGGAATCACTTTTTAGTGTGCGGAGCAAGAACCACGCCTTCGGTCGGGGCTGTCTCGGATGCAGAGTAAATCCTGCCCAGATTCATAATCCTAAGTATGTTGAGAAACTGCTCGATGTGTTCGGCTCTGTAATAGTACCCATAAACTGGGCTCAGATAGAAACCCAAAAAGGCACGTTCGATTTCTCTACGCTCGATGCTTGTGTTGAGCTGCTTTGCCAGAAGAAGCTGGTGCTTGGCGCAGGACCGTTGCTTCGGTTTTCAAGAGGGTATTTGCCGAAATGGCTGCTGCGCGGCGGGACGGGCTTCGAAAAGATACGCGAGACCGCGTATCAATTCGTTTCCAGAGTGGTTGCTCGTTATGCAGGGGCTGTTCATAGATGGTTCATTGTGAGCGGCCTGAACTCGTGCAACCATTTTGGCTTCAGCTTTGAGCAGGTTCTGGAAATGACGCGAGCGGCCAATATGGCTGTAAAAGCAGCCAGCACAAGGGCAGTAAAGATCATAGAAATCAGCAGTCCCTGGGGCGAATATTACGCGACGACGCCTAACAGCATTCCGCCGCTGGTGTACATGGACATGGTTGTGCAGAGCGGGATAAACTTTGACGCATTCGGGCTGCAGATGCGGTTCGGCAAAAATCAATCCGGAATGCACATTAGAGATATGATGCAGATATCAGCGATTCTGGATTATCTCGGCCCTGTAGCCAAGCCGCTGTATATCACCGACGTGGAAATTCCCAGTCAAAGTGCTGACGGGCTGTATAACAGCAAGGTCGCCGGCGCCTGGCACCAGGAATGGGACCAATCACAGCAAAGCCTGTGGCTCGACCAGTTCTACACAATAGCGCTGAGCAAGCCTTTTGTTGATTCGGTAACATATTCCAATCTGGCTGATACGCAGGATAGTAATATCACTCATAGCGGCTTACTGACTGAGCAGCTCGAACCCAAAGAGTCATTCCAAATTCTAAGAAAGTTCCGTGCCACAATTTTCAGCAGGTAAGTACCTGGATTATGGCAAAAGTCACGCAAGAAAGGATTCAATCGTTCGCGTTTGTTATCAGCGTGTGGATGTGCGCTGTGTTCGCTGTTGGTTTTGTGGTTCCGAGTTTTGTAGTTCAGGGGCAGCCGCGCCACATCGAGTTAGATGATAGAGTAAATCCGAACGATGCTCCGGCAGTGAGTTTGATGAGATTGCAGGGCGTAGGTTTATCACGAGCCGAGGCGATAGTAGCCTACCGGGAGAATTTCGGTGAAAAAGAGCGTAAGGGTCCCGCCTTTCGAGACGCCAACGATTTGAGGCAGGTGCGTGGCATAGGCCCCAAAACAGTTGAAGGTCTCGGCGAATGGCTCAGGTTTGATTAGCGGATGAGGAAAAAGGATGAACGAATGGGAAATTGACAAGCCGCTCGGTCAATGCTACGGCACGGGCAAGAAAATACAGTACGGCGAAGAATACTTCGGCGCGCTCGTAGAAACCCAAGAGGGGCTGCAAAGGCGGGATTTCTGCACCGAATACTGGGAGAAGGAAAAGCCGGATGTTTTTTGCTATTGGAAAACCAGGCTGCCGCACCCAGACCAGAAAAAGCAGATATTTGTGGATGACGAAATGCTGATGGCTTTCTTTGAGCGGCTGGGAAGGGAAACCGAGCAGGAAAAAATAAACTTTCGCTTTGTGCTGGCGCTGGTGCTTATGCGAAAAAGACGGCTAAAGTACGATTCATCTATAATGGAGGCCGATAAGGAGATTTGGCGCTTGAGATTTGCCGGCGATAAGCAGACGGTTGATGTGACAAATCCGCATCTTGATGACGAGCAGATCGAGCAATTATCCGCGCAAATTGGTCAGATACTTCAGACAAATTTTTAACAAATCCATCGCAGGAACATTGAATTAGTCCTCTGCCTTCGTCGTTGCAGGCGAGGGAGATCCGATCGCAGCAATCTCTCATCTCCGCCAGGTTGACTGGGCAGACGTATGGGCGGTAACAGTCTGGCAGTGGCGTAATGACGCCGATTCAACGCCGTGGACGCGTAGTTTTTTGTTATTCAGCTTGAAACGTGGTTGCCGATTCTCTTGAGAAAGAATAGAGCGTCTGGGCTAAGGCAGCGGCTCTTTCCCAGCAGGTAGCAGGTAGGATGGGTTTTAGCTGGTGCGGATAGTCCCAGGATCGGAGGTGAATTATGCAAGCCGCAAGTAAATTCCAGCGGTATCTAATTGTAGCCGCTTTTCTTCTGACCATTCAGCCCACCGCTGCGGCTAAATACAGCGGCGGCCTGCGACACGGAATGCCTAAGGGAGCTTAATTCTCAGATTTCCTGCTGGCGGCATGTGATTTACGGGAAAGTCCGAGGAGCCAATATCATAGGACGTGTACCGTGCAGGAGCACAGGCTATGAAGTTAAATGGGAAATCCCAGTTGACTCAGAACCAGTGCCAGGAATACAATCACGCACAGACATGCGGTTTATAGGGCCTCATATAGGAGATTCATAAGATGGCTGTCGCGTTTTGCAGACCGGCCTGTCCCGCTGCTTCTGGGCTGAGGTGAGCCATGGACGAATCACTTGCCGATACAAAACCCTTCAGGCGACTCGGAGATTTCGAGATCGTTCGCGAATTGGGCCGCGGGGGAATGGGCATCGTCTACGAAGCCAGGCAGGTCTCCCTGAACCGCAAGGTGGCGTTGAAGGTGCTGAGCGGCTCTTTGGGCCTGACCACCAAGGCGGTCCTGCGTTTCCAGCGTGAGGCCGAAGCCGCCGCCAAGCTCCACCACACCAACATCGTGCCCATCTACGCCACCGGAGAACAGGAGGGCGCGCATTACTACGCCATGGAACTGATCGAAGGACCGGGCCTGGACCAGGTCATCACCCAGATGCGCGAAATGCACAAGCCCGCCTCGCAGCAGGATGGTCTGGTCGCGGTTTCCCCGAGCGCCAGCACGGCCAGCCGCACGCCTGCCCCTGTCGATTGGGTCTCCCGAACCATGGGCTTGCCGTCTCCCGACGCTGCTGCCAGCACTACGTCTGAGACCCACAGCCTCAGTTCCAGCAGTCTCTCCAGCGGCACAGGGTACTTCGACACGGTCGCCCGGATGGTGGCAGAGGTGGCCGACGCCCTGGACTACGCTCATGCCCAGGGAGTGATCCATCGCGACATCAAGCCCTCGAACCTGCTGCTGGCGCCGGTGGGGCGCCTGAGCCTCAACGACTTCGGGCTGGCGCGGATGTTGGAGCAGCCGGGGATGACGGTGTCGGGCGAGTTTGTCGGCTCGCCGATGTACATGTCGCCGGAGCAGATCGCAGTGGGCAGAGCGCCGCTGGATCATCGCACCGACATCTACTCGCTGGGGGCGACGCTGTACGAGCTATTGACGTTGCAGCCGCCGTTTCCGGGAGTCCGTCGGGACCAGGTGATAGCGCAGATCATCGGCAAGGAACCCAAATCGCTGCGGTCGATCAACCGGAGGATTCCGCAGGACCTGGAGACGATCTGCCTGAAGATGATGGAGAAGGACCCGGACAAGCGCTACCAGACGGCGGGCAACGTGGCGGAGGACCTGCGGCGGTACGTGAACCGCTTCGCGATCTCGGCGCGGCGGATTGGGCCGGTGGGAAGGGTCGTGCGCTGGGCCAAGCGGAACAGGGCGATTGCAGCGGCGATGTGCGGTTTGGTGCTGCTGGGCCTGTTGGCCGGGCTCTTCGCCTATCGTGAGCACCGGGGCCAGCAGCAAGCGCGCGAGGAGAGACGTCAGCATGCGATCGAGCGGGCCATGCTCATCGCCATGGGCGGCGATCTCGATGAAGGCGAGAAGGCCATCGCAGAGGCCGAGGTCTTGGGCGCCCATCCTGGCTCGGTCCGCATGATCCGCGGCCAGCTCGCCTTTCACCGGGGCGATGACCGCCAAGCCATCGAGCACTTAGAGCAGGCGGTGAAGCTTCTCCCGCGGAGCATGGCCGCGCACTCGCTGCTGGCCCAGGCCTACATCGATGGCGGCCAGATGAACCGCGCGGAGACCATCTTCATAGACCACATAGAGAAGCTACCCGCAGTCACGAGAGAGGACTATCTGTTCAAAGGTTGTGCCGAGTCGTGGATGGACCCGCCCCGCGGTCTGAAGACCCTTGATGAGGCCATCCGCCGGGGAGACTCGACGATCGCCCGTGTCCTCCGTGGCGATGCTCGTACGAACCTGGCCTCGGACACCGGCAACGTCGGCATGGCCCAGTCAGCCATTGACGACACATTCGTTGCCAAGGGCATGATGCCTGGAAATCCCATGGTCCTCTGGACTGACCTGAAGGCTCATCTGTTCGCCGTGGTGGTCTTTCGAGACGCCGCAGAGAAAGACCGGGCTGAGGCATCCTTCCAGCAGGCTCAAAGGGATGCCGAGGAACTCAAGAGGTTTCCTGCCCTCCCCCAGAGTTACTTTTGGCGCCGGATGTACCTCAACTTGGCCGGGCAAGAGGATGCAGCTCACGAAGTGGCCCGCAAGGGCTACCAGGAGGCCGACAGCGCGACGACTCGCATGAGCTATGTGTTTTCCCTCCACGAACGAGGTGAGTTCGAGAAGGCCCTGGAGGTCATCAAGCGTGCGGCAGGCGCCACGGAGGTCTCCAGTCGAGACGCGAAATTGGCCGGTGGCGTCTATTGGATGCGGCCCTTCATCCTCGCGGAGCTGCCGGATGGTCCTTCCCATGCCCTACAGGCTTACAGGGAGAACTGTGAGCTGTACCTAACAGGGTATAACGCGATCTTGAACCAGGCCGCGCTTCTCCTCCTGGGCAGGAGAACCGACATGATGGCTGCCAGTAGAGAACTCCGCAATCACCCGGAGCGATTGGCGGGCCTCAATCGCGAGCACTATCTGCGAATTCTTGACTACTGCGGAGGGGGCCTCTCCGAGGAAGAGTTGCTGAAGGCGGAAGCCGGTTCCAGGTGGAATCAATGCGAGGCGCATTTCTACGTGGCCCTCGACCGATTGGCTCAGGGAGACCGAACGGGCGCCCGCGAACACTTCCAGAAGGCTCTCGCTACGGGAGTGTTCACGTTTCTGGAGTACGAATGGAGCCGATCATTCCTCAAGAGGATGGAGAAGGACCCGAATTGGCCGAGCTGGATTCCGCTGCAGGAGCCCGCGACCCAGCCGACAACTACCCCGTAGAGGTGACGGCTCGTTCTACGCCTCTTCCAGATGCGTGACGGAGTTTGGGGCATGATTATCTGCAAATGTTTCAGGGCGGCTCAAGACGGGCCTGTGTCCAAGAGATGCAGGCCGGAACAGTAGGAGTTTGTATGCAGATACTAAAAAAAGAGTATTTTTGCACTGTTACAGTGGCGTTGCTTCTTTCCGGCTGTGGAGAGCCGGTTCAAAAGCCTTTGCCGATTTGTCCGGGCAAGGAATCCGCAGCCGAGGCGCTATCCGTTCTGCGGTCGCACCTGCAGAATGCCGCACCGCTGAAAGCCAGCGGCTCGTGCGTCTTGCAGTATTATGCCGAAGGAAAACAGCGGGCGGAAAGATTTCCGGTGAAACTGTGGCTGAATCCGCCGCAGGAACTTTTCCTGCAGGGTGACGTAGCTTTTGATCCGCAGGGCGTTGTCCTGGGCACAAATCAGGACGAATTTTGGCTGGCAATACGACTAAAAGAAGTCAGCAGTTACTGGTGGGGCAGATGGCAAGAGACCGGCCAATTCAACCAACTTGTAATCGATCCCAAAATGATGCTCGAAGGTCTGGGAATTCCGGCTCTGGACAGTGATAAAAGCGAAGATTGGTCCTTTACTAAACAGGGTGCCTTTGACGTGCTTACAAGGCGCAGCGACCGCACAATAGCGGGCAAGAGAATACACATATATAGCTGTGACTACCTGGTTCGCAAGATTGAGTATCTTGATATCGGGGGCCAGGCTGCAGTCGTTGCGGAGCTCGATAAATACGAGCAGGTTCGCCAGGATTTTTTTGTGCCTACCATTGTCAAGATTATCCATCGCGGGGCAAGTGCAGCAGAGTCGGTCACTATCACTGTTACTCTGACATCTGTAAAGTCGGCTGATTTTACCGACAAATTAAGGAGCTATCTTTTCACCCGTCCCGAACCGAAAGGCTTCAAGCACATATACCGCGTTCTCGGTGGAAAGTTCATCGAACAGCAGCCGGAGCCTTAGGCAGGGCTATAGAGAATGTGGCCGGCACGAGGAGGCAGATTATGGCCAGCGTGAGGCTGAAAGACAGGCTCAAGCAGGGACTATTCTTGTTAGATGGGGCGATGGGCACTGAACTGATTGCCCGCGGGGTCGAGCCGGGCACTTGCAATGATTATCTAAACGTCGAGTCGCCTGATATTGTCTTTGATATTCATTGCGCCTATTTTCGCGCAGGTAGCAATGCGGTTCTTACCAATACCTTCGGCGCCAACAAATACGCGCTGACCCGGCATGGACTTGGTGAGTGGGCTGAGGAAATAAATAGGGCCGGTGCCCAGATAGCACGGCAGGCAGCCCGAGAAATCTCAAATTTCGAATCTCGAATCTCGAATTTTGGACCATACGTCCTGGGTGATATTGGACCGAGCGGAGATTTTCTGCAGCCTTTAGGGAACTTGCAGCCGGAGCAGTTAAAAGCAGCGTTCGCTGACCAGGCCAAATCACTTTTAGCCGGAGGCGTGGACGGCTTTATTATCGAGACAATGACCGCCCTTGATGAGGCAGAGATTGCCATCGAAGCGGTGAAATCAATTTGCGGTGAGCTGCCGGTGCTCGTATCGTTCGCTTTTGACCGGCTCGGGAGTGATTTCAGAACGATGATGGGTGTTGATGTCGAGTCTGCTATCCTAAGTGCCGTGTCACTGGAGGTTGATGCGGTAGGATTTAATTGCGGCACAGCGTCACTCAACGAATATGTGGAACTCGCAAAAAAATTTGTTTCTACAGTAAGGGCCTTAGAGAAAAACCGAGCTACGAGCGACGAACGACGAGTCACGATTTGTGCCGAGCCTAATGCGGGAAGGCCCGAATTGGTTGACGGCAGGGCAGTCTACATGGTTTCGCCGGAAGATTTTGCGGCAGCGGCAGACAAAATACATTCAGCAGGCGTGAATATAATCGGCGGCTGCTGCGGCACAGGGCCGAAGCACATCGCAGTCGTCAGTAGAAAGCTGCGAAAACAGGGCTGCTAATTGATCATTGATGATTGATTATTGGGGTCGGGAAGGGGGAAATGCAAAGCTGTCTGCGACCTATTCGACATTGAGGTTATGTTGTTGTCATGCCGAGCCCATTCGGGTTCGCTCAGGGTGAACTGCGCCGAGGCATCTACTACCGAATAATATGTGACATTCATTATTTGTAGATCCCTTATGCGGAATTCATTTTGAGTGAAACGCTGCAAATCCGACTTGAGACAGACCACGCCAATTTCATTCGCCTTTGGCGAACGGAAGAGACGCGAACTACTTCTTTCAACAGGCCCGCTGACGCTTGATCTTCATCGCCTCATTGAGCAGAATCCACAGCACCTGGGCGTATGCCCCAGACCCATTGTCATTTAGCAGTTCCACTGCAGCTTCCAGGATGTTATCATTGTTTTGGTGGGTCATGTTTTAGCTCTCCTTGCTTAATGGTTAATGAAATTGCTTTAGGAGAACGAAAGCGGCCCGCCTTTTCAAGCGATTTTGCGTGTGCTGTCGTTTCGGCTCACTGCGTTCGCCTTCGCTCCATCACACGCTTATCCATACCGAATTTACAGAAAAAACCCAGGACTAACAGCAAACTCCTTCTTGTGTACTAATAATTATTAAATAATTCCATCAATTCCTGTTCTGATAAAGCCCTGTTATAAATTCGAATATCATCTATTTTGCCATCAAAAGCATAACCAGAAGCATCGCGAGGGTCTATGCCGATTAGAGTGTTGTGTGTGCTTATACCTACTTCAGAGAGTCCAGAAACATTTCCAACATCAACTCCGTTTACATAAAAACTTCCAGTATTGTCTGCATTATTAAAAACGAATGCAACATGATACCAACTTCCTGCTGTAAAAACACCACTATTAGAAGTTCTAAAACCATTTTGGATATATATTCCAAGATTGTCTGAAAAAGCAGGATAAGATGCCCAAAAGCCCCATCCGCCACCAGTTACATGATGATCATTACCAATTATGCACTTTAATTCATTTAAGTTATTTGCATTAATCCATGCTGCAATGCTGAAATCTGTGTTTATTAAACCTAAAGGGGCATCTTCTTTTTTAAGAGCAGCTTCAATATCTGTCTCTATTGTTAATCCTGTCTTCCATACGCCTCCATTTTCCCCTGCATAATATGCCCATAATTCATTATTCGAGGCATTAAAGCTGTTCCTGTAAATATCATCTGTTAAAACAAAAGGGGTATCTTGGTCATGGCTGTCCCATTTACCACTTTCTCCATAATTAATTGCTATTTTTACAAACTCTCTGTTTGAGGGGAGAAAATATGGGTCAGGTGATTTGTAAAGCTCAATTTGAGAGTAATCAGTCCCGGATGTATAATGCGGTATTAAAAAATAATAATCGCCATTATATTTAAATGGGGCCCCACAAAAACGGTCGCCGCTAAAGATTGGGTTTGTTTGATAAAGATTCCAATTTACTAAATCTGTTGAAGTCGCCACACCACTTTGACGTTTGCCCCCTCCTAAATTACTAACCCACATATAATAGGTATTACTTACTTTCATTACGCCAAAACTTTCTGTATAATCGTGACACCATGTTCCAGCAGGGCAATTAAAAACAGGATTACTGCTATCTTTAACCCAGTTTATGCCATTTGAACTTGTTGCATGTCCTATTTGCAATACACGATTTTTTCCGGTATACATCATATGATAAATACCGCCTTCTTTCCAAACCATTGGAACCCATATCTGCCTATCCCATTCCCCTGATGAACCTCTACTTAGCACTAAACCATAGTCTGTCCAACTTTTTCCATCACTACTTATTTTAAGCCCGATATATGCCAAGCTACCCGCTACAGAATAATACATCTTATATTCCGATCCATCTTTTAATACACTCACCCAAGTTTGGCCATTTGGCGTAATCGGATTTTCTGCATAACGAAACCAATCATTTAAACTATGGATAGTTACGTAATCGTTAATTCCATCTAGACTTAAAACATTTCCTCTTTCTACATCATTGATTATGATTGCTCCGACTAGTGTTCCATTATTAACTCCCGTTTCATCTCCCGCATCTTGTTCGAATTTCCAATAAGCTATTAAACTCGGGTCAATTAATCCTGCAATGTAAGTTGTTGTAGTCGGAGAAATTGTGTTCCCTGCGACATCATTAACATTGGTGACTGTTAAATTGTAATTGATTCCTTCTGTATGTGGTGATGTTGCTAAAGTGACTGTTTTCTGGTTTCCGCCTAGAGAAGCACTCAAGACTGTGATACCATTGTCAACATTATAGTTATTAATATCTGTTGCAGATGAATTATCAACCGGTTCATCATAGTTAACACTAACCGTTGTTTCAGTTGCAGAAACCGAGAGTATTGTAGGAGGGATAGTATCTTCTAAGGTTGTGGCATTTATAGGACTGCTTTTTTCTGATTCTAATCCTGCGTTATTAACAGCAGAGACCTCATAAGTATAAGTAGTTCCTTGCGTGAGATTGTTATCTGAGAATGAAGTTGTGCTTGATTGCCCTATGCCTGCATTATCTCTGTAAATACTATAATGGTTTATTCCTGATTCTGGGTCTGAGGCGGCTTGCCATGTTATGTCTATCTGGGTCTCGCTTACAACAGCGGCAGTTAAATCTTGGGGGGTTGTCGGGGGGGTTGTATCTGGAGGAGCCTGATAACTATTAAACAAATCCGCAACCTCTTGTTCTGATAAAGCCCTCTTGTAAATAATAACCTCATCGATGGTACCACTGAAACCTCTGCTAAAGTTATAACTATTCCCAATTACTATTGCCCCTGTAGAGCTGGCATTTGCTGTAACTGTATTTGTAGTACTTTGATGAAGAACGCCGTCTGTGTAGGCGTATAGTTTATCTATTGTATTATTTACTACAAAGACTAAATGATGCCAACTTCCATCCCAAACATTTCCAAAACTTACCCCTGGCACAGACTTTGCCCCATCCATAGTTGAAGGTTGAAGGAAAGCAATGGCTACTCCCGCCTGGTCTGACGTAAGATCAGGCAAAGATTTCAGTTAACTATCACAGAAAGGAGTAGCCATGCA
>Ga0299912_10001742_pt1 | contig 17581 bp, 11 predicted proteins | sample RVTome_2_FD_207667 | JGI IMG/M metagenome (GOLD analysis project Ga0299912, IMG submission 207667) | Soil microbial communities from uranium-contaminated site in the Upper Colorado River Basin, Wyoming, United States - RVT95D214 (version 2) ... | reverse complement strand
TTCTCTACCTGCCAAGCCAGCCCGTTCGTTCGGGGTTTTCAGCGATCCCCCACTGGACATGTTCCGGTGCCGGACCCAAGCCCCTCCGACGAACGGGCGGCTTTTTCCGCCGGCGCGGCCGGCGGGCCGATTTCCGGCTCGCCCACCCATCGTTCGGCCGGCGTCTGCCATTTCAAGAGCTCCGGGTTTTCATGCACCTTGATCGCCCATTCGGCGAGCGAGAGCGCGGGCAAGAGGTTGTTGGCGATCTCGCGGTCGAGTTCGTAGACGTTATACATCCAGAAGATGGTGAGCCGATGCAGGAGCTGTGACCGCTTGCCCAGCTCGACGGTGGTGGCGAGGATGCCGTAGTGGTGGTAGAGGTAGTCGTCGAGCGCGCCGATGGTGGGGTAGAGGTCAATTTCCGGATGCACCCGGTAGGGATCGAACTGGAGGTCCTGGTAGCCCTGGGCCATTTGCCGGAAGAGTTCGTGGTCGGGCGTGGGCTCGGGGAAGGTGCCGGGCGGAAACATGATCATGCCGCCCGAGGTGTGAAAGGAATGCACCGCCGCGAAGTGGTGGCGGTCAATGAAAGCAATGAGGTCGCGGGTCTCCGGCTCGGAGAGCGGCTCCGGGCCGCGGAAGCTGGTCGAGCATTTCCGGTGCGAGCCGGCCGAGGCCTTGAGCCGCTCCGGCGCCTCGGGCGGGTAGGGGAAGTTCCGGTTCAGGTCCACCTGGTCCGCGTTCTTGCGGATGAAGCCGGTCAGGCCGTAGCGGGCCTGTTCGCGGGCGGCCGAGGCCATGCGGTCCGGGTTCTGGACCGGCACCACGTAGAGGTCGGCCTTTTCCAAAAGGTAATCTACATAACAGTCTTTGCCGCGGCCCTCGGCCAGGTGGCGGATGATCGCCAGGCAGACCATGCCCCCGGCCAGCTCCTGGGCGTGGATGTTGCCGAGGTAGAGTATCTCCGCCTTGCCCTGGGAACCCGTGGAGAAGCGGACCACTTTGAGCGGCCGGCCTTCCCGGCTTTGCCCGATTTCCTCCACGCTGACCAGGCCCGGATGGCCGGCCGCGATCCGGTCCAGCTCCGCGTCCATCTCCTCCAAGGTCAGGTAAGGCCGCAGCCGGCGGTTCTGATCCTGGCGCCGGGCCTTGCGCTCTTGCCGCTTCTCTTCCTCCCGCCGGGCCTTGACCTGGTCGAGGTATTCTTCCACCCGCGGGTCTTGCCGCTTGGCCTGAACCGGGGCCGCGCCCAAAAGGAAGAGCGCCCCGGCCATTCCCAGAATCCAGAACCTCGACTTCATCGCGCTTTTCTCCGGGCGCCGCGCCGGCGGGAGAGCCGGATCTCCATGGCCACTTCCGGGCAGGTCAGCGGCGAGCGGTATTTGGTGCATTCGATGCAACCCAGGTAAATCTTGGGGTAGAGCTTGGCCTTGCTGGTCTCGTGGAACCCGAACCGGGCGAAATATTCAGGATAGAAAGTCAGGACCAGGATCCGGTCGGGCCGGAAGGCCTGAAGCTCCCGGAGCATGCGCTTGAGCAAGGCCCGGCCGATCCCCTGGCGCTGGACCTCGGGCCGCACCGAAAAGCTGACCACCTCCAGCGCCAGGTCCGGATGCTTGAGGTTGAGGATGGGCAGCACCCGCCAGGAAATCACCCCTAAAATCCGGCCCTCGCGCTCATAGACCAGGAACCGGTCGAAGTTTTGGAGCAGGTCCGGGTAGGACCGGGGAACCAGCTCCTTCAGGTTCTCCCGGATGATCTGATAAATCTCCTCGATGTCCTCCAACCCGGCCCGCCGGATCTTTGCTTTTTCGGCCATGCGCGTTCCTTCTCTCGCCGGGTGCCAAACTACCGGGATTTTTTCCCCGTGTCAACCTTTCCAGGAATAGGTGACCAGTGTCAGGTGGCACGTGTCAGGCGGCAGAGCGCGTCAGCCCAAGTAGAGAATGGGATCAGGGACCCCGGCCTCCCGGAAGCCCTTGCGGCGGAGTGAGCAGGAGTCACAGCGGCCGCAGGCGCGGCCGTCCGGGGCGGGATCGTAACAGGAATGGGTGAGGCTGAATTCCACGCCCAGCTCGATTCCTTTTCTCACGATCTCGGCTTTGCGGAGGTGGATGAGCGGAGCGTGCAGGGTGATTTTTTCGCCCTCGACGCCGGCCTTGGTGGCCAGGTTGGCGAGCTGTTCGAAGGCGGCCACGAACTCGGGCCGGCAATCGGGGTAGCCGGAATAGTCGCGGGCGTTGACGCCGAGGAAAATATGGCGGGCCGGGATCACCTCGGCCCAGGCCAGGGCGTAGGCGAGGAAGATGGTGTTGCGGGCCGGGACATAGGTGGGCGGGATGCTTTTGGTCATTTCGGCTTCGGAGCGGTCTTTGGGGACTGGCGGGGTGCGGGTGGGGGCACCCGCACCACCGAGGGCACCCGCACCCCTAAAGTCAGCCGCAGGTTTAAGCAAGGCCGAGCCGCCGATCTCTTTGAGCGGGATGTCCAAGATCAGGTGCTTTTGAACTTGAAGCGACTGCGCCACCCGCTGGGCGGCTTCGATCTCGCGGAGGTGGCGCTGGCCGTAGCGGAAGGAGAGGGCATAGAGGGCAAAGCCTTGGGAGCGGGCCAGGGCCGCGGCCACGGCCGAGTCCATCCCGCCGGAGAGCAGAAGGATGGCTGCTTCTGGTTTCATCTATTCAGCGCGGCAGGTTATTGCCGCTTTGCGATTTAAGACGTCCTCCGGATATTCTTGCACTTGGGATAACCCGAGCAGCCCAGGAAGGGTCCCCATTTGCCCTGGCGGACCACCATCGGCTTGCCGCACAGCTCACAGGGCGGCTCTCCTTCCGCAGGCTGAAAGCCTGCGCCACTTTTATTTGGCTTGGCCGCGGCTAACTCCGCCAGTTTTTCCTTGGGCAGTTTGCGGATGTTCTTGCACTTGGGAAAGCCCGAGCAGGAAAGGAACGGGCCCCACTTGCCCGGCCGGATGACCATCGGCTTGCCGCATTTCTCGCAAGGGGCTTCGGCGTCAGTGACCGAGGCGGGCGCGGCTTTGGGTCGGGCTGCCTTCTTTGCAGCCGGGGGGGAGCCGGTTTTCACTTCGGTTTTATCCGAGTCTTCCGCCGGCTTGCCCTTGCGGCGGATGTTTTTACACTTGGGATAGCCGGAGCAGGAGAGGAACGGTCCCCATTTCCCCTGGCGGATGACCATGGGCTTGCCGCATTTCTCGCAAGGCGGCTCGCCTTCCGCAGGTTGAAAACCGGCGCCGCCACCGGCTTGCTTTCTGGTCTCGCCTTTGAGGTTCTTGAGGTTGCGGCATTCCGGATAGCCGGTGCAGGCCAGGAACGGCCCGTAGCGGCCCTTTTTCACGACCATGGGCTTGCCGCAAAGGTCGCAAGTGGCGTGTTCGGGTTCGGGCTGGATGACCTCGATTTTGCCGTCCTCGGCGCGGCGGCACTCCATGGTCTGTTTGCACTCGGGATAGCCGGAGCAGCCGAGGAACTCCCCCCGCTTGCTCTGCTTGACCAACATGGGCTTGCCGCAGGCGGGGCACACAATCGAGGTCGCTTCCGTCTTGTTCACCGGCTTGACTCCGTTCCCCTCCTCCCGGACAAATTCCGAAGTATAGTCGCATTCCGGATAGCCGGAGCAGCCCAGGAACTCGCCGTTCTTGCCCCACTTGATCACCAGCTCGCGATTGCACTTGGGGCAGGCCAGGTCGGTCGGGATCACCGCCCGCATTTCCTTGATCACCTCGGCCGCGTGCGCCAGTTGCTTGGCAAAGGGCGGGTAAAACTGGTGCAACAGTTTCTGCCACGACAAATGCCCGTCCTCGACCCGGTCCAGGTCTTCCTCCATCTGGGCGGTGAACCGGAAGTCCATGATCTCCGGGAAGCTCTTCAGCAAAATTTGGGTGATCATTTCCCCGGTCGGAGTGGGAAGGAAGCGCCGGCTCTTGTCCTTGGTCACGTAATCGCGGTCCTGGATGGTGCCCAGGATCGCGGCGTAGGTCGAGGGCCGGCCGATCCCGCGCTCCTCCAACTCCTTGACCAGGCTCGCCTCGGTGAAACGCGGCGGCGGCTGGGTGAAATGCTGCTCCGGCAAAATTTGTAGGAGCTTCAACTCCTGGCCGGGCTTCACCTCCGGCAAGGTCGCCTCTCCGTTCTTCTCCTCGTCCTCATCCTTGGCTTCCTCATACGCGGCCAGGAAGCCCTTGAACTTGACCACCGAGCCGGTGGCCCGGAACAGGTATTGCTTGACCGGGATGTCCACCGCGGTCTGGACCAGCACCGCCGGCTTCATCTGGCTGGCCAGGAACCGCTGGTAGATCAACTCATAGAGTTTGAAGGTCGCCCCCTCCAGAAACGGCTTCAGGCTTTCGGGCGTGAGGGAGACGTCCGTGGGCCGAATCGCCTCGTGCGCGTCCTGGGCGCCCTTTTTGCTGGCAAAGACATTGGGCTTGGCCGGCACGTAGTCCGGTCCGAACGTTTTGGCAATGTAACCCCGCGCGGCTTGCTGGGCCTCGGCGCTCACCCGGGTCGAGTCGGTGCGCATGTAGGTGATCAGCCCCACCGCGCCTTCGTCGCCGATCTCGACGCCCTCATAGAGCCGCTGGGCCAGGCTCATGGTCTGCTTGGCGGTAATCCGCAGCTTGCGCACCGCCTCTTGTTGGAGCTTGCTGGTGATAAAGGGCGCCGGCGGGTTCTTCAGCCGGTCCTTCTGGTCCACCGACTTGACCACCCAGCGCTCGCGCTCGACCGCGGCCTTGACCGCCCGGGCACTCTTCTCATCCGGCAGAAAAGTCTTCTTCGGGTCCTTCGCATCCACCGGGCCGGCCTCGACCTTTTTCCCGCCAAGCTCGATCAGCCGCGCCTTGAAGTCGGGCGGCGATGACGCGGCCAACTCGGCTTCCACGGTCCAGTATTCGCGGGTCTTGAACGCGCGGATTTCGTTCTCCCGGTCCACCACCAGGCGCACCGCCACCGACTGGACCCGTCCGGCCGACAATGGGCGGCGCAGGGTGCGGTAAAGGAGCGGACTGATCTGGTAGCCGACCAGGCGGTCCAGGATGCGCCGGGCCTGCTGGGCGTCAAACAAGTCGCGGTTGAGCTCCCCGGCCTGGGCCAGGGCCTGCTGCACGCCGGTCTTGGTGATCTCGTTGATCAGCATCCGCCGGATGCGCCGGTCCTTGCCGGCCAGCAGGTCGGCGATGTGCCAGGCAATGGCCTCGCCTTCGCGGTCGGGGTCCGGGGCGAGGATGATATGGTGAGCGCCCTCCGCGGCTTTTTTCAGCTCGGCCACCACTTTCTTTTTTTCCGGCATCACCTCGTAGGTGGGAGCGAAATCGTGCTCCACGTCCACGCCCAGTCCCTTTTTGGGCAGGTCCACCACGTGCCCGACCGATGCCCTGACCTGGTAACCCTTGCCCAGGTATTTGGCAATGGTCTTGGCCTTGGCCGGCGATTCCACGATGACCAAAGTATCTGCCATAGTTATCCCGCCCTGACGTAATAATTGCCTGGCAGCTTTTTGACCAGGCCCGAAAGTTCCAGAGAGAGGAGGTGTTGCGAGATTTCGGAAATTGCGAGTTTACTCTGCTGTGCCAAGGTGTCAAGATGGACGCCGCCCTCTCCCAGTTCCGGCAATAAACTAAAGAGCCTTTGTTCCTGGGATGAAAGTTCCATGCAAACAGGTTCAGGCGAGGCCGGGGAGGAAGCTAAATTCAAAAAACGCCCCGGCAGTTGGGGCCGCAAATCCTGGAGGATATCTTCGGCCTCTTCCACCAGGTGAGCGCCGGCTTTGATCAAGCGGTTGGCGACCCGGCCGGCGTGGCTCAAGGCCGAGCCGGGCACGGCGTAAACCTCCCGGTTCTGCTCCAGAGCCAACTTGGCGGTGATCAGGCTGCCGCTCTTTTCGCTCATGGCCTGGACCACCACCACCCCCAGGCTCATCCCGCTGATGATCCGGTTGCGCACCGGGAAATGGCCGGCCAGGGGCTCGGCGCCCGGGGGGAATTCCGAGAGCACCGCGCCGCGCTCGGCCATGGCGTGGTAGAGCTCGGTATGCTCGGGCGGATAGATCACGTCCACTCCGCTCCCCAGGACCGCGACGGTGCGGCCGCCGGCATCGAGCGCGGCTTGCTGGGCGATCGAGTCAATGCCCCGGGCCATGCCGCTCACCACGGTCACCCCGGCCCGGGCCAGGCCGGAGGCGATCCGCTTGGCCATGGCCTCGCCGTAGGCATCCGGGTTGCGGCAACCCACCATTGCCACCGCGGCCCGGTCGGCCTCGGTCAGCCGGCCCCGGCAGTAGAGAAGGAATGGAGGGTCCGGGAGCTGGCGCAGCCGCTCGGGATACTGGGGGTCATCCCAGGCGAGCAGGGTGATGCCCTGGGCAAGCAGGGCCTCGACTTCCGGCCGGCCGGCGCAAGGGTCGCGGCTGGCGCGCAAAGCGTCCACCTGGGCCGGGGACAGGCCCGCGGCCAGGATCTGCTCCGGCTGCGGGAATAATTCCAAAAGCGCCCGCACGGCAACCGGCCCGACGCCCGGCACCCGGGAAAGGGTGAGCCAGGCAGCCAGATGGTCGAGATGGTCCATTGGGTTAGATACCTTAAACTGGGCCGAACTGGCTGTCAAGTTTTTGATCGGTCCCGCCGGGATTGGGCTTGACAATCTCGGCCCCCAAGACTAATTTTTCGTTATCCTTGAAATGGTGGCAAGGACGCCAAGTTAAAAATTCCATGGCAAACCTTGAGATAACCGCCGCGGCGGTCCAGATGGAAGCCGTGTTGGGCGATGTGCCGGCCAACCTGGCCAAGGCTGACCGTTTAATCGAGGAGGCCTTTGCCCAAGGCGGCCGGTTGGTGGTGGTCCCGGAGTTTTTTACCTCGGCCGTGGCCTTTCACCCGTCCCTGCTCCAAGCCGCCCTGCCTTTCCCTGGCAAGGCTCTTGGGCTGCTCCTGGCCAAGGCCCGGCAGCATCAGGGATTTGTGGGCGGCTCGTTTATCGCGGTCAGGGAGGACGGAGAGCGCTACAACACTTTTGTCCTGGCTTTCCCGGACGGCGGCTATGCTACCCATGACAAGGACCTGCCCACCATGTGGGAGAACTGCTATTACCGGGGAGGCCGGGACCCGGGGATCCTGGAGACGCCCCTGGGGCCCCTCGGCGCGGCCATGTGCTGGGAGCTGGTCCGCACCCAGACCGCGAAGCGCCTGCTTTCCAAAATTGACCTGCTGGTAGCCGGCTCCTGCTGGTGGACCCTGCCGGAGACCGGCCTGCCCCTGCCCTTCAAAGAAACTACGGCCCGGCAGAACCTCGAAATCATGAAAGCGACGCCGGGCCGGATGGCACGACTCCTGGGGGTGCCGGTAGTCCACGCCGCCCATGCCGGCAGGTTCGAAGGAAAAATGCCGGGAATTCCGGGTCTAAGGTATCGGTCCCATTACCTGGGCGAAACCCAGATCGTGGACGCCAGCGGCGCCATCCTCGCCCGCAGGACTTTTGAGCAAGGCGAAGGAGTGATTACGGCCAAGATCGCTCTCGGCCGACAAGAACCCAGGGAAAGTATCCCCCCCGGCTTTTGGATCCCGGACTTCCACCCCATGTTCAAGCTGTTTTGGCACGGCCTGAACATCTTCGGCCGGCGCTACTATCAAAAAGTTACCCGCCGATCCAGGGGAGCTAACTCATGAGCGAAAGCGAAACCAAGCCAACCGGCGCCACCCGCGTCTGCCCCTGGTGGATGTGTTATACCTTTGATAACCCGCTCCGCCGCCTGGTCCATCAACCGGGGAAACTCCTCGGCCCCTATCTGCGGCCGGGCATGACCGCTATGGACGTGGGTTGCGGCATGGGTTACTTCTCGCTGGGCATGGCGCGGCTCGTGGGCGAGAGCGGCCGGGTGATCGCGGTGGACTTGCAGCAAAGGATGCTGGACGTGCTCACCAAGCGGGCGGCCCGGGCCGGAGTGCTCTCGCGCATCCGCACCCGCCGCTGCTCTCCGGACAACATCGGCGTGAACGAGCCGGTGGACTTCATCCTCAGCTTCTGGATGGTGCACGAAGTGGCGGACATCCCCGGCTTGCTGGAGCAACTGCGCGCCGGCCTCAAGCCCGGCGGCAAATGCCTGATCGTCGAACCCCGCTGGCACGTGCGGGTCCCCCGCTTCCAGAGCATCATCGCGGCCGCGGAAAAGGCCGGCTTCCGCCTCCTCGCAAAACCCCGCGTCCGCTTCAGCCGCGCCGCGCTCTTCGAGTAGCCCGTTATTGGAACCTCAAGGTGCGGACGATCTACCGACTGATGGATGTGGAGGTCTTTAACCTGGATGACCCGGCCCATGCCGTGCTTTGGGACGCGGCGCGGCGATATGCCCAGGTAGGGGCCATCGCCGACCCCGCAACTCCCTTCCCTGAAAGCACTTTTTGGAGAGGTGGAATTTTGGGCATTTTTCTCTTGACAACGGGAAAAAGGTTGGTTATACTCTTGCTTAGAGAGTGAAAAGCTCCTTGCACTGAGCGAGTTAACCCTCAACACCCAGAGGAAGTCGAAGCTGATCAGTGGAGGCGGACCCTGGGTTTTTTGCGCGCATCAGGCAAAAAAGTTCTTGACAATTTTCGGCGCTTATGCTTATAATAAAGGTTCGCTTTGGGGGATAGACTTTGTTCTTTGAAAACTAGGTGGTAATCACGTGCGCCTTTTGGGTTCCCGCCGATATCCGGTGAGATATCGAGTGTGCAGGGACTTACACCTGCGCTTTGGCAAATTTAATTGGAGAGTTTGATTCTGGCTCAGAACGAACGCTGGCGGCGGGTTTCAGACATGCAAGTCGGACGAGAAAGTTCCTTCGGGAACGAGTAAAGTGGCGAACGGGTGAGTAACACGTGGGTAACCTACCCTCGAGTGGGGGATAACTTTCCGAAAGGAAGGCTAATACCGCATGCGTCGGCTGGGGCTGCGGCTCCGGTCGGGAAAGCGGCCCTCTGCCTGCACGGTCGCGCTCGAGGATGAGCCCGCGTCCCATTAGCTTGTTGGTGGGGTAACGGCCTACCAAGGCTGAGATGGGTAGCTGGTCTGAGAGGACGGCCAGCCACACTGGGACTGAGACACGGCCCAGACTCCTACGGGAGGCAGCAGTCCGGAATCTTGCGCAATGGGGGCAACCCTGACGCAGCCACGCCGTGTGAGGGATGAAGGCCTTCGGGTCGTAAACCTCTGTCAGGAGGGAAGAGATGGCGGCCGGCTAATATCCGGCGGCCTCGACGGTACCTCCAGAGGAAGCATCGGCTAACTACGTGCCAGCAGCCGCGGTAAGACGTAGGATGCAAGCGTTGTTCGGAATTATTGGGCGTAAAGGGCGTGTAGGCGGTCCGTTAAGTTCCGTGTGAAATCCCTCGGCTCAACCGGGGAACGTCGCGGAAAACTGGCGGACTTGAGTCCGGGAGAGGAAGGTGGAATTCCCAGTGGAGCGGTGAAATGCGTAGAGATTGGGAGGAACACCGGTGGCGAAGGCGGCCTTCTGGACCGAGACTGACGCTGAAACGCGAAAGTGTGGGGAGCAAACAGGATTAGATACCCTGGTAGTCCACACTGTAAACGGTGGGTGCTAGGTGTCGGGGGTATTGACCCCTCCGGTGCCGCAGCTAACGCATTAAGCACCCCGCCTGGGAAGTACGATCGCAAGATTAAAACTCAAAGAAATTGACGGGGGCCCGCACAAGCGGTGGAGTATGTGGTTCAATTCGATGCAACGCGAAGAACCTTACCTGGGCTTGACATCCCGCGAATCTTGGGGAAACCCGGGAGTGCCTTTCGGGGAGCGCGGAGACAGGTGCTGCATGGCTGTCGTCAGCTCGTGTCGTGAGATGTTGGGTTAAGTCCCGCAACGAGCGCAACCCTTGCCTCTAGTTACCAGCGGGAAAGCCGGGGACTCTAGAGGGACTGCCGGTGTGAAACCGGAGGAAGGTGAGGATGACGTCAAGTCCTCATGGCCTTTATGCCCAGGGCTACACACGTACTACAATGGCCGGCACAGCGGGTCGCAACCGCGCGAGCGGGAGCTAATCCTAAAAACCGGTCTCAGTTCAGATTGGAGTCTGCAACTCGACTCCATGAAGTTGGAATCGCTAGTAATCGCGGATCAGCACGCCGCGGTGAATACGTTCCCGGGCCTTGTACACACCGCCCGTCACACCATGGGAGTTGGCTGGACCAGAAGTCGTCGAGCTAACCCGTAAGGGGGGCAGGCGCCTAAGGTCTGGTCAATGACTGGGGTGAAGTCGTAACAAGGTAGCCGTAGGGGAACCTGCGGCTGGATCACCTCCTTTCTAAGGAGCTAGCAGCCGGGGATAACCCGGTTGATACTCCAGGTCAATACCCGAAAGGTTTCATTACCACCTAGTTTTGAAGGAGCAAGGTCAGGGACACCGGTTGAAAACCGGTGCCACGACTATTTGCTTTTTGTTCTTTGCACCACGGAGCAGAGCGTGGCGCTCTAACCCCGGAAAGTGCACAGTGCACGGTGCACAGTGGACAGAAAGAAATGCAGAAAGGGGTTTTCTTGCTGTGCACTGTGCACGGTTCACGGTGCACTAATGGGCCTATAGCTCAGTTTGGTTAGAGCGTTCGCCTGATAAGCGAGAGGTCGTTGGTTCAACTCCAACTAGGCCCACCAGGAAGAGTGCACGGTGGACAGTGCTCAGTGCACAGTGAAAGAATGAAGATCAAATGCTTTGACTGTGAACCGTGCACTGTGCACTGAGCACTCTTCGGGGGCATAGCTCAATGGGAGAGCGACGGGTTTGCATCCCGTAGGTTGGCGGTTCGACCCCGCTTGCCTCCACCAATTGAACCGGGGAAGATGAAGATATGAAGAAGAAGCCCGAATTGGTGCTCCACAACCTGATTGAAAAAGAAGGCGACCTTTACGGCGCGATCTGTCTGGAGTTGGATGTAGCCTCCCAGGGCAAGACCGTGGAGGAAGCGGAAGCGAACTTGAAAGAGGCTGTTGAACTCTATCTCGAAGATGTTTACGAGGCAGGGGACGAAAAAGACTTTATTCCCCGGCCAGCGCCGGTAGAGTTATGGTTAAGGTTCTTTGAGATTGAAGAAGCGAGGCTTCGCGAAAAGATTAGAGGTGATCTGAACCACTCTCTACAATTTGAAACCGCAGTCCATGCATAAGGCTTTAGCCAGCCTGAGCAGCCGCGACATCGAGAGAGTGTTAAAGAAATTTGGGTTCTTGCTGAACCGCCAGCACGGCAGTCACCGGCAGTTCGTTGGGTTCATTAAAGGGACGAAGCGAAGGGTGACGGTGGTGGCGGGTCAGAAGGACTTTCCGAAAGAGATTTTACGAAGCATGATCCGCCAATCCGGTCTTTCCGAAGAGGAATGGCTGGAGGCGATCAGATAGAGGCGGCCCCCGTAAGCCCGCCCGGTTCTTTGACAATTGCATAGTTCAAGGTTTTTCTCCTGTGCTGAAAGCAATGGAGCTGAGTTGATTCTTGTCCATTGGAACCGGCCGCGAGGCCGGGTGGCTTGGGCCCGTTCGTGGGGTCAAGCTACAAAGGGCGCACGGTGGATGCCTTGGCACGAGGAGGCGAAGAAGGACGTGGTCAACTGCGATAAGCCTCGGGGAGCCGTTAAACAGGCGTGATCACCCGGGGATGTCCGAATGGGGTAACCCGGCAGGATTCATCTCCTGTCATCGTCCGTTGAATTCATAGGCGGACGAAGCTAACGGAGGGAAGTGAAACATCTCAGTACCTCCAGGAAAAGAAATCAACCGAGATTCCCCTAGTAGTGGCGAGCGAACGGGGAACAGCCTAAACCGGGTATCTGCAAGTCTGCCGGCGTTGGATATTCGGGGTTGTGGGGCTGGGTTGGAGGAATCGGCAGGTTCCTCGGGAAGTTACCAATCCGCGCTTTAGCCGAACGTCCTGGAACGGACGACCGGAGCGGGTGAGAGTCCCTTCGGCGAAAAGGCTGTGGACTTCCTGGACCCGGTCCCCGAGTACCACGGGACACGTGAAACCCTGTGGGAAGCTGGGTGGACCATCATCCAAGGCTAAACACTCCCTCGTGACCGATAGTGAACTAGTACCGTGAGGGAAAGGTGAAAAGTACCCCGGTGAGGGGAGTGAAATAGTACCTGAAACCGTGTGCCTACAATCAGTGGGAGGGCTATGGTCAGTTCCGGGTTTCGGCCTGGAACCGGCCAGCCTAACCGCGTACCTTTCGCATAATGGGTCAGCGAGTTGCGTCTCGGCGGCCAGGTTAAGCCGATCAAGGTGTAGCCGTAGCGAAAGCGAGTCCGAATAGGGCGTCTCAGTCGCCGGGAGCAAACCCGAAGCCGGAGTGATCTACCCATGGCCAGGGTGAAGCAGGTGTAAAAGCCTGTGAAGGCCCGAACCCACCGAGGTTGAAAACTTGGGGGATGAGCTGTGGGTAGGGGTGAAAGGCTAATCAAACCCGGTGATAGCTGGTTCTCCCCGAAATATATTGAGGTATAGCCTCGCGCGATGCGTGGCGGAGGTAGAGCACTGGATGGGCTAGGGACCTTACCCGGTTACCAAACCCAACTAAACTCCGAATGCCGCCAACGGAAGCGCGGGAGTCAGTCTCCGGGAGATAAGTCCCGGGGACAAGAGGGAAACAGCCCAGACCGTCGGCTAAGGTCCCTAACTGCGCGCTAAGTGGGAAAGGAAGTGGAAGCGCTCTGACAACCAGGAGGTTGGCTTAGAAGCAGCCATCCTTTAAAGAAAGCGTAACAGCTCACTGGTCAATGCGAGTCCGCGCCCAAAATGTAACGGGGCTTAAGCGCGCGACCGAAGCCACGGGTGAGACGGGTCCTGCGGGATCTGTTTCGCGGTAGGGGAGCATTCTCCGCGGCGTGAAGCTCGACCGTAAGGACGGGTGGATTGCGGAGAAGAGAGTATGCTGACATGAGTAACGATCAAATGGATGAGAAAACCATTCGCCGAATATCTAAGGTTTCCTGGGGAAGGATCATCCGCCCAGGGTTAGTCGGGTCCTAAGCCGAGGCCGTAAGGCGTAGGCGATGGCAAACAGGTTAATATTCCTGTACCACTCGGCGGACGTTTGAGCGAAGGGGGGACGGAGAAGGGTAGGCCTACCGGCGGTCGGAAGTGCCGGGCCAAGCCTGTAGGGGGGTGCCTTTGGCAAATCCGGGGCACCATTCAACCCTGAGGGGTAATGGGACGCCAATCCTACGGGAAAGGCGGACTGGCCGAGCCCATGCTCCCGAGAAAATCCCCGTAGCGAGTTCGTCGGGTGCCCGTACCGCAAACCGACTCAGGTAGATGAGGAGAGTATCCTAAGGCGCGTGAGAGAACCCTGGTTAAGGAACTCGGCAAATTAACACCGTAACTTCGGAAGAAGGTGTGCCTCTGGTAGGTGAAAGGGACGGCCTTAAAAACTGCTCCCCCCAGCCGAAGGAGGTTGCAGCGAACAGGCGGTTGCGACTGTTTACTAAAAACACAGGTCTCTGCCAAGTCGAGAAGACGACGTATAGGGACTGACGCCTGCCCGGTGCCGGAAGGTTAAGGGGAGGTGTTAGGGGAGTAATCCTCGAAGCGCTGAGCCGAAGCCCCGGTAAACGGCGGCCGTAACTATAACGGTCCTAAGGTAGCGAAATTCCTTGTCGGGTAAGTTCCGACCTGCACGAATGGCGTAACGACATCCGCACTGTCTCAACCAGGGACTCAGTGAAATTGCAATGAGGGTGCAGATACCCTCTACCCGCGGCGAGACGGAAAGACCCTGTGAACCTTTACTATAGCTTGGCAGTGAGTTTTGGGTTAGTCTGTGTAGGATAGGTGGGAGGCGTTGAAACCCGGGCGCTAGCTCGGGTGGAGCCACCCTTGGAATACCACCCTGGCTATTCCGAAATTCTAACTCGGGTCCCTCACGGGATCGAGGACCCTGCCTGGCGGGTAGTTTGACTGGGGCGGTCGCCTCCTAAAAGGTAACGGAGGCGCGCAATGGTTCCCTCAGGCTGATTGGAAACCAGCCGTAGAGTGCAAGGGCATAAGGGAGCTTGACTGCGAGAGCGACAGCTCGAGCAGGTGCGAAAGCAGGCCCTAGTGATCCGGCGGTTCCGCATGGAAGGGCCGTCGCTCATCGGACAAAAGGTACTCCGGGGATAACAGGCTTATCTCCCCCAAGAGTTCACATCGACGGGGAGGTTTGGCACCTCGATGTCGGCTCATCGCATCCTGGGGCTGAAGCAGGTCCCAAGGGTTCGGCTGTTCGCCGATTAAAGCGGTACGTGAGCTGGGTTTAGAACGTCGTGAGACAGTTCGGTCCCTATCTGCCGTGGGCGTAGGAGATTTGAGGGGACCCGTCTTTAGTACGAGAGGACCAAGACGGACGGACCGCTGGTGTGCCGGTTGTTCCGCCAGGAGCATCGCCGGGTAGCCACGTTCGGACGAGATAACCGCTGAAAGCATCTAAGCGGGAAGCTCACCCCAAGACGAGATCTCCCTTCCGGGGGGAAACCCCCGGACACAAGGGCCCTCGAAGACGACGAGGTTGATAGGCCGGAAGTGGAAGTCCCGTAAGGGATGAAGCCAACCGGTACTAATCGCCCGTGCGGCTTGACCTTACTTTATGTCCAAGCCACCCGTCCTCGCTCCGACCGGTTCCGAGGACTGCGGCTGACCTCAGCCGCGAATCGAGAATCAACTCTTTGCTTCTCCCAGGAAAAAACCGCCTATGCAATTGTCTTTTCCGCCAACTGCGAACCGTCAACCGTGAACTGTCTTCAGGTTTCCGGTGGCTATGGCGGAGGGGAAACACCCGTTCCCATCTCGAACACGGAAGTTAAGCCCTCCCGCGCCGATGGTACTGCCAGGTCGCCTGGTGGGAGAGTAGGTCGCCGCCGGATTTATCTTCCAAAAGCCCTGCTGAAATCCAGCAGGGCTTTTTCGTGCGTAGGGGCACGCTACCCTGTCCACTGTCCACTAATGCCCGTGGACGTGAACGACCTTCTACTGTCTGCTGCCTACTGCTCATCAAGCGCCTCGGACATTATTGAGGATCGCGTAATTGGTTGACACGCGTAAGTAGGGGCGGCTCGCGAGCCGCCCCTACCCCGCCGCCCCTGATCCCGATCCAGAGCTTGGAATCTTTGTGCCTTGGTGGTTAAATCTCTTCCCTCTCTCTTCCTCCGTGCTCTCGGTGGCTCGGTGGTGAGATCTGGCCTTTCTTGACACCCGCCGTCTGCCACACGGCCTGGTTGCTCCACCAATGGTCTATGCTACAATAAGGCCGGTTGCAAAAAAGCCGGAGAAAGGAGTCAGCCGATGGGTTTGTTGACCGACGAGAGGGACCAGAAGTTTATCCTCTACGACCAGCTCCAGATCGAGGAGTTGTGCCTGCGGCCCAAGTTCGCGGACCACAGCAAGGAAGTGTTTGACATGGTGCTCGCCGAGGCGCAGAAGCTCTCGGAGAACGTGCTCTGGCCGGCGAACGAGGAGGGCGACAAGGTCGGGTGCAAGTTCGATAACGGCAAGGTGATCACCCCGCCCTCATTCAAGAACGCGCACGCCCAATACGTGGCCGGCGGATGGATCACGCCCGGCGACGACCCGGAGGCGGGCGGCCAGGGCCTGCCCCAGGCGCTCTGCACCGCCTGCTCCGAGATGTTCCACGGCGCCAACATGGCCTTTTGCAACTACCCCAACCTCACCCACGGCGCCGGCCGGCTGATCGAGATCTTCGGCACGGCCGAGCAGAAGGAAAAGTATCTCACCCGGATGTGGTCGGGCGAGTGGGCCGGGACCATGTGCCTGACCGAGCCCGGGGCCGGAAGTGACCTGGGCATCCTCAAGACCAAGGCCATCCCCCAGGCCGACGGCTTATACAAAATTGTCGGCACCAAGACCTTCATCACCGGCGGCGAGCACGACCTGACGCCCAACATCATCCACCCGGTCCTGGCCCGGATCGAGGGCGACCCGCCCGGGCCCAAGGGCATCTCGATTTTCCTGGTGCCCAAGCTCCGGGTCAACCCGGACGGCTCGCTCGGAGAATTCAACGACGTGCGCTGCGCCGGGATCGAGCACAAGATGGGGATCAAAGGCTCGGCCACCTGCACCCTCAATTTCGGGGACGAGGGCAAGTGCCTGGGCGAGATGCTGGGCCAGCCGCGGCGGGGCCTGCCGATCATGTTCCACATGATGAATGAGGAGCGGCTGTTCGTGGCGACACAAAGCGCCGGCCAGGCCTCGACCGCCTATCGCCTGGCGCTGGCCTATAGCCGGGAGCGGCTGCAGGGCCGGCACCTGGCCGCGGGCAAGGACCCGAACGCGCCGACGGTGCCGATCATCCAGCACCCGGACGTGCGCCGGATGCTGTTATGGATGAAGGCGACCACCGAGTCGCTCCGGGCCATGAACTACTACACCGGCTATTGCCTGGACATGGCCGCGGCCGCGGAAGGGGAGGAAGCCAAGGCCTGGGCCGGGCTGGTGGAGTTGCTGACGCCGATCGTCAAGGCCTATTGCTCGGACCAGGCCTGGGACGTGGCCGAGACCGCGATCCAGGTGCTGGGCGGCTATGGTTTCTGTTCTGAATACCGGGTCGAGCAGTGCGCCCGCGACGTCAAGATCGGCTCGCTCTACGAGGGCACCAACGGCATCCAGGCCATGGACCTCCTCGGCCGCAAGCTCCCCATGGCCGGGGGCAAGCTCTTCGAGTTCCTGATCAGCCGCATGGACGCGCCGATCCAGCAGGCGAAAGCGAGCGCGCTGCTCAAGCCCTACGCGGAAAGGCTGGAGTCGGCGCGGGCGCAACTGGTGAAGGCGACCCGGCACGTGGGCCAGCTCGCGGCCGGCAAGGAGTTCATGCTCGGGTTCCTCAACGCCACCCCCTTGCTCGAAATCTTCGGCGACCTGATCGCCGGCTGGATGCTGCTCTGGCAGGCCGCCATCGCGGAGAAGAAATTGAACGAGATGGCCGCAGCCGCGGGCGCCCAGGATGCCGCCGGCCGCAAGCAGCTGGTCCAGGACAACCTGGAGGCCGCGTTCCTGGCCGGCAAGGTCGCGAGCGCGCGCTTTTTCCTCGGCTCGCAGTTGCCCAAGGTGGAGGGCAAGGTGGCCGCGATCTTGACCGATGAGACCGCGGCGCAGGACATCGCGGAGGTCTCTTTTACCTGATTGGGGCGATTTGCCTTGCTTAAAAGAAAAGAGGGATGCCCCACCAAGGGCATCCCTCTTTGTATTTTTGCCTGTTACCGAGCTACCAGCAATGACTGGAAGTTTATTTCTGATCAGGGTTACTCCACGTTGATCAGAACGCTTGGGTCCGGGGTCAGGGCCAGCGCCTGCGTATGCACTTCCGGATCATAAGGCAGCGCCACCTCCACCAGGATACTTTCGGTGCCATCTACCCGCACCACCATCTGCGCCACCCCGTCCAGCGCGGTCAAGTCATACCGGCCCGAGCCGGAGATCCCTTCCCCGCCCAGGAGCGTGCCCGCGCCTGATACAATAGTGAATACCACCCCGAACCCCGCCCGGGGCTTGGTCAGATCCTTGGTCAGCTTCACCTGGATCCGAACCGTGTCCCCCTCCGCCACCGTCGCCCCTCCGATC